>OLVW01000297.1_pt1 | contig 53730 bp, 46 predicted proteins | sample 1673301 | NCBI WGS metagenome assembly OLVW01 (sample SAMEA3178941, study PRJEB25190) | human gut metagenome
ACACACAGACCAAGCGTACCCATGCCAAACCAAACCAAACCAAGCCGACCCATGCCAACCCAAAGACACAAAAGCATACCCCAAACAGAAACACAAAAGCCCAAACGCCACAGAGCCAACCACACGCCCCGTACAAGCGACTTCACACCGTAAGAGTATACCGATACCACCCAAACACGCAACCCCGTAGAAAGCCACACAGACCCACCAGAAAGCATCCCACCATTCAACCAAAAATATTCCAATAAATAGGTATTGCCAATAGTCTGTAATTTGCCACCGCAGGCAAAATAAAAAAGACAGCCTGCCACAAGGAAAGCTGTCTTGTTTTCTTAATTTCTTTTCTTAAACACAATTTTCTTTCTCGAATTTTATGCACCAAGGTACACTCTGCCTGAAAAACAAAAAAAGGAAACAGCCCACCATTTCTGGCAAGCTGTTCCCTATAAGGATAGTATCTATGCAAAACACCGACACGGATGGTGTTTATGCCGATAAATTTTTAGGCTTCAACGTCAGCAGAAAACTGAGCAACGTCAGCCATTCTCTCTTCGATATCGGTCTTGAACTCGGCAAGACCAAATCTGTCGAGCATTTCTGCATCGCATTCATCGCCCGCAGCCTGAATAATAGGCAGGAACTGGTCATACCCTGTTGGGAAAGAAAGGTCGTAATTTGTCTTGAGGAAATTCTTCATTTCCTTTACAGACCAGAAGTCCTCAGCGGCAACGCCACCGTTCTCAGCCCATACAAAAGCACAATCGGAAGTAAAAAATACGGCAATAGTGCCGAACTTCGAGCTGTTGTACTCCTGCGAAGCACAGGTAAACGAACCCTTCTTGGTCTCGACATACCCAGATGCTGACCATTCCATTTTTACGATGTCATTGATGATAATTCCGTTCTTAACAGTAGATTTTTTCATTTTAAGCCCTCCAAGCCTGTGCATTTTAGCACAAAAATAAATTTTATGTATTAAACCCAACAGCTCTTCGTTTTTCTGATACCCAGAGCCGTATACTTAATTAGCAGGAACTGCCCGAATTGTAAACAGGTCTACAAAAGAGCATCCCATTGTCTGTTTTGGAGCAAAGGTCGACATACTTTTTTGTTTCTCATATTCTCCAGACTTGATACTCTCATAAGCCTTGTTTATTTTGACGAACATATTCGCATCGCCACCGAGGTCTGGATGATATTTTCTCGAAAGCCTTCGCATAGCCTTCTTGCATTCCTCTAAAGAAGCCCCCTCAGAAACCCCTAAAATTTTATATGGGCTTTCAAACATCTTTTCTTCCCCCGTGAATTATTGACTTGACATAAGCAAGCTGTTCTTCGGTCATATTTATTGGTGTAACACCATTGTCAGCCATAATCAACGCTGTACCGCTCCAGAATTTTCTCGAGCCATTTTCATCGATTATGCTACCCGTAGTAAGGTCTTCATGAGATACCCCACCGTCATAAAACAGCGACATATTGTTAGCCAAGCGTATTCTCGTGCCTTCAGCATCAGGTCTTCCCAAAAGCATACGCATTTCAGCTCGATTATGCACAACCGTTTTATAAAATTCTTCATTTCTTGGTTTTACATAGACAACAGCCTCAAATTCATAATCCTCTCGCTTTGAAGCCTCGGCTTCCTCAGCGGTCAAACCGATTTTCTCGAGATTTAAAGACACCTCGCTACCCTGCTCTTCAGGACTGCCATACACAGACTCGAAAGCCAAACGCTGAATATCGTTTTCAAAACGAGAATCGAGGTCTTCCGTTACACCATTATCTTTGTTTTCAAAAGCCACTCAAACCATTCCTTTCTGTTCTTAAGCACAAGCAAAATACTTCGACATAATCTCCGCAGTAGTTGCACCAGCATTCCTGTCGAGTACCCCAAGGCGAACAAGAGCTACAGCCAAAGCCACTTCTGTTGATGGATATCGACCAAAATTATCATTAGTAAACACATCTGAACAAGACGGATTGTATTTAGCCTGATTGTACGGCTGAGAAACCAACATAAGCTGAGTTCCTTTTGCATATTTTCTCAGGTTTTCCAAGCTATCCTCTACAACGGCATCGCAAACTAGCTCGTCTTTGCCTTTATCAGCCGAAGCGACAACACCACTATAAGAAATATTAGGAATACCCCCAAACCATTGCTTAAATAAACCCTCTTTCGCCTTATTTACAGCAGCGTTCATCGAAAGAGTATGGATTACAAACTCGGCAGAACCAGATGCTGCCTGTTCACGAATAAACGAAATAGCCAACCAATTTGCTTCTGAGGTGCTAAAAGTTTCAGGCTTATTGTAATATTTGAACACCTCTCTCACATCTACCCCCAGAGGTTTTACTTCTGCCCTCAAATTCTCAGGCAAACTCTTGTTAAAATCATACGTTTTAACGTTCAAGAATGAGAATTGAGGAAAACCATCCGACCTTACAAGTTTTTCCGTGTTCTCATTGCTTTTGAGCAAAACACCATCAACATCCACCACTATTTTACGAAGTCGTGACAAGGCACAACACCTCCAAACAAAAATAAATAAATTTTAACATGGAAGATACCCAGCCTTTTGCTTTTTCTCGGCTCTCAAGACTTAGGAATGCCGTTAAAATTCTTCTGCCAATCATCTACCACCACGCTGACATTGCAATTTGCTTTCAAAAATGCTTGTACCTCCTCAGAAAGAAACATTCTCTTCTCAGACGAGGGCATCAAGTGAATACACAACCTAGGCTTATGCTTTAATTCGGCAAACTCAGCAACTTCACACATCATCTGAAAACTCGTAAAAGTGCGTATAGTCACAGAATCAGCAAAATACCAATCACCTGGATGTTCGCAGAGAAATTCTGGCGATATCGTCAGCTCAGGACACCAACAATACCATTTACTCTCAACCAAACGAGAGTCTGTCTTACATGGCACAATTATTCTATCCACGCCAATAACTTGCAGACTTTCCCCAAAATGAACTTCTTGCAAAGCAGAACAACTATTGAAAGTATTTCTTGAAATCTCATATGCCCCGTCAATTATAGCTCTACGCAATCTTCTACAACCTTTAAACGTACCATCCAGATTGATACCCGAAACAATCGGTAAGTATATATCCTCTATACTCGATGCACAGAAAGCATGGCTTCCAAAATTTATGTACTGGCTATTAAAAATTATATGCTTAATGTTCGTACAACTAAAAGCATATTCATACACTTTTGACACACAATCAGGCAGTATCAGCGTGTCTATTTCCACCCCCGACCCCAATGCTGACACGATACTCTCACCCGATGCTGTCCCCACCACCACAATAGGTAGCGAAGATAAATCGAGTTTTGACACCTTCAGGTTTTGTATCTTCTCAAGCTGCCACCCTCGCCTCCAGCTTTCACCCCACCTCGATGCTGGGGTTATTGTTACAGGAAAAGCCCTAGCAGCCAATACCCATTTATTAAACAAACCGCACAACGCTACTTCAGGCATAAGCACCTTAACATCAGAATGAGATACCCCTGCTATTCTTACTCCACTCTCTGCAATTTTTACAAGCTCCTCAGCGGAATATTTCTCAGCTTTCCAATCTTTCGTATTTGTCACAAAAAAATTATTATTTTCACTACTTGAAACATAGAACATACCTAAACCACTGCCATTTCTTGACCTTTATAGATTTTTCACTCTTATCGCAATATAAATATGCGGCTTTCAGCCAAAGTTACCAGCTGAAAACCGCTCTATATTCACAACCTGTAAAACTACCTGTTATCTTTAACCATATGCACAAAATTTGCCAAGCCCTTGCCTGCTTTTACAGCAATCTGACCAAGTTTGCCTGCTCCTGTAGTTACGCCAGTCGCCGCTAGACCGACACCTCTCCAAGACATACCCCAAATTTTTGATAAAGCACTTCTATGTGGGTCTCTAAATACACCTCGTACCGACTTCCAACAATACTTAGTGCCAGACCAACACTTTGAAACGGCTGCGTCATACATCTTAGCTGCTTGGCTTTGTCTGAGAAACATATCTTTATGCTCATCCATATCACTAGCTTGTGTCACACAACCAGCAATATCAAGTATCTGCAAGTCCTTGCACACCCTAAATAAGTGTCTCGGAGCAAAATCATAGCGGATACCCAAATCGACACGTATCTTTGAGAACACAAAATCCCTTGTATCTACCTTAAGACGACACAGCCGAGTCATTCTTCTCAAAGAATTAAAATCGAATAACCAAGCAAAACAACCCTGAGATACTCCGTTTTTCAGGTCATATGGCAAGCTATTTGTAAAACTTGGAGAAACTGTCGGACAAAACGCAACACCATTGACTATAAGCTTATCCGAAATAACAGCCAAATCAGTTACACGGTCAAAACCACCTACTAACTTTTCAACCATTTCTGTAAGCTCAGCGGTAACATTGCTAAATGCCTGTGCCTTATCCTCGGCTGTTGCCGTATCATTGTCCAGCATACCCGTTTTAAAACTTACTGGCTGGTTGTAATCTGTGTATGAGAAATTATTGCCATTAAATGAAGCCGTATTCGGTGTCTTCGGTGCGGTCTCAAAATCATAGGTCTTATTCGCCGCCGCTTGTCTAGCACTACCCAATTCAGCCTGCATGGCAGGCTGAGCCATATACTCATCAAGCGATTTAGCCTTACCACCCGTAGACTGAGCTACGAAGTCATCGAAATTATCTAGTATTTTCATTAACTCAGATGGTGGAATAAGAAAATCTTCCTCAGATTGTGAAGACATTGTCTGACCCGATGCAGTAAACGGCTCAGGTTCTGGAGCTGGTTCTGGAACAGGTTCTGGAACTGGTTCTGGAATAGGTTCTGGTGCAGGCTCAGGCGTATCTGTCGGTGCTCCCATACCCGAATAATTCTCAAACAAATCCCCAAACTCTATTGGTTCAGCAGTACCCGTTTTTACGAAATTCGCAGAGCCACCGTCATTCGTAGTACCCTGAGCTTGGTTATCAGAGGAACTACCCGAATTGGATGGGTCAGCATACGAACTGTCTGTGTTGACAGGCTCATCTGGAATTACTTTAGGCTCTTCTGCAGAGGATGGCTTAGGCTCACCCCATTCATCATCATCGTCATCATCGCCCCAACCTGACTGCGGATTATCACCTTCTTCTTTTTCCTCTTCCGAATCATCATCGCCCCAAGCTGACGCCCAATCATCGTCATCTTTCTCTCCTGAACCGTCTTCTTGCTGTTTGAACTCTGCATTGAGGTCAGCAAAAGGGTCGAAATCATCTAGGTTGTTCAAGTCAACCGCAGGTTTCTCCGCAGATGCTGAATATATCGGCTGATTTGTGTCCCCGTTGCCATTATTCTGAGAGTACGGTGATGGAACACTGGAATCGGAACTAGGCATGTCACCGTCTTTTTCATCATCACCTTCGTCACCCTCAACATCAGGCAGGCTGTTTAACAAAGCCATTAAATTTTCTGGACTCAATAACTCTTTTAACTCATTTTGTGATGCCATAACTTAATGCGAGATACCCATCTTTGTTGCTATTATTGTTGCTAAAGCATAGGCTACTCGCTGCTCACCTCCCTTTCGCTTAAGTAAGCTAGCATATTTAGGATGCTGCTTGACTATTGCCAAGCTCTTAGAAATATTATCGAATATGAAATCAAAGGTAATTTCTTCACTGCCATCGCCTGCATTGTTCTCTGAAGAGCTACCCATATTCTGTGACATTTTCGCAGCCTGAGCAGCGAAATCATCAGCTGTTGGCGTAACAGGTTCCTCATCTGACACCGTTTCGAGTTTGCCTAAATCCGAAGTATAAGCCGAAGTGACAGTCTTATCTCTAACGACAGCTTCTTCAGCACTCGCATCAGCATAATAAGGATACAACGAGCCTAACTCGTTCTTGTACACCTCTGCAAATGAAAACTCACCGAATGACGAAGTGTTAACCAAAGAAGAACTGAAGAAAGACTTTGACAACCTATGTGCTACAGTGTTAGCTGATGGATTTATTGCCGCATCTACAAACATTTGTGGAGTAAACAAAGCCTCTGGAGTAAAATCGAATAAGAAGTCCTTCCAAGTACCCTTATACCCAAATACTTCTTGAACAAGAATATTCATTGCTACACCCGAAGCTCCCATTTTATCCGTAGGGACTGTACCGCATAAGCCTCGAATATACCCCTCAAAACCTATCTCACTTCTCAAATGCCCCGTACCGTCATCGTTGTCAGCAAGCAAATCGTCCCAAGTAAGCCCAGCATTATTACAAGAAGTAAGACACTGCCCAACATACTGTGAACCCAAATACGCTCCGCTAGTATCGCCAACGCCAGCTCGCTTGTTTGCCAATTCCTCTGAAACCGTAGTGCCGTCAGGCTCTCTAACATCCACAGGCGGTTCATTAGCATTATTCAAAATCAAGAATGGCTTGAAATAAACCATCTTATTCAGAAATTCATTCATTGCTGCAGTTGAACTAAAAGCTCGCCTTGTATTAGTAATCTGCTGCAATTCATCATAACTCAAACCCTTTCCTGGGTTGTAGTAGCAAAAACAACGTCTCGATGCCGTAAGCATCTGGCTCGTAATAGTACCCCTTTCTTTCTGTGCTAAATATTCTGGTCTACCGCCTTTATTGCTCGGCTGATACCCGAATATAAAGTCTCCGCCCATTTTCTTAAGCGAAGCTAACCAAGGAATATCTGGATACTCCGAATTTCCAGACTTATGCCTCGAAGCGTTAAACTTACCTCTTGAAGAAGTACTTGTTTTAAACTCTTCGTTACTGTCATAAAACTCTGCTGGAATTTCCTGACCTATAACAAACAGCTGAACCGCCTTAGAGAACGTACCGCCTGACCTGAACCACTTCGGTCCAGCGGCTAAGCACTCCTTATACATATCAGCCACTTGTGCAAAATATAGAGCACTCAACTTAAATGACTCTTTAAGGCTAGCCACTTTATTCTTAGCTGTCACTGAAGCTGCAGTTCTTGTTGCCTCATCTTTTGAAGCTTGCCCTTTACTCGCCGAAGTTGCAATCGCCGAAATCTTATTTGCAAAATCAGCGATACCCATAGCACTGTAACACTCGTTGGCAGAGAACCAACCTGAACCGCCAACTACAGGTTTTTCTTGCAAAAAGTACTTGGTATAGTTTGTAAACTCATCAAGAACTACGACTGCTCCGCCGCTCAAAATATTAGCTATTCTGTCAGCTCTAGCATCCTTACCCTTTAATTCTTCTGCGAAGTTTACCAAACACCAGAATAACATATACCCCCTGAAGTAGGCGTAATCACAAGCTACTTCTGTTTTACCCAAATACTCGTCCAAATACGCAGGCATCTTGATAGTTATTTCTGCTGGATTAAAGGCGTTCTCCAAGTCCATACCCGAAGAATACTGACCACCATTAACAGCAAACATATTAGGGCAAAGCTTACTCATAACTACAGCCGTATCTGGCTTACGGTCGAAGTAAAAAATCGGCAACCCTGAAGCAATAGCCGTAGCAAAAATATTAAAGCACATAACACCCTTACCTGAACGAGAGCCTGCATAAATACTATGCAAATTCGTAGACTGAAGATGTATTTTGCTACCTTCGCCAGATGTACACAAGCTACCATCAGCATACTTGCCAAGTAAGATATTCTTCCAACTCAACTCTCTACCCTGTGCTTTCATTGCATCAAGAGCCTTATATGCAAAAATCGGTCTAGCGTAAACTTTATCTGCATTGAACGTATAAGCGTAATCACCAATAAAACCGTGACCACAAGGATGAACATCTGTATCCTCTACCCCTACCATTGTGTTCTCATCTTTGTAAACAAGCATACTCAACTGTTTGCAGAAATATACGTTACTCTGCAAAGCATTAGCACTGAATATCCTTATTCTGAAGCCTAAAATATTAACTCTATCTCTACCGAATCTGCCTTTCTTCTTCTCTGTCGTAAGTTCCATTAAAATAACAGCAGTTGTCACGCACTTAGTATAATATGACAGAATAGGTTCGACAAAATCAAGCATACTCTTTCTCAAAGCACTATCTTTATCATCGAGTATAGACTCCAAATCGGACATCTCGATACCCTTGTTGCCAGCTTGTTTCGCCTGCTTAATAAATATTTTGCAAAGATATACGCAAAAATCATAAATATTCAGCTCAAACTCTTCTCGAATGTACTTCAAGTATGACTGCAAGTTCTTGTTCTCGTTATTCGTACAACCTGCATACACGTTTGCGTGAGTACCCCGAGTCCATTTGGCTAAAGTAGCTATTTCAAGTACCTTAGCAGGAAAGTATATCGGCTTATTTGCACTAGAGGAATATCCCTCGAATATCGCTCTGTGGTCAAATTGTCTATCAGAATAATGATAAATCGACCCATCTTGACAGTGTATTCCTTCCTGCGGAGTTACGGCAAATACCGCATCAGCTAAAATCGGATTATAGTACTCAGCGAACTCACTGGCAGGCTCAACGGACTTAGCTACATAAGATGAGTTCATGCCCATTACTGGGGATGCCTTATCAAAAGTGAATACACCTACATACTTCTCCAGACCAAAACTAGCCGAGAGTATCTCGGAATATGCTGCAATAATCTTATCAACCTCAGACTCAACTTGTTTGCCGAAATTATCCTCAATGGCGGCTAACTCGTCCTGCGTCCCTGTAAGCTTTGCACTACTCTGCATCAAATTGCTTACCCAATCTATGTCTTTCTCATAGTACCCCTTCTCTACATACTCCGAAAAAGAACAGCTCCTCAAAGTAGACTCAAGTCTAGAAAGAGTAGCATCAGTAAATTCTTTATTGTTCTTTGAATGCAAAACGCAATATCCTTTAAGCGTATCAAACGCCCCAACATACCCGAAATGAGCGTCTTCTCCTTCTTTTCTAGCCAAATGGTCTAGGTTACACAGACCATAATAGCTGTTCAACCCAGCTAAGACCAAAAACAACTGTATCTTAAAAGCATTGTCCTCTACTGTTTCAGGTAAATTTCTTGCATCGTATTTTGCTGCCTCTTCTGGGCAAGCCGAAGCATACCCCTGAAACGCTAAAGCCCCTAACTCCTTCTGAGCACTACGCAGATTGCTCTTTTCTGTTACTCTCAGATAATTGTTAAAGAGCGTCCCATATAATAAATTATATTTGTCAAGGAATTTTTGACTTATCTCCACAATCCGTACCCTCCTCACTCACTTAGTTTTCTAGTTTAGAGATTTTATCTGCTATCCTATCTACACGTTCTGTTGCAAATATAAGCAGAGCTTTAAGACCAGATACCCCGTCTCCACTGTTCAAGGTGAACAATGAAGCCATGCCGTTACTCAGATACACATCTCCATTTATTTTATTTACCATATCATTAGATAATCTTAAACTCAACTTACCCTTGCCACTTCTCGAAGCTGCAATACTACATAACTGCATTGCTATTCCGACTGTGTTACCAGACATATTCTCCTGAGCCAAAGTATCTGACAAGGTAACTGTAAATTCTTTTACGAAATTCTTATCGCACTCACTTGAACCAGCGAAAGTCAAGCCAGGCAGGTTTATCTTATACTTTTCATCAATAGATGACGGAATTTTTACTTCCCTTATAAGAGTACCCGAGTATCCTGACTCTTTGACTAAAGCTAACAGAGCCTCAATTTCCTCTTTGCCTCGTGCGATATTATTCTCACCTAAAATTACTTTGCACTTACCAATAATATTCCAAAGAACACTCTTTATCTCCTCTTCATCGGCATTTCTGCCTGAATAATGCTGAGTACCCTTGAATACTTTGTTTGCTACCTCTGCACCACATTCGGTACAAAACGTGAATGTTGAATAGTCTGATTGAGTTCTCTCCGAACACTTCAACAAAATCAGGCATACATCAGCTACAAGACGAAGATAATGGACTTTATAAGTCGCATCTCCTGCTGAAGATGCCTTTACTCCGCTGTTCCAGATAGCATCAAAGTGCTTTGAGGTTTTTCTTAGATACGCTGTCACCAAGCTCCAACGAGTGTGTGCTGTAGGCGAAAATATATTCTCAGGTAAAAGACTTAATCTGTTTGAGCCATGCAACCAATCTGCATAGCACAATGCCAACATAATGTCGCCCAAAGCATCCCCCTCGATGCCCGTAAGACCGCTCGCCAAGAGTAAAGGCAAAATCAGACACTTATCTGACTCGAAGAAATCCTCTTTTGTAATTTCCTCAACCCAAGTCTCATCTACTCCAGCCTCAGAGTACGCCCGTAGAATTATGGCTCTGTTTATTTCATTTGTTGTTGCTCCGTTATCCACTTGTCTTCACCCCCAACAATTTGTCCCAACGTTCAGGACTATCAAGACCTTCCGCAGAAAGCTTACTTGTCTTGATTGATACTGCCGTTATCGCCATGCACATATTGCGAATAGACGTTTCAGGAGAAACTCCACTAAGCACGATACCCTTGTATGCATGGCTAATACTCTCTATATCCTTAGCTGACTGCTCTACGAGTCTAATCTTGCCCGTATAATGCTCGTATACGATAGAAGCTACCGCAGGAAAAGACGAATTTAATGTCGTCAAAACATTTACGAATAAATTACACAAATCAATGTAGAATTTTGTTGTGCCGTTCTTCAATGTAACTAATACTTTACTGTAGGCATCCTTTGAGTCTGGTGCAATTTCTTTTAACGGAAGAAAACGAATACCCAGTTTTGACATTCTAGCCTTAACTGCATCCGAAAATATCTCCTTGTCAGCACACATAGGACTAAGCTCTGACATACGATGTGTTAATTTTGAAACACCATCAGAGTATTTAACTACTTCCCCAAATACTCCTAAATGCTGCTGTAAAATCAACAAAGTCAATACAGCGTTAGCCTCTAACTTAAGCAACTCAGCCTCTTTTGTTACTTCTTCACGCAGACTACCAATATAAGCGTCTCGAGCTTTAGCGGCTTCATCTGACTTCTTAGTAACAGCGTACTTATCCTTAATGCTATGCAACTTTTTGTATAAAACACCACCCTCAGCATCTGCTTTATAAAACTGAGGACGTAAGCTGATACTGTTGAACCAACTACCCGTATTAAAGTCAACAACCGTACTAGCCCTAGATGAAATCATCTTCGTATCAGCAAGCATATACTCAGGTTGTATACCTTTACCTGAATTATTAGCTCTAACAGTCTTAACACCATTAGTCAAGGTCGCTATATCCATATTAAAAATCATAACTGCACGTAAACGTCCAAAACGAGCCTGTATTGCCTGTTTCATATCCCCACCAATTTTAGCAGAGTCTATTATATTCTCGTATGCTACTTCTAAAGGATGAACGGAGATACCCCTCTGAGCCAGTTGAGGTACTCTCGACTTCGTACAAACAATTATCTCCTCTATATTTGAACAAACATTACTGTTACCTTTACCTGCAAGTACCCCTATCATTGGCTTGTATTTCTGACTCGAAATACACTCAACATACTTATTCGGGTCAAAAGGAACATACTTAGACGGCGTACCCGTAAAGAACTCTACCATTACACCATCAGGGCATATGTACAGTCGCTTAACGTTGTTTGGCGACCATGATGCCGATTTATTGTCAGCATTAGTAACACCAATAGCTCTCAAAGCCACGCCTCTACAGTAGCCCCCCACTTCTATCGCTGAAGCCTGCTGTTGCTGATTTGCCATATATTCAACCACCTTTCTGGTACACAAACCTAATTCGCCCAAACACCCAAGTGAATGAACTGATTACTATATTTATTTTACAGCAGACTCGAACAATACCCAAAATGGCTAAACAAATAAGGCTCGCCTCCAACAGGAAACGAGCCTTAAAAACATTATTTTCTCATGCAATTCTATTTACTTCTTGCTTGATGTAACTAAATCTTCATCAGTAGAAGAGTCGCTCGAGTCATTCTCAGATGCACTGTCATTAGATACTCCCGAGTCTTCCCCTAGAGTTTTGTCATCTGTATCAACATCCCCACCAGCATCAACTTCACTCTCAGTACCAGTAGCAGTAGTGCCATTACTGATTATCTTTTTATCATTCTTGAACACTGGATTATCAAAAGCATACCCGTCAACGGTTAAGCTTATACTCGAGATACCCGATGCTCCTGCCTCTACTACTGGGATTGCTACTACAAAAGTCTTGCTCGACTTAGCATCCACATCCATCAGAGTAGTTATGCCAGCTTCATAGACATTTGGCATCAACTCCTTAAGAGCATCAATATCATTTGCATACGAAGATACCGTGCTGCCGTCACCAAGAGTAGCTGTCCACTTCATTGAAGTATTCTTAAAGGTGTAAATATCGTCACTATCGTTCTTCATAGTAACAGCGTAAAGCATTACAGGAACAGTACCGTCATCTGAATATGCAACTGTTAAAGGCTTGATAGTGTAACACATATCCTTGCCTTTAATCTCCGCTTTAGCAGTAGCCATATTTCTCAGGCTTATTCCTGCATCATCACTATCTCCAAACAGAGTTTTTACATCTTCCTTGTACTGCTGTACTCTCTGGAACAATTTAAGCCCAATATCCGATGGAGTCTCCTTCATAATGTCCAAATTTGAGTACTCAGAAATGAACTCATCTATTGTCGCCCTTGTCTGCTTAGTATACTTTGAGTTGCCCTCGCCAAGTTTATTCAAATCTCTTATAAGAACATCTTTATATTGCCAAAGAACATTATCTGCTCCAGATGTTCCTGCTGTTCTTGCATCGACATTCATCGGCAATGGGTTAAGATACCCAAACATCTTTGTCAAATGATTACTAAAGTCATAGTTTCCAGCCCTGTCCTTATCAGATACACCAGACTTTGGAGCTGTTATTTCTATCTCGTTCTCCGACAAAGGCGAAGTGCTGGCGTAAAATGTGATAACATGGTCAACATCATTCAATGTGTACCCGATACCCAAACTGGACTCAAAATTTCCCTCGGCTTTATCCTCGAATTTTCTGCTCCAACCAGACAACTGAAAATTCAAAGTATCGAAATCATCATCTGAAGCACAGGAAGTCAGGTCTTGCCATACAGGTGCAAGTAAATACGACACTGCAGAGGTGTACTTGAGCCTCTGCTTGTACTCCTTATCGGATATTACCTCATTAGACTTCAAACCATTTAGGAAATTGTCATAGTAACTACCCGAATTGCTCAACGCACTCTGAATACTTCTTACTGCGGTTTTAGCATTTTCTCCGCTCAAATCTACCCTGTATCGGTCATTTGTTTTATTTAGACCCATGTTTCCGAAACTTGTCTGCATAATCTGAGATAAGTAATACAAAGACATAGCATTATACTTGCTGATATTTGACATACCCTTTATTTCTGCGTTCTTGTCTCCGTCTTCAGCGAATATCGAACGAATATCAACGTCCTTGTTCGAATCTAACTCCAGATAAGTAATATTATCTGGAATATCATCAGAAAGTGAAATCAAATAATTATCCTGCGACTTCTTCAACCATTCCTTCGCCTGACCAAGATTTATATAAACCTTATCATCAACAGCAACAAAATCGAAGAAATCTCCGCTGGTCTTATCTGTTGTAATCTTAACAGTCGCTTTAGCTACATAAGGTTCAACGCTATCTACCCTACCATCAACTGTTATCGTGTAGTTAGGATACCCCCAACCACCTGCCGAGCCTGCTCCGTTAGCAGTGCCCCAATCTGTGAACCTGTTTTCATTAAGCTCGTCGGCAGAACTTGTTGGAGTACCCGAATCTGTCGTCTTTTCTACCCCTACTCCTTCAAGCTTTTTAAGGTCGTCTAAATCATCTGCTCCCTTAAATTGTTTTTGTGTCTCATTACCGTCAGTATAATCTTCCAGATTGAGCTTCTTATCCTTGTGCTTTTCTGTGCGGACATCGAACACATAACGAAAATTACCTATTTGAGTTTGCGTCTGAGCCTCGTATTTTGAGTAGAAATCATCGCCATCATGCAAAACTCCATAAGTGATACCCGCTATTGCTATAACACCTACCGCACTACCGCCAATAATAAGCTTTTTCTTGTCAAGTTTTTTAAGCTTACCATTTGCTTTCATCTTAAAACCTCCTTGTAACTTAAAATAGAAATAAATCAATCTCGTAAACTACTAAAGGCAATCTCACTAATTTCACATCAGCGATTTATCCCCAAAACTACGAGATAAATTTAGGTCTTTTCAGGCACTTCCAAATATCGAAAATGTCTAAAAAATCTTAAATTTTGAAAATTTGCCTTCTTCAAATCGCCTATCTAGCACTATTTTCAATAGCTGCTCTATACTCACATTATAGTATCAGAAAGCGAATTTTCTTGATATTTCTAAAGTCCTTCTCTTTGATTTTATCGAGTTTCTTTGAGGTATAATGAAGTCTGGACACCAAAATTCGACCAAAATTTATTATTAATTTGAACGCAGGCATCAAGACTTCAAATACCCACTTTGAACTCGAAAAATTTATTTTAACCAACCCTGTACAACTTTAATTGCCCAAGCAATCAGGGCGTAAATTTTTCCGCTTAAAAGCAATACCCCGATTGAAATTCCTATCAAGCACACAATAATCATATCCTTATGGACTACAACTTTTTCACCTGACTTGGACTCTTGCTTATCGGAATTAAATGTGCTCTTCTTGTTATCTGGCGATACCCTTAAACGACCAAGAGTCAATATGCTGAGCATCTGTATTTCAAATATGTTATTTATGCAGTCAAACTGATAAGCTAAATACAAAAATGTAGAGTAAACCACAAGAACAATACCCAAGAAAGCAACTATGCCTCGAATTATACCAAAATAGTCGTTATTGTTTCTGAACTTGAGGTCATTTTTCCAAGCTCTAACATCTTGCTTGTCCTGATTGCTCAACTCATTAAATGTAGGAAACACTATCGGCTCATCAGTGAGCTTAACTTCCTGATAAAAACCCGACTCGTCCCAAAAACCGTTGACTGTAACTGTGCCATCGGGGTTCTCAGTAGTGTCTGATTTAACTGTTACCTTACCTCCACCTATCTCTTTAGGGGATGTGCCGTCTGCTTTGTAAAGAATAGCATAACAGATACCCCCATTGCCGTCTACTACGTCTTTTGTTGTTGCATCATAAACATCGCTTATATAAGTAACATCATTAACTACCCCTGCAAAGAACGAAACGTGACCGCCAGAATAACCTCCTGCCGTCCCTGACTGACTGCCGTTACCGTTTCTTACACCTACTATTGCGAAATACCCTGCATCCCATATGGTTGTGAACGCCTTAGCCAACTCTTTCTTAGACATATCTCTAAAATCCTTGTTGCCTAAACCGACAATACAAAAATTATTCGTACTGCTCTTAGCCCCTCCATTCCCTGACTTGACATCTGAGCATACAACCATTTTCAGTTTACCGCCAGTCATTTTCTGCAAATCACTGTCCGCTAAAGGAGCAGTCGTAACCCAACCACCATCTGCAGTTGTGGATGCGGAAATCTCCTTAACGACATCAGAAAACACCGTTCCCTTAGCGTTCTTAGCTGTTCTGCTGTTAAGTGTAACAGGGTCGCCTACCTTACCAAACTGCCACTTCTCGTCAAGCAAACCGCAGTTCTGCAACAAGCACATAGAAGATGTACCCGTACAGCCAAACCCACCAAAAGTACCATTCTGATTTAGCTTGCAACGCATCCAAGCATCTGCTTTGTCTGCGTCACTTTCCGCACTTGCTACAATGACACCAACCATCTGAGTTAGCATTATAATTCCAGTGGCTACCCCGACTATAATACGTTTTAATATCGTCTTTTGACCTAGCCTTTTCATACCCATACCTCCAAACGTATTATATCAACCTCAGACTACTTCGACTTAGCTACAGAAACCACACTCAACACATTAAATAAAGTTTTTGCGTCATTCAACGCAGTGTGCCTTGGGTGAATTACCGCTACCCCAAGACTCTCTGCTACCTCTGATAGTTTTCTTCCACCAGATACGTTCAGCCTGTCCAAAACTTCAAATATTCTCGGCTGACAATCACGAAAATCAAGATATTTCATGTACTTACGCTTGATTTTTCTACCTAATTCCGAGCCAACTAACTTAAGGAACATTTCTCTGTCATTAGCCCCATAAGTTTGTATCTGAATACCCTGAGTTTCCTTTCTGCCAGTTAAACGAGTCCACTGAGCCAACATAGCCTCGAAATCCGACTCGAAATCCAATCGAGTGAGAGCAAAAGTACCTAATTTGCATAGCCTGCCGTCTCGCTTAACTGCGACTATTATACCACCAACCTCAGTTGCCCCTCGCTGAACAGTACCCTCGCAATCTAGTGCTATAAAATATCTATCTCTAGGATTAGGTTTTATTTCACAGACATCAGATGAGAAATCTCTTCTATAATTTGCCATATCTGCAACGAGAACTCCCTTTTTGAGAGTCCAATCAGCAACCGCTGCATCCTTTCGCTCTTCTGTTTTTAACTTAAACTTAGCTGGAACAGATACAGATGCTATAACGTCACCCAATTCCTGTGCAGAATTTCTCCATTCTGAACGAGTAAAATATGCACTCAAAACATTTGTAATCTCCATGAAATTAAGGAATTTCGCTTCTCCCAAAATATCTGTCAGACTCACAAACGATACCCCAACAAAGGCACTACAACAACACAGCTTAGCCACTCTTTTAAAAATCCCCCAAGCAGTTTTATCTAAGGATACCCAAATAACGCTGTGCCAACTTATTCCTGACTCCGCCAATCCACGCTGAAACTTTAATCTCAACGTATTAAATAAAGTAACTCTATTATTTCTCGCAATGTCAATTAATTCATCCACTGCTCCAAGTGCAGTATAAACACTCTTTGTATTAATTGTACCCCAACTGTAGCCTACACGGTATAACTCATCTGTTACTCGAACACAGCTCACTATTGCGATACTTCTATCTAAGTTATAATATTGCATTAACTTGTCCTTTACAAGAAAACTTATTATAGCATCAAGCATTTCCACATAGGTTGTATCTTTTCTCGACACTCCACATATCGAAGCGTAAATATCAAAAACCGACCAAGTATCAGGATAACTTAAAGCAGTTTGAATACGCTTACATTCAAAAACACGCTCTACATATAGAAATTCACTTGCACTGGACAGATACCCGCTCAAAGTGGTTTCATCTAAGCTAGTGTAGACATACGAATCTTCATCATCGCTATCTACTAGGTTCAATGCTGTTCCCAATTCTCGACTAAGCTCTTCGGTACTCGATACCCGTATTTCCTTGTAAACCTTTTCCTCATCTCTCAGATTTATATAATTTCCAGAATAATTTAGCACATAATAGGTAAGCAAAAAAGAGTCTGAACGTGCAGACTCTTTTATTATATCTATGTATAGAACGCTAAACATTTCTTCTCCAACCTTTCATATCGAACGGCAGGCTCAATGTTTAGCCTACCAAAACTACATTTACAATATCCCCCTCAAAGCCATATACCCAGTTGACTGTACCGCTGGCGTCCTTGAGATTGTTGAATATATTGTAATCTACGATAAATTCAGCCACATCTCCCGAACCTGCATACTGATTTGATGCATTTGTATCACAATCTGCTTTGCAGTCACCAAGAACGCACTTAATAACGTTTCCATTATCGAGAACAAGGTCAACTTTCTGCCCAATCTCAGTAGTATAATAGCTACCAAGAGCGATACAGTAACGGTCGCCAACCATTCTGATACCCGTATTAATGTCTGTATAAGCATCTGAGCCGTTTAACAGCTCGTACTGACTGCTTGATGTATCTGTTACAGCTGTGTAAGGCATATAACTCTTAAACCAAGAATTACAATTAACATCCCAGTTTGGTACGTCCAAGTAAACCTCCGATGCCTCATACAATTCACCAGAGCCTGAGTTTGCAGTTTCATCTACCGCTACGCTCATATTAGCATACTGTTCACTAGAACCTGAGCCTGAATTTGCGGTCTCATCTACCGCTACGTCCATACCCTCTGTTATTTCAGCTACATCAACTTCCAGAGTCGCAAGCTCGTCAGCCTTATCAACAGCTCTCTCTATGTACTGACCGTCATTGAATGAGCCGAATTTTGAATAATCGACATCTGACTCCGAACTGCTCGTTACTGACGATGTGTTATTGTCATTCTCGTCCACATCGCTATTTGTCATAGCATCAGCCGTACCCGAAAGAGAAATAACACTTGCAAGAATACCTGTTACAACTCCTACACCTATAAGACCACTGGACAGATACGGAATTTTGAACTTACTATTATTGTTTGTGCTTTTCATAATTATGCTCCTTTTTGATTTATAGATTTTCGATGTGTTTTTATTATACCAATATTATAACACATATCTTGGTAAAAGTCAACACGTTCTGACCATATAAATCAAAATATCGCATAAAATATCAGCTATAGACGCTCATAACAGGAGCTATCTCGTTTATCAAATTCGTCTCATAAACTTTTTCTATATCAGATACCCCCGTTATGTTTAATAGCTCTGTAAATGCTGTGTTTGTATTCTGCACTGAAATACTGCCATCCTCATTCTCTTGTTGGACTAACTTTATGGTTACAAGATAATCTTTGGCTTGCTTAGTAAAACAAGACTTGAACCAATCTTGATACAGCTCTTGAACTTCTTTCTTGAACTCATCAGCATCATATTTGTTCCTTATATAATCATCACACAAACTCTGCAATTTGTCAGTATCTATACTTATTCCTGTAATATCATTATACGGACGATACGATACCCCCAGACTGTAAACTACCGAGCCGTTTTCTAATTCTTCCCTATCCGTGACCTTTATGGTAGAGATACTCTCCGATACTTTAGTCAACATCATATCGTAAACAGCAGAACTAACATCATTAGATGTAATTTCATACTGATACCCTAAAGTGCCGTAACGCCCAGCTCCTGTAATGGCATCGCAAGTCTCAAAGTCATCGCATAAAACTGCGTTGCACCAACCAAGTACCCCACTAGACAAGTCTACTTTCTCATCCGTTTCAAGAGCGGAACTCAGATATTTCTCCTTGGTCTTAGCTTTACTCTCAGTTTCAACCTTGTTAGTGTTGTGCATAATCAAAGCACTGACTGAAACCATTATAGCCATAGCTGCCACACAAGAACCTAAAATGATGTACTTACCCTTTCTTGTCTTAAATACATCAGATAGCTTTCTCAAGCCGTCAAATTTGTTGCTGAGTTGAGAACTCCTCAACTTACTCTCTTTACTCTCAATCTTTGATGAAGAGTTTTCTTGCTGACTCAAAGCATTGAAATCTTTGTTTTGAGCATTAGCCTTATCATCAACTGCAACCCCTGACTCAATATCGTCAAATAAATCTAGAAAGTCATCATCCGACGTCTTAGTTTCTGCGATACCCTTTCTTACTCCGTCAGTAACTTCGTTAGAAGATTTATTTTCTTCCTCATCAAGTAACTCCGAGAAAAAGTCTACCCGCTCATCTGCCTTAGACGGTTTATTTTCTTCCTCAGTCAGAAAGTTATTGTCTTGATACTTTGATGTTTCTTCCTTACCTAAAACCTCTCTATTCTTACGTTTACTTTGCATACTACACATATCCTTTCGTAGCACAAACTAATTACCAATCCCTCTTTATACGGTTTGCTACAGCATCTCTCTCAGCATCATCGAAAGACTTAGGAAAAACAGAACCGCTTAGACTGTCTGCAAAAGCTACTAACTTACCATTATGACTTAATTCAGTAGAAATGTAGTCTTCAATCGGAATCCAACGCTCTGAACGATACACTTTAGACTCTAACTGACCTAAATCTTCTACTCTCTCTGCTGACACGGCAGTTTGATTAAGCTTAACTGCATTTTTATCTGATGGACTACCCTCTTTTCCTTTATGAAACCTCTCTCGTACTCGTCTTATATATTTATCAAAAGTATCTGCTAACTTTGCACGTCTCAAATACCATCCTCTATCCTGATATGCCAAACTATACTGTTCAATCTCTGAAATAGGGAGCATATTGCTTAATCGCAAGTAGTACCCGTTAAACTTGAGGAAGAAACTACTTTTTGCCATGTATGTAACTACAACAAAGCGGTCATCTTCCCAAATTCCGTCTCTCGTAATTTTGCGTCCCTTAATAAATTGTGACATCAACTTCAAATACGGATTAACAAAATTATTAAGCAACCAATCTGTATGCACAGGACATAAAAAATACACAGAATAGACACTACCTGAAAGACTCGTTGTTGTACAATTATCTAGTATTGTACAGATACCCAAGGAAATACACTCTCTCGACACTTCGTTTACCAAGCTTTCAAGTGTAACATTAGGATTGCCATAGAAACTCTCAGTATCCACAAACAAATGGATATATGCCCATGAAATATCAGGTGCATTGTATCTGTTATACCCTTCCGAAGTGTTTAGGCTACGATACAGCCCTACTAAGTTGCCTATAGGGCGAAACTCTCCTAGTAAACCAGAAATTTTACTCCCAAAGCTTTTATCTGTAATCGTGGCTGAGGTAACTGTATCCGCACCTAAAGACATATAAGATGACGTACCCAGCTTACTGCTCACTGGTTTATTGTCATTCTTTCGGTTTGGAGCTATCTCATCTAATGTTCCAAGCCTATGTCTCTCTGGGGCAATATCGTTTCTCCAAGGAACAAGACCGTCTGACACTACATTGCCATCAGCATCCACGCCATCGATACCCAAGAATCCTCCTGCTAAGCGTATTCTTCTAGCACGTTTGGCTAAACTAGCCAAAGTTATGACCTCACATTCTCTCTGCGTTAAATCTGATATAACAACTCTGCCTTTATCACCTTTATCGTGCTCGACAGATAACACAAACTTATTCCCCATACAACACTCCTCGTTACTATTACACTACTTATCGCCATCAAGATTGTAAACTATATCTTGTATGGTGTCGATAAAAGCTGTATCGCTCTCATTACATGACTTTATTTTCTTATTTAAAGCACCATTAACTAACAAGTAAAACATAAACTCACCAATAGTATGCTTGTCATCTGGAGATGGAACAGAACAGTCAAAACTAAAAGACGTCACATTAAATACTTCACTCTGCAGAAAGGATACCCCAACATTCCGTGCTACATAAAACGCTCTTGTACTCGTATAGCACACTATGTTTACACAGTCCTTCGTATTGGTCTTAAAGTCAGCATCCTCGACAACGAAACAATAGTATGGTGAGTAACATACAATTCCTCTTGCCGTTCCATTTATCTTACCTCGTACATACCCGACTATTAGCATTGCAAGTGCTTTCTCGAACTGCATATGCGAAACTCTGTCAGTGCCAAACGCTAAACTCGATGTGTACAATGCCCCTTCAACCGTATCCAGTATATATGTGTCGCTGCCGTATTCACAATAATACCCGTTCTCTGAGAATTGTTTTACAAACTCTGACTCACCTACAAAACCTAAGCGAACAGGTGTTGTGAATCTAAGTCCGAGCGTACCCGATGCACTTCGTGTATCTGTAAGTACCCAAGCGTAATCGTACCAAGCATCTCCCCGACTACGCTGTCTAGGTACATATTTGCCCCAAGGTTCTACCCCTGCTAAGGCAAAACGATTTATCTTAGCTCGCCAATTCTTTTCCTTAGATAAATCATCATCTGATGAAATCCAGTATTTTAACTTCTTTGGAACATCGTAAGCTATACTCGAAGCACAAACTCCAACTGTCGAAAGCTTATTCCAATTTAATGCACCCGTAGAAGCATGTGCCATGAAACGCACTTGCTTTCCAGTAAATGTCTCACAATGCCCACGCATTGTATCACACACGATTACAGGGTCTTCCATTCCAAACTCATCTGTATTCAGAGAACTCTTTGGTGTAGCAGATGAAATTATAAGCATAAAATATTCCCTCCTATACTAATCAATGACTCACAGTCTACGAGATGTCTTAACTCTCCGTCAGCCATTTATTGTCACTCCCTTAACGCCTCGCAAAATGGTGCAGCGTTCTCAAAATCTGAGTATATTCGTATAAGCTTATTCCACGGAAAGCTCGACATCCTATCATCATCAGTTAATCTGAAGTTATCGGCAAAACTATCTCGAATAGCAGAACGAAAGTGGAACATATCTACCTGACTGCCTAAATAAAAACCACTAGTGCCAGTCCATAGGACAATATCCATACAACCGTTAACATCGGTATTGACAAACTCGATACCCGCTTTACTTGTCTTTACTTTTATCCCACTCTGCAATAAATCTTTCACCTTCGATGTGAGTAAATACTTTAAGAACTCTATTAAAACTGCTCTTATAGCATTTATTGTGGAATCTGACACAGGCAAATACAAATCAACATAGGCACTACTGTCATATAATCTTCCATAACTGTTATGACAGTCAAAACATACCCCCGCATTTAGCAAATAACGACAAGCCTCTATCATTCGTATCCTTGGAGCAATATCGGTATTGCGAGTTAAATACAATTCAGACATCTTACTGTTAGAAACATTTGCCTTAAACACGCCATCCAGCTCCAACTTCTCACTTGAGAAAAAGCCATCACACAACCCAAAACTAACTGGTTTACCAGCCAACAACAGTCTGCTACGATACTTAAACCAATCACCTGAGTCGCAGTCGACAGCAGGCTTCAAGTTCAAACCCTCGGGCGGTACTACCATTTTCAACCTTGAATAGTCATCAAAACGAGAATCACTCTCCGCAAGCATAGCTCTCGTCATTGTACACACATCTCCAGTCACAGTGTCCACTACATCGTATAATTCTTTTTTAGTTCTTCTGGAAGTATATTTTCTGACTGCAATTTCCATCGACTTAGCCTCCTATTATTTAATCTAAAATGAAGTATCTCTATATGTAATACTCAATTACCTGCCCTTCCAACCTAGTTTGCTTATATCAACACTAACTGGAGAGTCAAACCTACCATTCTTCAACATATAATTAAAAGTATCTGGTTCTGTCCATCTACGCTCAAAATATCTATTGTGATAGTTTCGCTTAACACAAGAGCTTACACAAATTCGCACAAAAGCTGCCTCAGATAAACTAAATCTGCCATTAGCCTCCGAGTCCAGTTTAAGCGGATGCAACGCACTGAATGTCGACCACCCACGCTGAGTTCTATCTTTCTTAAGTAACAAGCCTAATGGGATATGTCTGCCCACTATTACATCACAGATATTCGTATGCCAAATTATATCTACATAAGTTGTACCCTGCTCAGCCTTCATACGGTAACAAGAGCCATACCCTAAATTCTTTTGCGTCTCACTTATACTCGAAAACCTAGCCTCTACCTCTTGCATATCGCACTTTCGCATCTCGAAACAAGAATCCAAAGAGATACCCCAGAATAAACTTGTCACTGGATTTCCTTTCGCATCTACACCTGAAAAATCAATACTGCCAAAGGTTAAAGCCCAACACATATATGAAAAACCATGTAGAAAACGTAATCCTGGCAACTTATTCACCGCCAAACGCAAACTCTTAGTAGTATCTGTACCTACTAGTCGCATAGTTCCTATCTCACCCGATAAGCCAGCGTCTACTAAGTAAGTTTCAGCCATAGCATCCGCTACTGTGGCAACTCCAATGTCACAAACATCTCTCGGTACAGCGAACTCGAATATGAAGTCACCATTCACAGTAAACTCTGTATCCTGCGATACCCCTGCTAATAACAACTCGAACCTACTAGCTGGAGCATTAGCATAACTGCCACTCATCTTAGAGTGAGAAATATATCTGGAAAATAAATTATTAACTCCCGCCAGTTTCTCTTTTCTAGCTCGTCTCAAGGGTTTGTAATCTAACACGTCACTGCCGAACTCTGCAGGACTTGCTTGTACCCTCTCCAGTGAGAGCCACGAGTCAGCACCCTCAGAAAAATTCTTAAACAGAACACCATTATTTTCTGGAAACGGATGCGTCTTTCTGATAAGTGGCATATGCTTATTAAGAGTAGCATCAAGTCGCACTTTCATATCCATACCCGAAGCACCACTTAACAGCATCGTCACTAGCATATCGCCAGACATTCTATACTGCTTATGTACCCAAGTGTCCCAAACCGTAACAGATTTCGGACGTTCAGTCTCGTCTTCTTCAACGCTCGAAACAACTAACACACCTAACCCTCCTATCGAACAAAATAAGCGGAAAGGCACATACCCTACCGCTTTGTATCTCCTTATCAATTATCAGCACCAGTCAACAGTCATTAGAAATCGACATAGCCTTTCAATACAAAATTAAAGCTCACTCCTGTCGAAACTAACTTATAAGCACGCTATTTATATTTCAATATCCATTTTCTCAAACCTTGCACTGTCGCAAAGAAACTTATTGGAAGTACTCGCAAATAATAGCTTTTGGTCGCTCAGCTTTCCCTTCTTAAACCCCTCCAATTTCACTCTGATGCTGAAACTCTATCAAATCTCAGTCAAAACCACAATAATGCCTGAAACAAGAACACGACTAAGCAAATCAACGCTCAACTCCGAAATTCTCGACAGGCTCGTAATATTTTCTTTAATACCACTTTTATTTTCTTTGCATATTATGTAGCAAGAAATTTCCTCAATATGCGAAGAAAACCAAAAGATATGCAACAATACGACAAAATACGAAACGAAAGGCACGTCCATACCAAGGACGAGGTCACCTAGCATACCCTATTTACTGCATACCCACACAAACAAAAAGGGAAATCACCTAACTATAAGCAATCTCCCCAATAAAAACTAATCCCCTCAAGTAAGCCTCGCTACTTGTCGAAATTCTCTATCTCCTTGATACAGAAACCTGTGATACCCGCACTTTCGTCACTACCTGTTGCTCTGAAATATGCCCCTTCTTTCTCAGGATACATAAACTCAAACATCAGATAGTTAGCTGCGTCCAGCAGGTACTCTGTATTAGACGTTTTCTCGTATTTATCTAAGCACAACTGCAAGTTGCCCATTGCACTTGTCAGGTGCTCTCCGAAGTTTCTCTTAGCCGAACCATACTTATGAAAACTTACCTCGACACGATTTTTACGCATCTCATCGAACTTTTCACTGTATTCCTCAGCCCAAACCATAGGCTTATTTGCCATACCCCATTGCTCCTTTACTCTCGTAAATCTTCGTCCTCATCGTCTTCCTCAACCGTAATTGATTTGTCAATCTCCTCAACAGGACGATGAAACTTGAAGATTTCATTATGGTAACTACCGTCCAAAGGTGTTACCTGAGATACTTTGTCTGGCTTTTCGACGAGATAAATCTTACCCAAATCATCCACGCCGTACTCGACCATGACAAACTGAAAACCTTCTTCAGCAAATATCTTAATAATATCTGTAACAACACGCTTTGCCTCTGGGTGCAAACCACTCAGCAACTCGTCCATTATCAGTATTCTTCTGCCCTTTCGTATCTCGATAAGCGAAATAACGAACAGAAAACTGATTACCTGTCGAAGTCCAGTACCCGACTGCAAAGATAAGTCTCTTTCTTTGCCTTCACTGTTTGTAACCTTGACTTTTATATGTGCGTGCTGACCACCATGAAGTGTTTTCTCGAGATACACACGTCTGGCATCATAAGGAAACAACTCTGAAAGAGCTTTATTAATGATACCCGTGATGTAGTCAAGAACAGCCGTGGTGTTCTGGTCTGAAACGGTAGCCAAGAGCTGTTGAGCTTCGAGCATAACCACATACTGCTTATTCAGGTTAGACAGCCTGTCAGTCATCTCTTCGATTTTCTCCTGAAGCTTAACTCGCTGTGCGTAAGAATAAGCTATAGAGTCAATCTGTGACTTATAAACGCTCATTTATTTTACCTCCAATTTAATTAAATTCATCAAATACCCCAAGACTCAACGCTTTTCTGAAGAATACCCCATTTGCGTTTCGTCTCGAGGTACTTAATTCAATTAAACTTGACGGTTTCCTACTGCCTCCTGACGTACAAACCAAGCTGTTATCCAACGAATGTACTTATCGGGTACTCTGTTCTCGACACCCTCTACCAAGTATTTCACAGGTGCTGCCTTACACCCCTTACTCCGAGAACTTATAACTGGCTGTCGAATTATTCTTAACTCAGTGCTTACAGCACCAAACTTTGTATCTACAAAGTAATGCTTAGCTCCATTATTGTCTGTTACCATGTAAAAACGACACAGCAACCCAGATGAGCCGTACCACTCCTGAATGATGTTCATCTCAATACCCCCTTATTGCTTTACTCAGTTCTTTAACCGCTCGTATCGGCTCTTATTATTGTTAGCTCTCACCGTCATATGGCTCGCTCCAACAAGCTCTGCAATCTCCGCTATCACACTGTGCAGTACCCTCAAATATTGCCTTCCTGCAAAGCATTTCAGCCGTATCTGTAAGCCCCATTCTGTTCACAGGAAAACGCAGGCAATAAACCTCGAAATACGTAAGCGGTCTCTTATTTATTGTCGAAAGAATATTCGCAAACTGTTCAGGAAATTTACGCATATACTCAGTGCAATCAATTCCCTCTGCGAGCTGTCTACCTATCGGACACTCGGAGCAGTTAGCCTGTGAACCGCAAACTGTACCATACTCCCTTAATGCCTTAGCATACCCTCTAACGAACTCTGCTGTTTCTGAATTAGCCATTCTCATTTACCTCCTAAATAAAATACTAAAGTTTCGACTAGATTAAGTTCAACTCAACGAGTCAAAACCAATCTAGTCGAAGTTCAGTATGAAGAAAAATATATAGAAAAATAGTAGAAAACTTATCTTATGCTGGCTACCGAGAACCAGAAACCACTATCATCCGAGAACACCAGCGAGTACCCACCATTCTGCGTAGGTGCGAAGTACATGAACACAGAATTTGAGAACTGAGAGTCATCACCGATAATAGCCTTGTTCATTACATCTGGAAGTACCTTAAAGCTTACTGAGCCAAGAGCATCAAGACCCTTACTATTCGTAATAGGTACGCTCTGGCTGAACTTACTGTTCTGAACCACGATACTATCGGCATTAGCCTCAATCTTTACCTCAACAGCATCACTTGCAAGACTCAGACGTTTCAGAACGTCTCTGAAATACTGTCTGTCAAGCACAACAGCGAAATCCTTGGTGAAAAGCCTCTCGTAGAGTGAATAATCAGCCGTCTTATTGTCATAACGGACAAATGCCTCTACCCCGTCAGCAGAGAAACACAGATACTGCGGTGTCTTAGCTACCGTAACTATAGGTATTGCACAGATGACATTCTTGATAAACGAAATTGCTCTGTAAGAAAGGCTAAAGCCCCTGAATACCTCGGAAAGCGAATTGTTCATCAACGTAGTGAACGCAGGATTGAAAGCAACTACCCTGTTCTCGCCGAAAACCATCTTGGAGTACAGATTTGTACCGTTAGTCATTATCGGGAGCAAGCTGTCCACATGCAGTGAAATCTTAACTGACTCTTCTGTAAACCTGTTTTCAACAGGCATCTGCAGATTTATCATCGGCAAAGTGTTGGGCTTGACAGGAATGTTATCGAACTTCCAACCGCTTCGCAGCTCCTTGCTGGTGTCAATTTCCTCTTCTGTAATGATAATCTTTACCTTGTTTTCGACGTTCTCCAGTGATACCCCTGTTACTTTGGTCTTGTGCATACTCTTGAACACATTGAGTGCTCCGAGCAACTCTTTACTCTTTATCTGCATAAACAGAGCATCTGCTGTGCCGAACTCCTCGTCTTCTACCTCAAGAGTATAGTTCTCACTGCTCGGTGTCTGTCTGTATGTAATAAGCTGATTGATACCGATAACTTCTACCAGCTTAGTTTCTTTTGAAACCTTAAATATAACATTTTTAAGGTCTTCCGAACTCATGGCGTCCTCAACCACTGTAGAGGTAGCTGAAAGCATAGCTACAAGTGGTTCGTAATTAAACGAAATCTTCATTTATGTAACCCTCCAATTTAACTTACTTGTTCATAAAAGCTGTGCCACCGAAAATTGCACCGAAACTTGTTGGTGGCGGTGCAGGAGCTACCCCTTCGTCTTCATCGTCATCAACTACTGGCGTTGGCGGTACAACAGGTCTACCCTGATTTGGCTTTGTAAAGCCTGCCATCGCACTCATAGGACTATCTGACTCACTGAATACAGCAGTCTTACCAGTAGAAGTTGTCGGCTTTTCCTGTACTGGAGCAACTGGTGGAGCTGTAAATGGTACTGCAAAAGGCTTAACCTCAGCTCCTGCTCCAATCGGAATTGACGGTGCAGGCGGTGCACTCGGAATACCAAACTCCTCTGGTGCAGATACACTAGGCATCTCAGCCGTTGCACTTACTGCCTCATTCACATCTGGAACAACTGTTGGGGCAGGAATATTTACTGATGTATTATTCTCAACTTCAACAGGAGCATCAAGATGTTTAAGCTCTACTTCCTGAGCATCCACGCCTTCTGCCTGAGCAACTGTTTTCAGTTCTTCGCCTGTAAGGAGAACACTGGCATCATTAAATCTCCCCTCCTGAATAAGAGAAAGAGCCTGCTCAGTTTTTGAAAGCTCAGATGCTTTCTCTGCAGATACCCTGTTTATTTCTTCCTGCAAGGTCGCTGGAGTAAGCTCAACTCCATACTTAGTCTTGTACGCCTCAAGCAAAGAAACAAGCTGCTTTTCCAAAGCCTCTTTCTTACCAAGGTTTTTGTTTCTCTGAGCCATAACCTCTGCTGTGTCTGCATTGGCTTTATCAATCTTGGCTACGAGTTCATTGATATCCATATATTTTGCCTCCAATTTATAAAATTTTCACTTAACATACCCTAACTCAGCCGTCAACACCTACAAGGGGTTACTCCTCGTTATTTCTTTGCAGGTGCTCGGCTATCAATAGCTATCTGGAGATACTGAGCTGCCATTGCCTTAGCCTCTTCTGAGGCATTTGGTATCATCTTAACCTGCCCAACCAAATCTCCCTGAGCAATACGACATTTCAGTATATCATCAAGCACATCTTTGAGTGCTGCTGTTCTCTCCATTTCAGCAAGCTCCTCTTCCGACTTTTCCTCAACGAAATCTTCGTTAGAGTAGAACGTTTCACTAATAGGACTCAGCGGAAATTCGATTGCATCATAGTTCGTGTTGCCTGTATCCTCATCGTACTTAAACTCAACAAACCAAGCACTCTCATACATATTCTTTTCAAGTGATGGTCTTGTTGGACAACCTGGGTAGAACAGCAGACAACTACCGCCTACCAACATATTTGTTGAAATAATTTGAGGACTCGGATTATGAATATGCCCGCTTATCATCATGTAGATACCCTGCATATTTTCCATTGTACCTAATTCAATGCCACCATGAGCCTGATACCAGTTTGTTAATCCCTGAATAGTAAAATTATTGTGTCCAAGCACAATATTTACAGCTGGCTCAGGAGCTAAATCGAACTTCATATTTTCACTGCCGTAGTCCATAAGATGAAAACGAACTTCAGGTGCGTCTCCATTATCTCGACTCTTACCTGTGCCAAAGAAGTCGAAGTACCCATCTGAACTTGCACTCGTTTCAAACAGCTTTAAACCAGACAAGAACTGAAACTCAGGGAAACTACCATTAAAATCATGGTTTCCTCGAACACAAAATACCTTGCTGACTTCTCCAATCTCTCTGAAAAAGCTACAAAGCTGATTAAGGACTTCTCGACTACGAACATTTCCCTCGTTCACTCCAACGACATCTCCAAGAAAAACAACAGCAGCTGGCTTTGTTTCCAGTACTCTGTTTCTTATCTTTGCAAGAGCGTCAAAGCAATTCTTGAGGTAATTTTTATGTTTTCCTGTGTACACATCGGAGAAGTGCAAATCTCCGACTATGAGTACCCCTGAACCCGAAACACTTTGATACATAACAATACGCCTCCAATTTTAAACTACTGTAAATAGCCAAACTGCACTCTAATCTCCGATACCCTCAGCCCTCGGTTATCAGTATTTCATCAAAATTTCGACTGAGCATGAATTATCTCATCTCACTCGTTTTATCTAGGAACTTCGAGATTACAAGCATAATCTGTTCTGGTTGGTCTATGCTCTCTGGAGTACCCAAATAGATTTTGCACAACCCACTCAGCTACATCGCCATCGTCTTTCTTATCGTCCATTATTGACTTATAATTCAATTTCAAGTCTAATATAGTCATAATAAAACCTGACATATAAACGTCTATCTTTAACTGTTCGGTTGAAATATCCTCAAGCACACCTTTAAGCACTGCTTCAGCTGTAATATATTTTAAATCATCATACCGAAACGGAGCATCTCTAAAAGGCAATTTCTTCACGTCCATACCGCAACCATGAAACAGAAGAGAAAGTCTGTCCTTAACCTCTATGTCCTTCAGGCTAAAATCCTCATCTGAGTCTACTCTTCTTGCCTTAGCCTCCCAAAAAGGTGAACCAAAGGTAAAAACAAACTCTGCCTCTTTGGCGAGCATAACTGCTGAGTCAACAATATCAAACAAAGCATCCAGATTTTCATAACACGATGCGGAAAGTTCCCCTGATATTGCCTCACTGCACAACTGTGCAACTCTTTCGACGTCACTCTCAGGAACATACTCCTTAGCCGCCAGATAGTTCTTAGCATACTCATTAGTCAGAGCCACCTGTAGCAAATCACACAATATTCTATCACAGAAAAATACCCCATGCAAAGCTCTAAGCACTTTCGAGAAAAGCTCACCATTAGAGTTCAAATCTCTCAGAGCAGGAATACTCAATACTGTCCTATAACCCACAGTCTGAGATTCCCCAAGTATTCTTTCAAACAGATACATCCACAAGCCTAAGCCCTTTACCTCCGTATCTGCCTGTTTTGCAAACTTCTCCAGTATAGACAGCTCAACACCGCACCAAAACATAGGTCTCGAGTCTAAGAAATCAGCATCTTTTGCGTGCTCTAAAGCAAACTTGTTAATCGAATCTAAACTTTCTCTCCAAGAACTCTCCCTCTCAGGCAGATTGTCTATACACTGGAATATGTATTCACACTCGGACAACAGACACTTGACATCTATAAATGTCAGACTGTCCGACCCATCTGCATCTTTGGACGGCATACCCTTACCTGCCACAAGAACAAATACATTATACATATCTGTCACGATACTCTCAAGGCGTTTACACTCCTCGTCCGAGAATTTTATCTCGTTAAACTCATTTGCAGAAAGATGTATTGGTTTATCGTATCCAGCAAAAAGCCTTGTTTCTCCTCTATTCATTTTTATCTCCTTTCCCTATTACTCGCCCTCGTCATTTTCAAAATCTTCCTCACATTCGGCTGAATAATCTGGACTAAGCGAATTTACACGTCTACGATAGAAATATCCAAGCACTGATGATATTATCAAGCATATCACCATAGGTATTAACGGAACAAAAGTACCCTTCGGATACTCATAAGCGGTTTCGCCTGCAATACCCCTCTGTACTAAGCGAAATAAATCTCGAAATACCCGAAAACAGTACAACAACTGACAAATATAACAAATCGCTGCACCTAAAAGAAACAAAGCTCCTATCGCCCCACGCTCCTTGACTACAGCCGTAGCGACTCTGAGCAAAAGTACAGTTACTATTATTATAACTACCAACTCAACATATATAAGCATATATCTCACCCTATCAGACTACTCGCTTGTTCGTTCAACTACCCTGATTATTTAGTCTACGTGTGTACCCACTTCGACCAATGTACCGCAATTCGGACACTTAACGTAATTCCTACCCAGTATCGTCATTTCTTTCTCATATTCAACGCACAAGTTGTTAAGCTCATTGAGGTCTTTATCGTTCTTAGCAAGAATGGCATCGATACCCTCAACTGCTTTTATCGCTGTGCATATGGAAGAAAGCACCTCAAGGCGTGATTTATCTACCTTACATATTTCTGGTGCAACTTTTATAGCACTCAGTTCAGCAAACTTCGAGTAAAGCTCACCTAGAATCGCAAGTCTACTCTGGTCTATTATATTTATTTCTGGAGCAATCTTCAGATTACTCAACCCATTAACGTACCCTGTTATCTGAGCCAAAGCAGACACTCTGGATACATCAATTTTATTCATCTCAGGAATATCTGGCACAGAAATCGCCGAATTATACGTTTCTACAATTCTACCAAGACCACTCAGCTGTTCGTCATACACATCACAGTTTTTATCAAGACCTTGAAGAGCAGTAACCATACCCTCTGTTATTCCCTGTGCTCCTTCGGTCTGTTTCTTGTATACGCTCAACTCCGCCTCAGTTGCACTTATATCTCCAAGGAGCTTATTCTTATCTGTATTTACAAGCTCACCTGCGATAGCAAGTTCCTCTGACTTAAGCACGGCATTAAGAAACTTATAGTTTTCACTTCCTGTTGTCTGCACAAGCAACTGCTTATCGAAGCAACTACGGCTGTTCAACAACATATTGTCATGTGAAATAAGCCCTAAGTAAGTCTCAATAACCTCTGGCACACCTACAACCTTTGTGAGTTGAGTACCCTTCTTTGTGCTGAATATGCACGTGCCGTCCTTGTACATCTCATACAGAGATTGTCCATTTATGTATTTATCTCGCAAGATAATTACACCGTCATCAAAGTAAGCCATTACTCTGAAATAATCCTTATCGTCCTGAATGAACGAAGTCTGCATATTCGGCTTAATGTTATACATAAGCACATCCAAAGCTCTAAGCATGGTTGACTTGCCTGAGTCGTTGTACCCCTTGAAATTAAGGATACCCGAATCGTCAAATTCAGCCTTTCCATGCTCAACGCACATAAAGTTGAAAACCTCCCAAGCTACAAGCCTGCTATACGTACTACCCGAACTCTCGGTTATTACATTACTCATGTCATAATACGCCCCTTTCAATTTAATAAAAGAAATACAAGTAAGATACCCAAGCTCAGATACTTACTCGTAGAAACAACGCATATGTATATAATTTAATCTGGGCATAAAAATACAGCTACTCCAAGTTAATTGAAGTAGCTGTAAAATTCAAACACCTAAATTAGAAGTGAGCTACAGCGTTCACTTTAGCTACAAACTTTGCTATTTTCTGTCTTGTAGTGGAAAGCATTGAACTTGAGCCGTACCCTAGCAGAGCGTATGGGTTTAACTCCACTCTCGAAATCATGTCCTTACTATCTATGTGCCTAGTGCGAGGGTCAGTCATATTCAAACCCCTAACATTCCTGAGAAACATATCTGCCTTCAACGTGAAGAAATTAGAATCCGCTCTCTCCTTATAGCAGTAAAAAGTAAGATATGCTCGATAATTACAATTAACTGTAGCTAAGGCAGGAAATAGCTCCACACGGAAGAATCTGCCGACAGCATTTAGTGTTAAAGCACCATCAGTCCAACTCGGCAAATTAGCAAAATTAGCAACCCAATTCGCCATTCCACCTGGATACCTCGCTAAAAAACAAGCACAATGCCTCCAACAAGCTTGCATATTCTCGACCTCATCTGTTCCAGATGAGCTCTCCTTAAGCAGTTTCCTTCCAGAACAATAGAAGTTAATCAAATGGCTGAAAAAGCAACACAGCAACATAGGCTTAAGCGAATCGCTATGTCGTACAAAGTCAAACTTAGAATAGCACGTTTTAGCCTTCTTACTAGCAGTCACAACCTCTGGAGTTCTGTACTGTGCACCTAATGCAGTACACGCCTCAGAGCAAGACCCTGCAAACTGCATAAAGAAAGGAGTAAAATAATAACAACCTCTTGACGGGTCGGGAAGTATATCCCTGTGTGCATCAATATTCCCTGCCAAAATAGCAGCAAATTGGATGACAGGAGTATTGCCAGCACTCTCACCAAAAGCCGCATCAACCTTAGCGAAAAATTCTTCTTTTGCATTATAGTAAAGTGACTCCCCTATTTCAAGATTAGGCAATCTTACCTGTTGCTGAGCTGCATCTGCTGCTTGAGCCTCTAAATAGTTAGACCAACCTCTATTATCATATGTATCTCTAAAGATAAGTCCATTAACTACCCAACGGTCATTCATGTTCGGTGTACCGTCAGGATTGCAAGATGCCATAATGAAATCTCCCTTACCATGTGGAACACCGTTAGCATTTACAGTAAGAACTGCACCCCACGAAGTTGTTATCTGCATCTGATACCCAACTGGCACGAAACAAGCCATCACTACACCAGAATCTTTCTTTGTGCGAATACGTGTCCAGTCCATTTCTCCATTCACCATCTTAGCTGAAAGTGATTGCGGAGTTATTGGTGAAACACTATTATCTGAGTTTACAATATCATAAGTTTGAGCGAGCTTATTTAACTTAATTGTCCAAAGCTCTCCCTGAGTACCCGCCAATATTACTCTATCCTTTGTCTTTGATGACGCTGTATACAGCAAGCCTTGTGAAGCCCACTGTTTAAGCCGTGCATACTCTCCTGACGCATCAGGTCTCTTGCGTGCGTATTTTTGCAAATGATACACATCTCTCCCCGTAAGTAAGCACCTGTCAGGCTGAAATGGCAATCTAGTTGCTACCTGTGGCTGCTCAAACTTATTGCAGAACACGGCTTCCAATGCAGGAAGTCCCATATGTATGTCGTACTGCTTCTTCCTCGCAGGTTTATAAGTAGCTGGATTATTTGGATTAAAGTTCATTATTTTCTTCCTCCTTTAACAATTTCCGATAAATATATCCGAATCACTTATATTATGTCCAACTGACTACCAAAAATAAAAAGGTCAAAACACGAATGCTTTGACCTCTTTTAATATACGCCATAACTACAATAGATGTTTTTATCTCTAGCTTAAATGCCTTCTTCCTCCTAAAACAACTTCACGTCTGTGTACCCAACTGTTTAGGAAACACCTGTGGGTTACGCTTGTTTTCCTCTGTTAGTAACTCACAACCTACAGTCAACATTACTCCTGCTCCAACGAATTTCTTACAACGAACCCTACCCATATTCAGCTTAGTCAGGCTCTTACACCCGCTAAACATACGAGTACAATCACACTTTTCAATATTAATATCAAACGCAGGAATGTTCGCCTCTTTCAAGGATACGCAATTACGGAACATATCCCTAAAAACTTCGACAGAAACAGGAGTAAACCCTGTAAAGTCTACCCGCTCTAGTGACTTGCAACCAAAGAATGCTCCCTCAAAAGAAGATACCCTAGATACTTTAAACGCTGCAAAGCTAAACTCCTTCAGTGAATCACAACCACTAAACGTACCAACCATACTCTCAACAGCGGAAAAGCTAGCCTCCGTCAAATCGACTTTTTCTAGCTCAGGACAGCCGTAAAACATTTTATTCATATTGGTACAAGAAGCAAAATTCAATCCTCGAAAAGACACGCTCTGTAATTTTGAACACCCGTAAAACATTTCATTTGCGTCCTTAACGCAGTCAACGTTTGCTCCAGATAAATCTGCGTTCCGTAAAGCCTTGCACTTCCAAAACATACGAACTGTATTTGTCACTGTAGAGGTGAGAGCAGAAAAAACACGATTGTCATTCAAGCTGTGACACGCCACGAACATTTCATGTATATCAGTAAAACCTCCGTCACTGAAATCAAACAAAGCAACTGACCTCAACTGGGAACAAGATGCAAACATACCCTGTCCTGTCACTAATTTTGTAGCTGGAACACCCTTCATATTTACCTCTCGCAACTGGTCACAACAGCTAAACATATTAGATACGTTTTCCACAGAAGAGAAATCCCAAGAAGATAAATCAATCTTAGTTAAAGTATGACAACCAGAAAACACCGATGTCATATCCTTTACTAATGACGTATTCAGTGCAGAAGCATCAAGAGAAAGCAAAGTATAGCACCCCTTGAACATATACTTTATTTCCTCGACCTTTGGAAACCCCGTCTTCGGCATAGCAATACGAGTCAGCCAACGACAGTTGTAAAAGGCACTGTCCAAACTTTTCACATTACGACAATTCAAATCTCGCAAGTCCAAATACGATAACGAACTACCTGAGAAGAATGTCCCAAATGCCTTCAGGTTCTTACCTCCACAAGCTACAAGAATATGCATACCCTCGAGTGGCTTTCTCGTCTCACTTGTCCAATAAGCACCTAGAGTTACCACATCATCTGGTACATACACTATTCCAGACTTATCATCAAAAGAGCATAGCCAAACACTTTTACCCCTGCTCTTACTAATTGTCAGCTTAGAAACTGCACCAGCCAACATACCCCTTCGCATGAAAGCTGCTATATCTGAGGTCTCAGCATAAAGTTTCTCAGCCTTAGAACGCCAATCAGCCATCATTCTTCCCTCCAAATACCGAACTTAATGCCCCAGCAAATGTCTGTTTCGACCCAATATCATACTCAGCAAAGAAATTTGTATTTGCAGACGATAACTTAGGAAAAGACAACCCCATAGTATTTAGTTCAGATAATTTAACACAAGACATAAATATTCTGTCAGCGTGAGTACAGGACTTAAAACATAACCCTGATAAATTCAAAGACTCCAAGCTCGAACACCCACGAAACATATCGTTTATCGTAGTGACCCTGCTCACATCGAAATGAGATACATCTAACGTCTTCAACGAGTGACACTGCCTAAACATACTCTCAAACGAAGTTGCACTTGATGTATCAATACCCGACACATCTAACTCAACTAGGGAATTACAATTACTAAACATATAAGACATATTTTCAACCTTAGACGTGTTTACTCCCTTTAAATCAAGTTGCCTTAACTTAAGACAAGCGAGAAAAGTACCCGAACAATCTTTCAGTGCTGGTAAACCTGTATTAGGAAGTAAAAGTACCTCAACATTCTTACAATAACCGAATGCCATAGCAATAGTAGCGACACGCCGTGCATCTAAGTACCTCATATCAATGATTTTAAGCTCACCACAATTACTAAACAGATATGATGCATCTACTAAGCCTTTACCACCGACCAATGTCACACAAGACCCCCGCCTAGTGCTCGAACGAACCCACAAGGCAACTCGATTTGCAGTTACGCACTCAGATGGAAGATAAACCACGACAGAACCGTCATCGAAAACATACTTATAAAACATTTCATCCTGATGACGTCCGTATGGTGCTACATCTCCAGCTAATATCCGCTTAAGCATGAAATTTACTGGATTGTGCAAAGACATCGACATCGGCAAAGAAGTACCCAAATCAGGCATACACGTCACTTCCTCTCTTAATCACACCTGCAACAAACTCACTTACTCACTTAATAATCTTTTTCTCGTATCTTTGCAAGCTTTATTTTCTTCTGGTTTAAATGCCTTTCTCTGACACGAGGAAAATACTTATCACATTTTTGGCAATAGCCCTCATGCTCAGCTTTTCTACCCTTAGAGCATATCCTTTGCACTGATAATATTTACAAACCGTTATTCTGTCATGCATTGTAAAACCAACTCCCTATACCTAAATCGTCTAGCATACCTGCTACGGAACTGAACTTTCGCACAATTCCATCTCGTAGCAAAATTACAAGATACTCAATGTTTTCTTTGCGTTTAAATAACAATTCTCCTGTTTTCGAGCTACACCCATTGTTTCCCTTAAACTCCTCAAATTTAGCTCTTAACTCTTTATCCTCAGAGTAGTCAATGCAGGTCTCAATCGCAGTTTCTACATTCTCGTTAAGAAATTCCCTAATTACCCAAGTCACCTCAAGAACAATACCCATAGCGAAAGCCGACCTACCACCCTTATTGAATACTCCTAGTAGTTTTACTGCTGGTACTCTAGTCTTATAAGACCAGCTCACATCTAAAATATCTGTATCCCCTACTTCTTCAGGTGTCTCTATTTCCTCCTGTAAGCCTGTTTTATAAACAAAAACTTTCTTATAGTACTTAGCTACCAATATTGCATCGTACCCAGACTTGCTTAAACTGTATGTGTAACCATACCTCTGCACCTTACCAGTTTCATCTGGCTTCAAAAAGCTACACGTATCGACACCTTTATTGCAATTCCGCATTTTGTCACCACCCCAAGTTGCTTATTTTGTTTACCCTAATATTATAACATATTTATCGACAAAAATCAATAAGTTCTGATAGGGAATAAACGATAGTAAGACTAGACCAAACAATCTGATAAGATAATCAAAACTGCTACCCACGCTCTCGAATTGCTCTTTATAATGTTCCTGCCTACCCTATCTAAGCAAACACAATCAGCACATTAAATCGACACTAGAACCAAATGAAGTTTCACGAATACCCACCGCTTCTTCGATAGATACCCAAGATAAAGCCTCTATTTTATCCACAAAAACAATCACTAGCTCGCACACTATCTGTTCGTCTCATTTGCTTGTTTCGTCTAAATGCGATTTGAAAAATTTTATCCTACAAGACTTTAGTAGCGATATGACCTTTAAATTTTGAAAAATTCTTTGAGTTATTTTGCCAACCCTTCACACGCTCACAAGAGCCTGAAAACGCCAAAAATGCAATCTCAAAAATCGATACCCAAACAACTTTTTCTATTCAGAATATAAAAAACACCGCCACAATCTCATGTGACGGTGCTTCTTAAAGGAACATTGTATATGAGTTAGTTATATTAACTAGCTACCTTGATTAGTTTACGCCTACCTGAGGAGGAACTACGCCACCTGCAGGAAGTGCTCCGAGTGCCTCGTTAGCAGGTGTAGCAGGTGTAGCAGGAGCTGCACCGAAAGCACCAAGAACTGCATTTGCATCACCGTTTACAGGGAGCTGACCATGTGCAGGAACTGAACCTGCCTGAAGCTCACGCATTGCAAGCTTATCTCTTGTAACCTTCATAATCTCATCGCAGGCTTCTTTCTGCTCAGCACCATCACGAAGTGCGTTAGCAACGAGAGTTTCCATAGCCTTAGCAGGTGTCCACTCTTCTGTTATCTTGTCGAAGTACTCTGCCCAAGTCTTGTAGCTGTCGCCCATGTTCTTAGCAACAACCTGAAGTGCCTTAGCTGAGTTCATCTTGTCTGCCTTAGTGTTCTTAGCAACCTTATAGTTCAGAACGAACCACAGACCCGCAGGATTTGATGGTGTAGAGCCGTCATCAAGAGTAACAGCCTCAAGTGACTTAACCCACTTATCCTCGAAAGCGTTCTCTGAGATAGAATACCAGTAGGTCTTAGTAATCAGCTTACCTGACTCATCAAATTTAGGCTGTGTAGTAGCCTCGCCGTTCTTTGACTCGCACTCGATAACAACGATAGGGAAAGTGTAATAAACTCTGCCCTGGTCTACCGCTCTGTGCTTCTTGAGTTCTTCTCTCTCAGCCTTGAGCATATCTGCGGCTCCTGCATCATTAAGGTCGATACCTCTAACTGCTGCTGCATCTGCATACTCTTTGTTGTAAAGCTCCCATGACTCCGCTGTTGCCTCACAGAATGGGCAAGAGCCGTCAAGACCAAGTTCCTCGTCAACGATACCCGCTGTACATCTTACTCTTGCATATGTATTTCTGCCACGACAATCGTGAGCTGCGAACTTATCCATACGCAGTGTAGTTGTACCATCTGGCATGGTCATTGTGTGATTAGGAACATAAACAAGAACCTTAGTGTTAATAGGAACTTCCCAAGCAGGGAAATTCGGGTCGTATGACTTAGGCTGCTTAGTGCTACCTGTCTGTTCTGCTGATGCAGTAAGAATGTTCTGCATAGCCTCTGCTGAAATTGTCTTTGCCTTTGGTCTCTTCAGTGCCATAAAAAATTCCTCCTCTGTAGCTTACCTTGTCTTACTGAATAAATACCAAAATCAGCTCGAACAAGGAATACACTACTATTAAACATTTAAAAATTTGTCGTTTCAAAATTTAGATATTTACAGATTAGTGTTCTTAATTTGTTATATCGGGCATATCACCGACCGTAATAAAAGTGACAGAGTCCCGACAAGCATGGTATTTTATTTATAGTAACTGCGAAATAAATCGCAAGAACTATCAAATTCGTTTAAGATACCCAAACTTGATAAGTTTCTCAAACAACAATATTTAGCTGAGAACGGCTTCTTGGACTGATGTATTATGAGGAAACATTGCCGTAACAAGGAAGTAAATATCCAAGAAGCCCACTCAGCAGGAGTCAACTCCTTTGCTTTACTCGACTAAAAAATAAGGTCTTGCGGTCTCGGTTCGAAGCCGTATGTCGCTTAGCCCCCTAAAGCACCGCATAAAAATGTCGAGCATGGCATCGCTAGATTGACTCCTCGGTACGGCTATATATCACTTATGAAACAAAATCATAAGAAAATTGGAGGTTAACTCTAAATCTCAAAAACATAAAAATTGAATAAGAAGTTAAAAAAAAGCCGCACCGAGCAATCAATCTCATCTTTCGTTGAGAAAGACCGTTCATTTTACAATATTTTTCACACGCCCTTTTCAAGGACATTCAATATTTTTCGCCTTAAACTATATCTGAGAGCTATTAATCGTCTCACTGCACAAAAGATACAAAAAGTGCGACAAGCCTAGCACACGCCCGCCGCACTAATCAGAAAAAATTTTATGTGTTCAACACTAATTTTATTTTCAACTTAACTTAATTAATTCCAGTCTTAATAAATCATCGAAAATTAGTTGTCGCTGCACCACCCTTAACCAGCCCTATAACCGCTGTCATCGAAGATGAACTTATTCTCATACAGTAATCTGTAATCTCAGTATCATCTAATATCTTATAAATACCGTTTTCATACTTCAATGTAAATAGCCACTCGGTTTCCACTACTGGAAAATCCCTGTTACCAAGCACTGAAACCACAAACTTGGCAACATTAGCCGTAGATACGTCATTCGTCCTAAAGAACTTAGTTAAATCGTAATTGTACCCTCTATAATAAGAGCTTAATTGCGTTGTGCTTGGTACGTTTAATGAGGCATAGCAATAATAAACGCCATCTTTCTCATACAAGTCATTTATCTTATTAAGAGTAACACAACTACCCAACTGTCTAAGTATTCTAGCATTGCAGTCATTAACATCATAACTTACATCAGTTGAATTTCTATATGCGGCTTCGGTCGCTGTAAAGTTACTGCCACCAGATACGAAATTATCGAGATTATCGTACCCTGATTGAACTCTCAGAACATCAAAATAAGTTGTAAGAGTACCCGAAATATCTCGTATAACATCGTTATCTACCTCCTTGCCACCTTTGATACGCTCCAACTGATTTGTGTGTTCTGCCTGTACCGTCTTATTTGAAACATCATTCTGATACCCCATTACCCGTGATATATAAGTCACAGATACTGCCGTAACCGCCACAAAGATGACCAGTACCACAAAAGCAACTAGAAAGGCAATCGCACCAGTCTTCGCAGCCTCCTTAAAGGCTCTTAAACGTAAACGTCTCGAAGCCGTCTGCTCTGTGTTTATATAATCATAATAATCAGTAGAAACAGCCGCTTCTGAAAAGAAGTCCCAGTCCTCTTCATCAAATACATTAGAATCCACCGTAGATGTTATCTTAGTTTTCATGCCCGTATCACTTTCTTCTTCATTTTCATATCCTCAGCTAAATTTTTAGCCGTGTACCCAAGTAGGCTTTGCACCGCTTCGCTTAACTTCAATTTCACACCCGTACTCGCCGTAAGCACCCTCTTTCCTTGATAAGTAAGCTTAGGCGAAATACATATTAAAGTCGAAATTTCAGGATGGTCTTCATTATATATCGGGCACAAATAAGGCGACCTATTCAAAAGACCCTCAAGCAAATCAGCTGATGACTCACTTGCAACAAACAATTTATCGCTCCCGCCAAACAGTACCCTAAGCTGGAATATACAACTATGGGTCAACCACTCCTCAACAGAATACCCATTGTGAAACTCTTTCACGTATTCTGTTAGATATGGAACTACTCCTGAACAGTCGCTCAACTGAGATACCCCTATTTGAAAGCTCTTTGGAATAACTGTCACTATTCCAAAACGCAAGCACAGCTTAGCCAACAAAGCTATATCTGAAAAGACTACTCTCTGACGATAATCTTTCGACCCATCAGCAGACACAACAGTCTCTAACTGCCCAACTGCAACTACACGGTCAGTATGCTTATCTATGTAAGAGAGAAAAGCCTTCAGTAAGGATAGACTAGGGCAAGCAAAATAACCTCTCGATACCCGAAAAGCTAAGGCTGTATCCTTATCCCCCTCGATACTTACGAAAAACAGCTTGTCTGCACAAGGCAACACAAAACGTAATCCGCACGGTGGGGCTGCTTTCACAAATATACTCAAATTACACACCTCTCCTTATACTTGCAACGTCTCTATATCAGACTTACTATCTAGTGCCGCAAGCAAAAGTTCACGAACGTCATCTGCTTCGCACCAAGTAATAAGATTATCAATATCTTTGACTTTTAAAACCTGACTGCCAAAGTCTACGCTACCTTTAAGTCGAATACCCGTTGCTGTCTTTGGAACTTTCCAACCGTAACGTGTATCGTACCTATTTAAAGCCCGATGACCTACTTTATCGTTATCTGGAATATAAACTACTTTTGAAAATAACTTTAATGTCTCTCGCTTAGCACTCGTAACATCACTACCCATTGTTGCTATCGCTGGCAAACCTATTGCTCTCAGTGACAAGCAATCGAAGATACCCTCAACGAGGAACACTGCTCCACCAAAATCATCATAACTTAAGTCAAAAGCTTGGTCTATATTGAAAAACATAGCTTCCTTACTAAAGAAAGGAGTAGGCATCGTAATATATTTTTTATAATCTGGATAGTACCCGATTAAAGTTACTAAATTTCCTTCTATATCTCGCACAGGAATTATAAACCTGTCGTCCAAAAGAAATCTACCTATATTCGTAATAGCACCTAAATTTTTTGCCTTAGTGCCTAATTCATCAATATCATATATTGCACAAGAGCAAATCTGCAAATCTTTTAAGAGCTTATGCTGTTCACTACCCTCAACATACCCTCTTAATTTTATCAGCTCTTTTACTGAGTTATCAACATCGAAATGTGTCTTGATTTGCGAATACATATCCTCCATTGCTGAACAGCAGTTTCTGTAATATGGAAAGACATCTCTTTGTCTTATTGCCAATTCTAACACTCCTTATTTGTAAGGTCTACCTGTAGTTGTAGTACATCTCCGTCAAATTCCGTAGAAAGTATATAGCGTCTGGATAATCTGCGATACTGTAACGAGTTCTCGATACCCGCCAAGAAGTTCTCTCGGCGACCATAGAACAGCAACTGCCCGTCATAACGTATTGTCAGAAACTCACAATCGCTATTCTTCACTGCATCCATTACAGTCAATGGTACGTTCTGAGATATTACTTTTCTGAACTCAGTGAGAGGTTTGTCGTTCTTTGAGTAACGATTGACGATACTCCAACCATCACATTCATATCTCCGTTCAACATCTATCTGTTCTAAAGTATTGTTGAACTGAATGGTAACAGACTCCGACTTAGACACTATTTGCATAATAATCCTCCAATCGTTACAACTGAGTCATCGGCTACAATCGTTCTCGCATTAGATAATTGCGATGTCCGTGCATTGCTAACATTACCTACGAAATATTCACCCAAACTTGCTCTTGTCATTTGAGTATAAATCATATTTCTCGTAATAAATTTACCAAATTTTCCACTACCCAATAAGCTTATTACAAGTTTACTGTCACTACCCTGCATTTTGTGTGCTGTTCCACAATAAAACAGCATAAGTGAGTCCAAATCCTTACTCTCTACTTCGAGTACCGCAGATGTAACGCCAAAACCTGTCTTAATCCTAGCATGATACAGAACAAAGTAGTCCTCTTTTCTTGAGTAATCAAAATACTTAACCACAACAAAATAATTGCCCTGCTTGCAGAATGAAGCATCGTCTCTCAGGTAATCGTCATTCTCAATATAATCAGCTGGCTTTTCCGTATCCTGTTCTCTAAACTCACACTTATCCGCTTTGATAATATCAACAATCTTGCCTACGTCACCATTGACTACCCCGTAGCCCCAAGCCTTTGTGAATACCTTTGAACCCTCATACTTACTGTACCACTGTATTGTTGAAATATTCTTTGTATGGATTACACGGTCACCTACTCGATACTCTGTACCAAACTTAGAGAATGGAGTAGCGTGTACAAACCTTTTGCCATTAGGGTTAAAGACATCCTGTAACTGAGCATTTATTGAGCTACAGCCCCAAGAATACGCAGGCTTAGCTAATGGAGAAACAACCTGAATATCGTCTGGTGTTAATGGTTCCTCGAATTTAATCAAGTCACTACCTATTTTCGCTCTCAGCATATCATCCTCTTCTTTAGAGGAGATACCCAAATAGTGCTTACAAAGTGATGCCGTTACAGCACCAATATTTTCATCTGCACAAGCAATCAACTTAAAGTCGTCCGCTTCACGCAACTCCTTCCAGTTATTTGGCTCGCTGAACTTGTTTACAACATTAGAGTTATAAGTGATACCCGAATTTTCTGCACTACGCTTAGATACATTCAAAACCACACAAGGTAAATACTGCAAGAAGTTCTTGAACGGAGTACCCTTGCCTATTGGTGGTAACTGACCTACGTCACCTACAAATATTATTCTTGATGTTTCCATGCGGTCTAATACCTGATACATTAAATCAAGCGTAACCATAGACTGCTCATCAAAGATGTACCAATCTGCATCAGTAGTCATTACACCAGACTTCTCGTCATAGTCCTCATCAGATTGCGACATACCCAGACCGAACAGCGAATGTTCCGTCTTAACAGGGTGATTTGTTGACTGTTGCAACCTTTTCGCTGCCTTGCCAGTAGGAGCTGCAAATGCGATACTTGGAACATAAATATCGTCTGCTGAAACTTCGTTCTCGTCACTACCCTCTTTTAACTCTTTCTTCATACCCGACTTTTGCTCTGGCAATCCACCGTGCTTCTTATCTAAACAGTATCTCTCCAAAACATAAACGATACAGTCAACAGTAGTTGTTTTACCACTACCCGCTGCTCCCGTTATTATCGAAATATTATTTGAAATCGAATGCACTGCCTGCTTTTGCATAAACTCAAGCTCGATACCCTTTATTCTTTCGTACTCTGAAATCAGCTCATCTATACGAGCATGGTCGTCATATTTGATACTGAACTCATCTGCATATATCTCATACGCCCTTGTATAGACGAAAACCTCCTTCTCAGCCACTCTAGCAAGAGAAATCCAAATACGATTATCGAGATTAAACTTTACACCAAGACCTTGAGCCAAGAAATCCCCTAAAGCTGTATCAAAATCGAAACCTGACGGTACAGCTGTGTACTTGCCAGAGTAATCGTTCTTTCTCCAAGTCAAATCTCTGTAACTCCAACAGTCTTTATTGGTATTTTCATTCAAGTAAGTGAGGATATCCATTCTCGCTGTATCAGACAGATAACTGCCGAAAGAAAGCAACTTATCATACCTAGACTTAGTAAGAATAATACCCATCTGCTTTTTACGTACACTCCACTCTGGAAAACACGTACTGTTTGTGCAATCATCGAGTAACACCTGAAATACAATACCCATATTTCTGTCACGCTGAAGTTCTGTGTCATTGCAAATACCCAAACACATTGCTATATTCTCAGCCTGTGCAAAAGTTATTTTATTTGATACGACCATTAATGCATAAGGATTATGTGCTACAAGCTTAGAGAAACTTATTTTACGCTTATTACAAGCATACAGAGCTTCGAGCAAAGTTTCAAATGGAACGTCCACTATCTGCGACAGTACCCCTGCATAAACTCTCTCGGCAGAATCGAAATACTCCTGTATAAAACGCAGAGCCTTACCGCCTGCTGAAACCTTCTTACGATACAAAGTGTAAGCGAACACTTCGTCAATAGTGCTGATAATATAATCTGCAACTGATACCCCGAGATACTCTTTATTTGAGTCTCCAGAACACATCTCCATGTACCCTTTTAATAGGCTCTGTCCTGTATGCCCAACTCCGCCTGTTCTTCTAGTCAGATTAGTCTTTATGGCATTAAACATTCGACAAATCTCCCCAGACCGTCCAAAGCCATCTGCATCACGTTCGTATGCTGGGTACGCAGAACTTAATTGAGCTACATACTTAAAACGGCTATCTCTTGCGATGGAGCAAGACTCAGATAAAACCCTTATTGACTTATTTATAGGAGCAATTTCAGCTCTATTGCCGATTTCGCACCTCACGTCATCATCGTAACACATACTCATAGGAACAGGAGTCTCTAATATGGACTCATCGTTCTCGATGGCTTTATTGAGCTGGAAGTTTGATAATACTGAACTTGGCAGACCCTTACTCAATTCTGGTTCATCGGAATAGCACTTAGGGAACTCTAAAATTGACTCTGGTAGCAAAGTTTTATTGAGCTGGTCACTTTTAAGCAGATACTCATATACCTCAGAATTTTCTGCATTAAAGTCCTCTCTCAGAATATCTCTCGCAATAGTCGGATGGATACCCCATGTTCCTCTGCCGTCTGTTGGCTTGAAGAAATTATACATTCCGATAACAGGACTTTTTGTCCTAGTACTCAGCGAAATAGTGCCGTCTAAAGCATACAGATTGTCTAAGACTACCCTTCTAGATATAACTGTTGACATACTCGCATTAACGAAGTAGATGTTATCTTTATTTACTACCCCATTGTCCGCTAAATACTGCGAGTACTCTGACAAATTTACTGCCACTACGTCCACATTTACACAAATATCATCAGCACTAACATACACTGATTGTGCTAAAGCCTTTGGTCTCGCTACCTCTCTAGTTATTCTGCCATAAACCCTCACATTTCTCAGCTTGCCGTTGTTTGCTCTCAGCAACTGAAGCAGGTCAATGCAGTTCATAAAATCCCCTCCAAAATAAAAATAGACTGTAATATTTTTTAATCATTACAGTCTATACCAGAAATCCATGAAAAACTAGAACAATGCTATGAAATGCTTAGCCAGTTTTATTCCGCATCCAAGCAGAACAAATAACTTACCCGAAAGAATCAGTACCCCAAAGGTTATACCCAAGATGCAGATGAATATTATGTCCTTATGGACTACCGTCTTCTGCCCCCTGATTGTCGTACTCTTATAGGTACTCTCATTCTGGTCAGGAGAAATAACCAAGTGCCCAAAAGTTATCGTTCTCAACATTTCCCACTCAACTATGTTATTTATACAATCAAACTGATATGCTATATACAGCAATGCTGAATAAATTACAATTAAGATGCCCAGCAATGCTATGACTTGCCGTATCATTGAGTGCTGATTTGCCCATTGCCTGAAAGCAATGTCATCTGTCCACTCTTTGACCGTTACTCTATCACTCGCCTCTAAATCATTAAATGTCGGCAATGTAATTGCATCCTCAGAGAGAACAACAGGATTTGCATATTCCGTCTCAGGCTTGAAGCCACCGCTTATTGCGAGATTACCCGTTTTTGTTACATCATCTCCACCAGCACTGTTCCCCCTGACTGTACTTGCTCCTAACTTATACGAAACTTTCTTAACCTTATCATTCACAGGCACAGGTGACTCTGTTACTTTCTTATTATACATTCGATAATAAGCAATATGTACCCCACCGTCCTCAGTTAAACCATACTTCTCCCGAAATTTCATACAAGCATTATTGTCTGAACCCCATATCTCCAATGAGTTTCCGCCCATTGCTTGGAAAGAACAGGCATACTGGTCTAACTTCATCTTAGCCTTATTATAGTAAATACCGTCAGGGTTTGCTCCCCCGCCACCATTTGTATGAATGGCTGCATTTATATCTGCAGAGGTAAAATGCAAAACTGTACCATCAGTAAGTATAACATCAATAACCCCACCAAGACCTGAATACCACTCTCCCTGTACGTCCCAAAAGTGCTTTTCGTATTTATAGAATATCGGCTGAATTACTGTGATATAATACTTTGTACCCGTTTTCTTATCGGTATAAATACTCATGCCCGTGTCTTTCTCATAAGAAAAACTAGATGCATCTGCCTTCTGCCCAGTTTGCTGGTTATAATACGGAACATTATTTGAGTATTCTCTCATTACCTGAGTATATGCAGGATGTTCTAGGACATACGAAGTCATAGCCCCACCATTACCGCCTATGGAATATCCGCCGATGTCCTTTGGCGTTAATAAATACGGCAAATAAACGTCATAATACTCAGCATCCTTAAACGAAACTGGAAGTTTACTATCCCCATAAACCTTATCCGCTGCACGTTTTTTGCCATCATTATCTATCTTATACTCAGTCGCTTCAACTACTTGAGCTTTTTCTGTATGCTGTATAAAAGAGATACCCGCACTCAATGTCACAAGCAAGCAACTACACAAAGAAAATATACGTCTCATCGCTTTATTCACCACTTAACACCTCCTGCTCGCTTTCATCTGTGTCATATAAATCGAACACACTCTCATTCAACTTGAAATGACCTAAGTAAATGACATACCCAAAGTCCGTTTCTACTTGACTTATATGCTCGGGTTCAAAAGAAAGTCCAGTATCTTTACCTAAGTGAACCATCTGATTTTTATAATACTGCTGAGAATATACTGAATCCGACCTATCCTCTACAAAATAGAAACCTGTATCTGGTATCCATGAAACCACATAATAATCGGCAATAACTGCAACAGGAATAACACCCTCATTGATATAAATATCGGTATAATTATTCAAAATATCCGTATCAAATTCAGAACCACCTATTGAAGCCTGTACCCTATCTGCTACGTCAGTCGCATTTTCATCTGTATAATTTAATTCCTCAAATATACCTCTAAAGTCTTGCTGACCTAAATAATCTTGTACTTTGTCTAAATCTAAATCAGGATACTTCTCCTTCAAGGCAGACTGCTCTGCCTCATAATCACTACCCCCATATGCTGTGTTAAACCTGTAAGTACCCTCACTGTCATCTGGTATCGCATACAGAACTTCTCCTGAGTCTGTGCTACTCTCTTCGGTAACAGCCCCGTTATCTGCGAAATCAGCCTTCTTAACGTAAAAAGAAGTCGGTATGCAAGCAAGAACAATGCAAATCACTGCTAAAACACATACAACTATATACCAACGTTTAAATCTCTGCTTTTCACCCATTACTTAAATATCACTCCTTTTACCCAAGCTATTACCCACGAAATCATCATATAAAGTTTACCTGAAAAGATGAGTACCCCTATTGTTATTCCTATTGTACAAATGATTAAAATATCTTTATGTACCACAGTTTTTTGACCTGTCTTAGAAGCACCCTTAGCTCCTCCCTCTTGACTGTTCATGAATGTACTCTTATTAAATTCAGGAGAAATTCTTAGCCGCCCAAACGTAATTATCGACAGTAAACTTATATCTATGATATTGTTTATAGTATCAAACTGATACGCTATGTAAACTAACACGCTATATAGCGTCAATAAGATACCCAGTAATGCTACTGCCGTGCGTATTCCGCTGTGAGTATCCTTCTTGTTTCTGTAAGCTATATCCTCTTTCCACTCATCAAGCACCTTCAAATCATATTTTCCACCTTGAGTGGCAGATAACTCCGCTTTGGTTGGTAAAGCTATTCCGTCTTCGGTAAGCTTATCTAAACTAACATAATTATCCTCGGGGAGATACCCGCCTGTTTCTATTACCGATGCGTCTACAGTGTCGGCACTTTTTGAGTTAGAGTCACCCTTAACACCTTTAAACTTTACATAAATATCTTCAGCGTATTTCATACGCTCAACAACATGACTGGTACAAACTCGGGGCACTTCATGAAACCAAGTCCACACCTCAGCAGCCTGAGATGGAGTCGCAAAATCAGCTTTTGCAAAAGAATGCACATCTTTAATGCTCTTAGCGTCCTTAATACCCTTACAAATTTCATCCGCAGATATATGAATATTGTGACAATTCCCTGAAGTGGACTCATTAGCTCCTTGATATGTCAAAGCAGTGTTATCATCCCACAGAAAATCCAGTTGAACATCAATCTCTTTCCAGTCCTTATTCTTACGTTTAGCCCAGTCTTGAATTTTCTTTTTATTTCCACCAGTCCACTGAGCCAAACCACAAGCATCTGCACTCTCTGATGTTGGGTCTAGGCTACACTCCATCATAAAGTTGCCCATGATACCCGCTGCTGCTTTCTCGCTAAACCCTAAAGACATTAATTTCTTCCAAATCTTCTCCGCATTTTGCTTAGGTGTACCCGACTCCAAAGCATCCTTGCCACCGTAACTCCCTTGCTCAATTTCCACTCCGTGATATTTTTCAGTGGTGGCACTTGCAGGCAAAACGAACATAGATGCCCCAAGCATACCCGTTAAAGCTAAGGCAACCAATCTACACCCTAATCGACTTCTTCTCTGCATCAGTACACACCCCCTGACACGAGTATAAGCACATAATCATTTATATGGCAAACTTCCATACCCTGTCCTGCCACTGACAGACTTTCCGCTTCCTGCCCTTGTTCAGGTGCATCTCCCTTGGCATAGATATATGTGTCATCATCATATCTAAATATCTGCACGCCGTACTCCTCGGACTCGCCGACATACCCCAATCCTGAGAAGCTGTAATAACCATTATTATCTACATCTGCACTTGTAGCAAAAGCATCATGTAAGTCATCTCCTAAGACAGCCGAGAAACCTTGTACATTTTCCTTTGGTCTCATACCAGCGTACAGGCTCTCTTTTGTTTCAGATACTGTCTTGTACTGCGACTCACAAGTGCTCACATATTTAAAGGCATCAGAGAATATAGAATAATTCTTGCCACCCTTTCCAGACTCATCTGACTCAGCAGATTTATCATCTCGCCCCACAAATATAAAAGTAAAACCGTTAGACTTATCTACATCTACATATGCTGTATCTACCCCTGAAGAAAGCCTCATTCCAAACTCTACTAACGTCTCATTATCATCAAAATACATATTCGAGCAGTCTAAGATAATTATATAATTTGTTTCTACCAATCTACAAATAACATAATAATTTTCTGATACCCCGATTACCTCTAGGTCTTTTACAAATTTTAATCTGTCGTTTTGTAAAAGGAGTCTGATGTCGAACTCTTCCACATCATCAATGAGTACCGTTTCTTCCTTGACGCTACCCTCTAAAGGCTTGTGAGCAAATTTGCCACATCTCTCAGATGGACTATTGTGCTGCAAATATGTATAAATATTCTCATACCCGTCTAACTGGTTGTTCGACCAGTAATTCTGCATCGCAGACTCATAATCAGCACCGCCATATACTGAACTCGGACGAACACGCCCAGACGAGTCCGTATCCTCAATCACGATACCCGATTTTCCTGCATTCGATAAGTTCTGTTCATACTGCTTTTGTTTCTTGCCTTTAAAAGCATTTGTTATCGTCTCCTCAGGAATAAATGCAAAAACAATAACCAACAACAATACCGCAGAGCATATAACTACACTCCACGGCACTGTTCTCGATTTTGTATCTGATGCATTTTTATCCGTCTTTATCGGTTTCACTGCCACATCAAACACCACCACACGTTATTTTGTTCTGTTTTTCACTACAAACAACAGGACTTGATTTTAATTGTCCTACCTTAATTATTTTATTTACTCTCCGCCAGCACTGGACATATTTTCTCCGTAGTCACTATCAACTTAGAACCAACCTTCTTAGATGACGGCTTAAAACCACGACTCTCCAGTTTTATTTTAGCTAATTTTCTGTCCTGAGCATCTCTTTCTGGCGTCTTGAAGAATGTACATTTTCTTGAACACTCTTCAACTACAAGAGCACTGCAATAAAATCCCGTGTCTGGTGCTCCTTTACAAAAAGCACACTCTGCTCGCCAAAGCCCAGCTTTCTTTGTTGTCATACCCTTACTCCCCTTTTACATTGCCAGATAAGTTCCGTCAATCTTTATGCTATCCGATACCCCTGACTTGGTTGCCTCAGTTATTGTCTGAGCCAGCAAAGTCATACAACTATCAAGCATATCTGCATTATGCACCGCATACGCAAATACTGTTCTACAAGGGTCAGCGAACTCTCCGTGGTGCTCGACAATAATCGACTGGAAATTCCTGAACCAAGCGGAACTGTAAGCCTCCTCGATGTCGGCTCTGAATTGATACAGGTAGTCCAAGCCGAGTATTCTGTGCGATACAGCACTCTCTGGCTGGTATACCCCGTAGTGCATTTCATCAATTTTACCGATATCGTGCATTACCGCACCTATCATATACAGGTCTATTTTATCTGCATCTTTAGAGCCGTCTTCTTTCAGACATATTTCTGGATAAGTCGCAAGCATCCAACTCATTAGCCAAGATACTTTATATGTATGCACCAGCAAACCGCTCAAACAGTTATCATGATGACCTGATGCTGCAAATTCAGAGCAGAAACGCTCAATCACGTCCTCATTCTGAAAAAGCATCTTATTTAAAAGAGCCATACCCTTCTCGCTGACATACTGTTCACAAAGCTTTATAAGTGCATCTTTGTAGGCTACCTTATTGTACTTAACCTCGTAAAACTGTTCTGGAGTGTACCCTGATACTGCTGCTATATCAGAGATTACAACGCTTATATTGCCCTGAAACTGATTATACTCACCAGTTATCATGCAAACCATATTTGTGTAATCTTCTGAATCCATTTTTGAAAAAGCTGCAGAACCGTTCCACACCTTAATAGGCAGAATTGCACTACCCGACTGAATTTTGCCTTCGAAATAAGGCTTATCGTTCTTTGTGAGCTTTCTGGTGTAAGACTTCAACAGGAGAATACCATAACAAGTCTCCCCGTCTTTGCCAGAACGAAGCATCTGCTCCGTAATAACCGAAATCGCCATTTTTAATTCCTCCAATTTTGATAAGTTAAATATGCACTAGCAAAATATATACCCCGACTCGATAGGTATTTTAAAACATTTCCTCTATCTCGTACCCGTACTTCTTTGCTTTTGCCTGTCGCATAGCCTCATTTTTCTTTATTGCCTCAGCATATTTTTCTTGTTTCTCCAACTGTGCTGCTGGAATACGCTTGAAAGGGTCATATAACCATTTCTTACAAGGCTTATTATCAAGAGGAACTACCCCGACTTTTTCACACATCACGCTCTGCCCTGTCTTTGAAATAGCTCCATAAAAACAGTAACTACAGCTTTCTTTAATCCTACCACCAAAATATTTTTCCTTTGCCACTTGCCATACACCTCAAAACTCTCTACTTGTCCTATACGCTATATTTATTCTTTCTCAATGCCCTCATCTGCATTATCGACTACACTAGAAGTATCCTCGATACCTGATTTTGACTTTGACTTCTCTTTTGACTCAAAAGTATCACTACCGTCTTCCTCGTCCATATCTATGCCCAATGTTGAGCCAGTTGCCTTAACTTCATACTTCTCCAGCGGCTCCTGAGTAAGCTCTACTAGACCTCTCTTGCCGTCAGCTCTTTCTGCATAATATATGTAAATATACTCACCGTCACG
>OLVW01000312.1_pt1 | contig 52437 bp, 46 predicted proteins | sample 1673301 | NCBI WGS metagenome assembly OLVW01 (sample SAMEA3178941, study PRJEB25190) | human gut metagenome
GCTTGGGGTCCTGCTGCCCACGATTTGCCCTAAACGGCAAAAGTAGATAGTTAAGAAACTGTGCCACATTTGCCGCCCGCACCCCTGACACCGGGAACACAACAGGCAGGCCACTGGCAATGGCCGTTCACTGACTTTGCCGGAGTCTTACTGCTTACAACTCCGGCTCGGTCACCCCCTCTGACGCGGGAGGCTGCAGGTGTATCATTATAGCCTTTTCCTTGGCAACATATGGTTTTGCCAAACCGCCCATCGGGTCTGCCGGAAAAGGAACGTGCCTGTTATGCTGGGTATTCAGTTGTCAAGGTGCTGGGGAACGGACTATATCCGCTAAAGAGAAAAGCGTCGGAGAATGGAGTGTGCCGCCATACGATCTTCTTCTGTTTCTGCCTCATTGTACTTCCTGCGAAGCCACTCAATTTCTATCGGTTTTAAGTATGCTGTATGAGAATTGGGTCTGCGGTTTATAAGAAAAATTCCTCCATGCGGACCGGGCTTCGTGTCAATTTCGTAAAAGTCCATAAGGTAAACAATATCATAATTGATTGTGCGGCGAGAAACGCCGAACCGTTTCGCAAAATCATCGATGCTATATTTTTTATATGTATATAAAAGCTCAATAATTTCATTGCGGCGTATTTCGACGTCAGACACTCCATCACCTCCTCTCATTTCTCTAAACCCCATCTTAAATGTAATTAGTGCAAAAACCTTGCACTAATTATTTGAACTTTTTGTGAATTTTTGAAGTTAAAAAAACACCGCCGATTTCAGTAAAGGAATCAGCGGTGTTTTGCATTAGAAGTTTTTTATTCCGACTATATGCCAATAGCGGAAAAGTTTCTGTCTCAAACAGAGAGATTCAGTGTAAGTTCTTCAATGAAATATCTCTGTACTAGTTTTTCTGCTGTTTGCAATGTATCAGGTACAGCATAAAATTTATAGCAATACCGCACAATTCCCGCCTGACGGCTTAAGCACCGTTCCGGCGGCTGCCGCACCTTGCTCGCCGTATCGGTACTTAGAATTATGCGGTATTGCCTTATATTACTTCACCTATTATTATGTGTATCCTTACCAGCTTGCTTTTATAAACTCTTTCATCTGTTTTGCTTGCGTATCCAGCACAGATTGATTTCTAAGTTGCGGTGTTTTTCTATCCCGATGTTTGCTGCCAAGCGAATAGTCTTACTTCACACCCTTGTCACCAAGGTCTGACAGGTACCGCGCACGGCATAGTTGCCGCTGCCTGCGGGCAGGAAGAAGCTGTCGCCTTTCTTGACGACCACGGTCTCACCACCGCAGGTCAGCTCACCCTCGCCGTCTGTGACGAGCAGCGAAACAAAGCTCTTCTCGTCCGCTGTGTCCTCAAACGCGCCGTTCTTGGCATCCACGGTGAAATATTCACCCTGCGCCAGATGGCTGCCGAAGTCATGCTTGACAGGTGGGGTGCGCAGGGTCACGTCCAACGCCTTCTCCACGTGCAGGGCGCGTGGCTTGCCGTCCGCCCCCACACGGCCGTAATCGTACACACGGTAGGTCACGTTGGAGTTCTGCTGTACCTCGGCAATGACAATGCCCTTGCAAATGGCGTGCAGCGTGCCGGCCGGAATAAAGAAGCAGTCACCCTTGTGCACCGGCACGGCGTTCAACACCTCGGTCAGGGTGTTATTCTTGATGCGCTCCTCAAACTCCGCCTTGGAGATTTCATGGTCAAAGCCATAGTACAGGAAGGCACCCGGCTCACAGTCCAGCACATACCACATTTCGGTCTTGCCGTACTGATGCTCGTTTTTCAGCGCGTACTCGTTGGAGGGGTGTACCTGAATGGACAGATTGTTCTTTGCGTCAATGAACTTTGTCAGGATTGGGAACTGTTCAAACTTCTCGCAGTCGGTGCCAAGGCAGCCCGGGTGGGCGGTCACATAGTCCGCCAGCGTTGTGCCGTCCGCCAGATAGCTGGGACCGTCCGGGTGGCAGGAAAGCACCCACGCCTCGGCCAGCGGGTTCAGATCGCTCTTGATGCCAAAGTCACTGCGCAGGCGGCTGCCGCCCCACAGGTAATCCTTGCAGCTGGGAGTCAATTTCAGTATATTCATATGGATCTCCTTTACCTCAAAATTTCATTTTTTACTCAGGCATCTTCTGTTTCCTGTTCTCGCAAAAAATAGCACACAATAAACGCTGACTGTGTCATGCCCAGCCAGAGTAGAAACACCGCATTCCAGCCTCGGCTATGCCGCCGATGCCCCGTGCGGTCGCAGCTGCACCAAAATAGGTTATGGCGCTCAGCACAGGGCGCTAAAATCTTCACTTTAAGCAAACCACTTCTCGGCGTCTTTCACAATTTCACATTCGACCTTTTCAGCAGCTTCTCTGTTTTCGGCACTGACAGAAATGTAAATTTTCAGTTTCGGCTCCGTGCCGGAGGGACGCACGACAATAGAGCAGTTATCTTCCAGCAGGAACTTCAGCACTTCAGACTTGGGCAGCCCGTCCAGGCCATAAGCATAATCCAGCAGCTTTACAACCTTCTTACCGCCAAACGCTTTGATATTGCCGCGGAATGCCTGCATAATGCTCTGCATCTTGGCAAAACCGGCGCTGCCGTCGAACTCGTAGCTGTGCAGGGTGTTCAGGCAGTAGCCATAGGTCTTGTACAGCTCGTCCAGCTTATCCAGCAGGCTGATGCCCTTGGTGGCGTAGTAGCTGAACATCTCGCAGATCATGTAAGCACCGTCCACGCCGTCCTTATCGCGGACGTAGGAGCCGGTCAGGTAGCCGTAGCTTTCCTCAAAGCCGAACACATAGCTGTCTGCCCTGCCCTGCTTTTCCAGCTTGCCAATCTGCTCACCGATAAACTTGAATCCCGTCAGCACATTGATTGTCCGCAAACCATAATGGGTGGCAATCTGTTCCCCCGTATCCATCGTCACGATGGTCTTAACCATGACCGGGTCGGCGGGCATCTTGCCGTGCTTGACACGCTGGTTGCAAATGTAATCCAGCAACAGCATACCTGTCTGGTTGCCCGTCAGCAACTCGTACTCCCCTGCCTTGTTCTTGACGGCGATGCCCACACGGTCACAGTCGGGGTCGGTGGCAAGCAGTAAATCCGCATTGCACTTTTTGGCATACTCCATGCCCAGTGCCATAGCTTCTTTAATCTCCGGATTCGGGTACGGGCAAGTCGGGAAGTTCCCGTCCGGCTGCTCCTGCTCCTTGACCACGGTGATGTTGGTGTAGCCCATCTCCTTCAGTGTGCGGGTCACAGGCTTCAGGCCGGTGCCGTTCAGCGGGCTGTAAACAATAGCCACATCCTTATTGACTTCTTCGCCAAACAGGACAGACTGATTCTTGACCTCATTTACAAAGGCAGCGTAGACCTCATCCGGAATATACTTGACATTGCCATTTGCAAGACCAGCCTCAAAATCGCTGTACTTTACATCCGCAAAGATATCCAGCTTTTCGATTTCAGCCAGAATTTCGGCAGCTGCCTCGGTCGTAATCTGGCAGCCATCTGCGCCGTAAACCTTGTAGCCGTTGTATTTGCCGGGGTTGTGGGAAGCGGTGACCATGACACCCGCAGAGGTATGCAGATAACGGGTCGCAAAGGACACGGTAGGCACCGGCATCAGAACAGGCCAGATACTCACCTTGACCCCATTGGCTGCAAAAACACCAGCAGCGACTTTTGCGAACACGTCGCTCTTGATGCGGCTGTCATAGCCGATTGCCACAGAAGGTTCTGCAAAGTTTTTCTTCAGATAGTCAGCCAAGCCCTGCGATGCTTTTGCGACCGTGTAAATGTTCATGCGGTTGGTGCCCGCACCGATTACGCCGCGCAGACCACCCGTGCCAAAGGCAAGATCACGGTAGAAGGCATCCTCGATTTTGGCATCATCCAGCGTTTTCAGTTCGGCGGCAACATCGGCATCTGCCGTTGCATTAGCAAGCCATCGCTCATATTCTTTTTTGATGTCCATCTTAATTTTCCTCATTCCATGCGGCTTTTGGCCAGCAGGGCTGCACCGATGACCCCTGCGCGGTAGCCCAGCGTACAGGCTGTAATGCGGGTATGTTTTTTGGCAAAATCATGTCCGAACACCATGGGCTCCACGGCGGCACGCAGCGGCTTCAGCAGGTTTTCACCCTGGTTGGCTACACCGCCGGACAGCCCGATGACCTCCGGGAAAAAGATGTTAATCAGGTTGGCAATGCCTACCGCAAGATAATGAATGTAGGTATCCACAACCTGCTGTGCGGCGGCATCCCCCTGCGCAGCGGCATCAAATGCCGTGCGACCGTTCACGTCTTCCGGCTTTGCGGCCAGCACGTTCAGCGCACTTTCCGGGTGGGCAAGCCGTGCTTCTTTTGTCATGCGGATCAGTGCGGTGGCACTGGCCAGTGCCTCAAGGCATCCATGACGTCCGCAGGTGCAGCGCGGGGCGTCTGCTGTATCAAGAATCACCATGTGTCCGGCTTCGGAGGCGGCGCCGGTGTAGCCTGTCAGCAGTTTTCCGTCCAGTACAACTCCTGCGCCAACGCCGGTACCCAGAGTAACGACAACCGTACTCTGTGCGCCTTTAGCGCAGCCCGCAAGAGCCTCGCCCAATGCAGCAACATTTGCATCATTACCAACGGCAACCGGCAGACCTGTCTTTTGCGCCAGATATTCCTCCATTGCAAAATCATGCCAATCTAGGTTGTTGGAATACAGCACCGTTCCGCCGTCCACAGTTCCCGGGCATCCGACACCAACACCTGCAACGTCCTTTCCCTCCGCCAGCTGCAGGCACAGCGCTGCAATGTCATCGCAGACAGCTTCCGCCGGGCGCGGCAGGTTTGTGGGGGTGTTGGCTTCGCACAGAATTTCACCCTCGCTGTTCACAAGTGCGGCCTTGATGTTTGTGCCGCCAAGATCTACGCCCAGATACAACATACGCCGTTTCTCCTTCCTTGCTTTACTCTACGGTCAGGTCGGCGCGCAGCAGAATATTCTCTGCATTGTCGCCAAGCTGGAGTTCAAATTTTCCGGGTTCTACCCGCCATACATAATCAGGACCAAGGGTACGCAGCTGCTTTGGTCCGACAGTCAGTTCCACCCGACGGCTTTCACCGGGCGCAAGCGTCAGACGGCGGAAAGCTGCCAGCTGGCGCTCCGGCTTTACGACGGAGCTGAACATATCCCGCACATACAGCTGCGGCACGGCATCGCCGGTGTACTTGCCGGTATTGGTGACCGTGACACTGACAGTGACCGTGTCCTGCGGGTCGATCACGCTGCGGCTCAGGGCCATATCGCGGTAAGCAAATGTTGTGTAGGTCAGACCGTAGCCAAACGGATACAGCGGCAGCCAGTCCATCTCCACATAGCGTTTTCCGCCGCCGGGTCGCCGGCTGTAATGGCAGGGAATCTGCCCGACACTGCGCGGGAATGTGATGGGAAGCCGTCCACCCGGGGCTGCATCGCCAAACAGTGTTTTTGCAATAGCGGTGCCGCCCTGCTCACCGGGGAACCACGCCTCCAGAATGGCAGGCAGATGATCGTTTTCCCAATTCGCCGTAACGGGGCGTCCGCTTTGCAGCACCAGCACCACAGGGGTTCCGGTTGCATAAACAGCCTGTACCAGCTCAAGCTGTCTGCCGGGCAGGTTCAGGTCGGTGCGGTCAAAGTTCTCGCCGCTGGTCTCCTCGTTGTCGCCCATGCAAAGGATGGCGACATCCGCTTTGCGTGCAGCTTCTACTGCGGCGGGGAAATTTTCCCACCCGGCGCTGTACCCGAAAATCACGCGGGCGCCCCGCCGGTCATTGACAAACTCAATGCGGATTTTATAAGTGCGTCCGGCCTCAAAGTGGAAATCCAGTGCCTGGTCAGCGCTTTTATCTTTGCCCCAGCCATCAATCAGCAGTTTGTCATCCACGTACAGGCGCATACTGTCCTGCGTGCTCAGACCGATACAACCATCCATAGTTTTCGGCATGATGACCGAACCTGTCCATGCTACGCTGAAGCAGTTGGCATCAAGCTCCGGATGGGGCAGTGCAAAAATCCAGTTGAAGTTGACGGTGCGATCCGTGCGAACCTGCACCGGTTCGCCCTGCGGCACAGGTCCGTTATAATAGCGACCTGTCAGACCGGCTTCGCCGTTTTCATCGCGCAGCATGGACGGATCAAACGGGTGCAGCGCCTGCCCCAGAAAGTTGCAGCCGCGCTCATACAGCACCTCGGTTTCGGGGCTGACTGCAGCACGGATTCCATCCAGCACAGAAACCCCGCCTTTACGACCGCGTGTTTCGGTATAGTCGCCGTAAGAAACCGTATCAGCCGCCGGACCGATGACTGCCACGCTGCGCAGGTCTTTTCTGAGCGGCAGCAAGCCGTCATTTTTGAGCAGTACGATGGATTTCTCTGCTATTTTTTCCGCGGTAGCCAGATGTTCCGGGCAGCGCAGGATTGTATCGGCGCGTTTTTCGTCCGTATAAGGATTTTCAAACAACCCCAGTGCAAATTTCATACGCAGCACACGCCGACACGCCGTATCCAGCACCGACATCTTCATGGAACCGCTTTCAATCAGGTGGGCAATCGCTTTCTGCCAGACATCATGCGGAAAGTCGTAAAGCTGCAAGTCTACGCCTGCTTCCAGCCCAAGGCGGATGGCCTCCTCCGGCGTTTCGGCAATAAAGTGCCAGTCATACAGGCGGGAAACCGCCGTCAGGTCGCTGCGGACAAACCCCGGCATACCAAACTGCCCGCGCAGCACATCCGTTAACAGCTCATGGTCCATGGATACCGGAATACTGTCGATGGAGTTGTAGCTGCACATAGCGTCACACGCTTTGCCGTCCGCAAAAGCCGCTTCAAAGACAGGCAGGCAGTCGCTGAATACATCGTGCCGACCCATGGTGCAGGGGGCGCAGTTCAGACCTCCCACAGGGTTGCCGTAGCCGACGTAGTGCTTGGGTTCGGCAGCCACAGCGTCCGGTGCCGTCAGGTCTGTCCCCTGCATACCCAATACGGTTTCGCGTGCAAACTCAGCACAAAGGTATGTATCCTCACCATAGGATTCTTCCGCGCGACCATACCTCGGGTCACGAATCAAATCCATAACGGGGCTGTATGTTTCGTGAATCCCGCAAGCCCGGGACTCTGCCGCAATGGCGTGTCCCATCTCGCGCCCGAGTTCAGGCTCAAAGCTTGCCGCCAGACCAATTTGCTGCGGAAAACTGGTTGCGTTGTTTGTCATCAGCCCATGCAGTGCTTCCTCGCTAAAAAGGTATGGGATGCCAAGACGTGTGTTTTCTATGGCATACCGCTGCACAACATTGGCTTGGGCAGCAGTCATACCGCGCAGTTGCACACTGCCGACACTATTGTGCTGCATCAGTGCATCAAACCGCTGCATATCCACGGCTGTAACCTTGCCGTTTTCGTCCTGCGTTGTAAAATCGCCGGAATAATACTGATCTGTCTGCAGGATCTTTTCTTCAAGGGTCATCCGGCTCATCAGGTCGCTAATGCGCTCTTCTGTCGAAAGATCCGGGTTCTGGTATGGGTACATCTTTTTTCTCCCTTTATGTTACAGAGGGCAATTTTCGCCCATTTATAATCAGGTTGGCAAAACCGCCGATGCCTGCCACAAAAAACAGCAGCGAAATTGAGCTGTCCCCCATAGATTTTTCCAGCATGGGCTGGATGGCGGTTCCCACTGCGGCCGATGTGCAGGTGGCAATGCTGCTCATGGCAGCCGTTACGCCAAAGTAAGCGGTTTTGCCGCTTTCAGGACTCAATGCAAATTGCAGGTTTGTGCTTGCCAGTGATGCGCCGCCTGCACAGCCCGCCGCAACGACAATCAGAACCGGCGCAACCAAATGTGCAAAGGAAGGGCGCACAAAGGACCAGCTCAGCGTGCAGGAAAGATTCAGGAATGCAGTAAGCCAAATAACGCAGTTCCACGCAGTGCGGTCGGCCAGCCGCCCCCACACCCAGCTGCCTGCCATGCCCACAACAGCGGACACGACACCCACCGATGTGATGAAGGTGTGGCTGAGCCCCAGCACCCGCAGCTCATACACGGAAAGGAACGGAGAAGCAAAGCCGCCAGTCAGCCCGCCGATGATGCAGTAAAAAAGCAATGGACGGTAAGCAGGGTCGCGCACTGGGCGCAGAATATCCGCCGGGCGCATTTTGGAGGTGAATTTTACCGGGTTCTCTCTTACCGAAGCAAGCAGAACGGCATCCACCACAGTAAGCGACAGGCTGACAATACCGATGATAAGAAAGCCGGTATAGCCCTGCCCCTGTTCCAGATAATAATCCAGTACGCGACCAAGTGCAAGTGTTGCCGCGCTGGAAACGCAGGTTCCGATAATGCTCTTGACGGCGTAGAACTGACCGCGCCCGCCTTGGGGGGCGATGCCCAAAACCATGTGTTCCAGCCCCGGCGTAACAAGCCCCGCAGAGAAAAAGCCGATGGTATAAAGCACCAGCACCACAGCGCGGGCATGACCGGGGTCCGGCAGAGCCAGCGGTATCAGCAGGATGCTGCTGACCGAAAGCCGGAACACCACGCACATAAGCCATATAGCCAGTTTGCGGTGGTGCATCCGTTCAAACACAAAGGGCGAGATAAACTGCAGTACGCACCCGAAAGACGGTATCATGGCCGCTGCGGCGCATAAGGATACGGACGCCCCAAGGCTGCTCAAATACCCGGCCAGAAAGTTGCCGGTGGCAACGGCATAAATCACGCCGGCCACTGCGCCTTCGGCAATAATCCGGTAGCGACCCATTTCCAGTTCATTTTCGGTCGGTGTATGCGCAGGAAAAAACAGCTGATAAAGCCAGCCCATGGCTTACCTCCCGGCAGGCGCCTCCACGGTTCCGTAAGCGCGTCCGCGGAGAAGATCCGCGTAACGGCAGATTAGGTTTGTCAGAACCGACAGGCTGCTTTCTTTGCTGACCTGACGCCACTGCGCACGGTAGCGCTGCAGCCAGTCTTCCAACGCAGCTGCCATGGCATCTGCTTCGGGGCCGTGCGGGCAGCCTGCATTGAGCCATGCGCCAATACGGTTCCACAGCACAATGATGTCTGCCGTCTGGCAGAGTACCTGTACAATCTGCTTTTTGCCGGCAGGAAGGTTTACCGCAGCTGCAAGGATATCTGCCTTTGCCTTTTCTACGGCGCGGTTGGCATCGTCAATCCTTGTAAAGTCCACCTCGGAAAGGATCTCGGCGCGGGTTTTCTCATCACATTCTATCCAGTTGACGGTATTCCGCCAGTCAAAAACTTCATAATCCTGCAGCTTTGCCATCAGACCGGCAAATTGCCCGGTGGTATCGCCGTAATACAGGCGGGAAACCGCTTCGTTCAGCTCGTCAAATTCCACAGGCTCTGCATTCCAACCGAACGCTGCGCCGTACAGGATGCCCGGAATCGTCAGGCGCGGGTCATTGACATGACCATAATCGCCCCAGTCCGTGTTCAAAAGGCCGATGGCGTTGTACTTGTGTGCATGGTGGCACATGGTACGGATATTCATGTAAGAATTGTACATCAGAGGCATCCAACGGTTCCAGCCACAGACGCCGGGGCAGGCGTACTGCGTAATCCCGCTGGCGGCAATATCCCGGATCTCATTTTCCCGCTGATGCGGCAGATAGCCCCAGTTCAGGCAGATGGTTTCCTTGGGCAGCTCGGCACAGCTTTCCGGGAAGCGCCACATGATGTCCCCCCAGAACTGCGGTGTTACCCCCTGCGCAACAAGATATTCGCACAGCGCCTTCACATGGCTGAGATACAGGCTGCGCTCGCTCTGCTCCTCGGCGAGTGCCTTGCTGCGCCCCTTGCCCAAATCGAACGTTTCGTCATCACAGATATTGAATTTGCTGCTGCGGAAAAGCGGGCGGTATTCGTCAATCAGCCCTTTTACAAACCCCAGCGCATCGGGATTGGATACGTTCAGGGTATGGTGATTCCCTGCATAGGTATAACTGAACGGAATCTTTTCCGAGTCAGGCAGCTCGCAGAGGTCGCAACAGGTTTTTGTGCTGAGAATACGGTACATATGCCCGAAGGTAGACAAGGAAGGAACGAGTTCAATGTGCCGGGCTGCGCAGTAATCATCCAGCTCCATGATCTCCTGCGCGGTCAGCGGCGTATCCTCACGCCATGCTTCGCTCAGGTCACGGAAAAGATAGGTGTGCTCAATATAAAGCTGCCATTGGTTGATCTTGTAGCGGCAGAGAATATCTGCCACCTGTTTCAGGTAGTCCAGCTTCGGGACACGTCCGCGGGAGCAGTCCTGATAATAGCCTCTGTTGGCAAGATCGGGCCAGTCCTCAATTTCCAGTGCGGGCAGTACGGCTCCGTGCTGTTCAATATACTGGCACAGTGTCTGCACACCGTTGCAGAGTGCTTCATCGCTGCCGGCTTTCAGCGTGATGCATTCCGGCATAATGCTCAGCGTGTAACGGTTTTGCGGCAGGGCGGTATCCACCGTAAGTACGGCGTCACCTGCCCGGGGCTTACCGCGGGTGAACGGCACTTCCAGCCCGGCGTACTCCCGCAGGCAGCCCTGCAGCATCTGTGCATAAAGCAACGCGGCGGGTTCGGTCTGCCACAGGGTGATTCGGCTCTGATTGTCCAGCATATGAACCCCTGCAGGGTGTTCGATCTTATGTGGATTCGGAATAAACTCCATCATCATTTCCTCCAAAAAAAGGCACGGGCGGCGGGCGCATTGCCAACCGCCCGTGCAGAATGTTCGGACTTTGTTATTTAACGGATACGAATTGTCTTGATTTCATACGGCTTTACCGTAAAGGTAATCTTGCCGTCTTTGACTTCAACCGGCTCGCCGTCGGGCTGTTCCAGACAGTTGCAGCTTTCTGCCGCATGGAAGGGAAGGTTCCAGTCCAGGGTGACATTTGTCAGGCTGTTCTCGCACTCATACATACGCACAATGGCACCATCGCCATCCTCGGCGCGTTTGATGGTTTCCAGCACCACATTGGGTGCATCCAGTCCGGCAAGGCTGAAGCTTTCGCCCGGCTTTCCGCCCTGCACAGCCAACGCGGGCTGGTTCAGGAAGAACGCCTGCGGCACCGTGCCGGCCGCCTGCCATTTTTCGGCGTGCGGATAAATGGCATATGTGAAGTGGTGAACTTCCTGATCCGTGGTAGGATTCGGTTCAATACCAGACTTGATCAAGGTCAGCCCAATCACAGAATCTCTGACAGAGTGGCCGTACTTGCAGTCGTTCAGCATACTGACGCCGTAATGTCCTTCGCTCAGATCCATCCACTTCTGACCGCAGCTTTCAAAGCGCGCACGATCCCAGCTGGTGTTGGCGTGCGTCTTGCGGGTCAGGTTGCCATACTGAATTTCAAACGTAGCTTCGTCAGTATGGACATTTACCGGGAAGTGGACCTTCAGCAGGCTCTGGTGTTCATGCCAGTCCACGGTTGTAACAAACTCAATCCGGCGCTGCTTTGCATAGAAATGGATATCCTGCACCAGGGTGGAGTTGCTGTAATTGCGTTCGATGTGCAGTGTGGCGCGCACGGGACCGTTCTCCGTCCATGTGAAGTCCTGCAGGTCGGTGACATCCCAGAACTTTTCGGTATAGAAAATATCGATATCCCAGTTGTCATAATAGATGGGCTTATCCTCATATACGCGGAAGAGGTTGCCTGCCTGACCGGGCTTGAGCACTTCGCGGCGGTTCTCTTTGTCAAAGATGCCGGTCATCTGACCGTGTTCATCAAAGGTGACAGTATAGAACGGGGTGTCAATCTTATGTCCATCGGTCGCAATTTCAAAAGGCGCAGCCGAAACCTGTGCCGGTACGACCGCAAACGTTTTGCTGCCCTTGGCAGGCAGGTTGTTCAGGAACGCCACGGCACCATCGGCTGTTTTTTGTACGGGATAGATATTGCCGGCTTCGTCCTGCAAAGCCTCTGCCTTGCAATCACCCAGTTCAACCACATCGCTGCGGACAAAGCCGGTAGTGTTGTACACGGTAATGCCTTCCCCGGCGGGGGTCAGTGCATCCAGGCGCTCCTCGCGCAGTGCCGTGATTTCGGCTTCCATCTCGGCATACTCTTTTTTGGTGACTTCGTATACTTCGTGGATGGAGGAACCGGGCAGAATATCATGGAACTGATTGATGAGGATTCCATGCCACAGCTTGTCGATTTCTGCCTCTGGGTATGCGACCTTGGCTTGTGCCAGCAGGCTGAGCAGTTCCAAGTCCATCATGTGCAGCTCAATCTTACGGTTGGAACGCTTGTTGCGCGCCATGGAGGTGTATGTGCCGCGGTGATACTCAAAGTAGAGTTCACCTTCCCATGTGGGCAGGCGGCGGTTGTCCTTCACACGCTCAGCCAGCTCATCAAAGTAGGTGCGTGCAAATGCCTGACGCACTTTGGGCAGTCCCTCGATGCCCTTTTCCATACGGGTGGAGGTTTCCAGCATGGCGCGGGTCGGACCGCCGCCGCCGTCACCGTAACCGTAGGAAATCAGGATATCATTGTTGATGTCCTTCTGCTGGTAGCGGTGCCAGCCGCCGATCAGCGCATCGGGATGCAGGATGCCGTTGTAAGTCGTGAAGAAGTCGTTCTCGCTCTGACCGACCCCTAGCGTTGTAACAAGGTGGGTCAGGATTTCGGTGCCGTCAATGCCGCGCCACTTAAAGGTGTCGTAAGGCATTTTGTTGAACTGGTTCCACGCCAGCTTTGTGGTCATGAAATAATCAATGCCGCACTTTGCCATGATCTGAGGCAGCGCGCCCGAATAGCCGAATACGTCCGGCAGCCAGAGAATGCGGTTATCCACACCGAATTCTTCCTTGAAGAAACGCTTGCCGTACAGGAACTGGCGCACCAGGCTTTCGCCGCTGGTCAGGTTGCAGTCTGCTTCAACCCACATACCGCCTTCCGGTTCCCAGCGTCCCTCTGCCACGCGCTGTTTGATCTGCTCATACAGTTCGGGGTAGCGCTGCTTCAGGAAGTAATACAGCTGCGGCTGGCTGGACATAAATTTATAATCAGGGTATTCATCCATCAGTTTCAGCACAGTTGCAAAGCTGCGGCAGACCTTTTCCCGGGTCTGTGCCACAGTCCACCACCACGCCACGTCAATGTGCGTGTGACCAATGCAGCTTGCAATGACTTCCTCATGACCGGCAAGGTCGGTATAAAGCGCTTTTGCCAGATACCGGCGGGCAGCAGCAATGCTCTGATAGAAACTCTCGTTATAAGGTGTGCGCAAATCAATCAGATTGACAGCCTCGTTCAGCACGCTTTCCAGATCACGGCGGGCTTTGCCGTCCTCTTCCAACCGGGGAAAAGCCTCCAGCGGCACAACCATATCGTAGTAAAGACCCTCAATTTCGGGGTCGATTTCCCGCAGATCTACAATCAGGTTGAATTCGGTATGCAGGATTCCGGTGTAGGACTGCAATTCCAGACGGTACTTTTGACCGCCCTTGGCGCAGCGGTCCAGCAGGATGTCGCGGTGGTTCATATCCACGCCCTGTGTCACCTTGCCGTCCACAAACAGCAGGAACTGCGGGTTTTTGGCATCGTCCCACTCATCAATCTGGGTGCAGACGTGCATCCACAGCGGTTTTCCGTCCATTTCCTGCGGCACAGCCACATCCGCGCGGAACCAGTAATGCTTGTCCGGTCCGTACCAATGCATGGTGCGGCTGTCAAAGGGTTCAAACGGTGCAGGGTCTGCATCGGCATCTTCCGGGCGCAGGAAGTTGCCCGGCTTTATGAGCCAGTCGCTCGTTTCAAACTTCTGTTTTACAGAAAGCTTTTTCAGCTCATTGCAGATACCTGTGACGCGCTTGTCAAGAAAATCAATGGTGCGCATAGGTCTTTCCTTTCCCTCATAACGAGGCTTCCAGCAATTCAAAGCTGGCTGTTTTTTGCATTTTTGTTTGCGTTAGTGGAACGTATCTACACCGAAATCGTAGTATCAGCAAAATGTTATCCTGTGGCATCTCTTTGCCCCTTTAACATCAGAAAGAGTTCTTCTTGATATAGTCCAATACACGATCCACAGTGGTGAACGCCAGACCGGTCACGGTATCGGCACAGCCGTAGTACATCGCAATACGACCGGTCGCGGCATCCGTCAGGGTGGCGCAGGGGAAGGTTACGTTCGGCACGTCGCCTACACACTCATACAGCTCATGAGGAGCCAGCAGGTAATCCTTGCCGCGGTATTTTACCTTCCACGGCTCGTCAATATCCAGCAGAGCAGCACCAATGCGGTATACATAGCCGTTGCAGGTGTTGATAACACCATGGTAAATCAGCAGCCAGCCCTCATCGGTTTCAATGGGGACGGGGCCGGGGCCAATTTTCATGCTCTGCCATGCAGATTCATCGCCTTTTACAGCACCCATCATAAAGCGGTGGCGTCCCCAGTATACCATATCCTCGCTCTGGCTGACAAAAATATCGCCGAAGGGGGTATGCCCGGTATCGCTCGGGCGGCTCATCATCATGTAGCGCCCCTGAATCTTGCGCGGGAAAAGGACACCGTTACGGTTGTACGGCAGGAAGGCATTTTCCAGCTGGTGGAATGTCTTGAAGTCATCCGTCCACGCAATGCCGATGGTGGGTCCGTGGTAGCCGTTGCACCAGGTCACATAGTATTTGCCGTCCATATAGCATACACGGGGGTCATAGCGGTATTCACGGGTTGTGACCTCCGGGTCGTCCCCTACCAGATGAATCGGGGTATCCTCAATATCCCAGTGCAGACCGTCCTTGCTGAAGCCTGCGAAAATATCCATGCTGATGGACAGGCTGTCGCAGCGGAATACGCCGGCAAAGCCATCCTTGAAAGGCACAACGGCGCTGTTGAACACGCTGTTGGAACGGGCGTTGCCGTCACGACCGATGATGGGGTTTGCATCATAGCGCCAGAAAGGGGTGCGGGTGTTTGCAGGCGGTTCCTGCCACGGAATATTGGGCAGTGCGCTGCCGATGATTTTAGCCATACTTGATTCTCCTTGTGTACTTAAAATAAATCGGGAGCGGGAACTCAGCGTTCCGCTCCCGAAGGTTTCCCTGCCTGCAGGGATAGTATTTGGATTTTTAAAGATTACTTATTGGTAGCCATGAAAGCGTCAACCTGGCTCTGTGCCTCAGCAACGATCTTGTCAAAGCCGGCAGCGCGCAGTTCTTGCATCATCTGGGGAACCATAACTTCGGGATCAGCCGTACCGGTCAGCAGCTCGCCCTTGTAACGCTCTGCAATCTGGATGCAGTTTGCCAGTTCATCAGCGATGGGGGTGGTGTCGAGAGTGAAACCAAGCAGGACAGAAGGCTCAGCCTTTTCGTTCAGCTCTTTAACTTCGTCGAACTGGTTGAAATCGAAATCGTCGGTCGGGGTGATAGCGAAGAAGCTGCCCTGGGTGTAACCTGCCATAGACCAATCCGCGTTGTTCTTATGGACGAAGGTTTTGCTGTCATCGGTGTAATCCCAGTTGTCGCCCTGAACGCCGTAGTAGAACAGGTCACGGACGTAGGTGTCGGTGTTTACCAGCTGCAGGAATTCCAGTGCCTTTTCGGGATGTGCGCAGTTAGCGGAGATGCAGTTCAGAGAGCCGCGGACAGTTTCATTGGAGACGATGGTCGGGCCCCACTTCTGGGCAACGCACTCAACGCCGAGCTGCGGACCCCAGGAAGTGATTGCCGCACCGGACCAGCCCTGTGCAATGGAGCAAGCCTTGTAGTTTGCATCTTCGGGACGGGTTGCAGCGTCAGAGTTGATGATACCTTCGTTGTACCACTCATGGAAGGTTTTCAGAATCTGCTTGACGTCATCCTGCTCAACAGTAGCAACAACCTTACCCTCGCTGTCATCATAGCGCACACCCAGGGGATACAGACCGGCGCCAAGCTGGTCATACATATAGGACTGGTAGCCGCCGCCGTTTTTGTTCAGAGGGAAGGAAGCCTCGCCGTCAGTGTCCTTGATAGCCTTCAGGGGCGCAGTCAGTTCATCCAGGTCGGTGATGCCCAGCTCCTTGGTATAGTCATAGCCGGCAGCCTCGATCTTTGCCTTATCCCAGACAACGTACTCGCTCTGAGAAGAATCCTTGTAGGTAGGCACACCATAAACACGTCCGCCCACTTCGCAGGCTTTCCAATAATCTTCCGGAACGGAAGCGTACAGTTCAGGAGCCGCTTCCTTGACCATATCGGTGATATCCAGGAAAGCACCGGTATTGACGTCGTTGTTATAGGTGTTGACGTTGGTGAACAGGATGTCGTATTCACCGCTGGTGTTCACAATAACATTGCGGCGGGTGTCCCAGTCGCCCCAGGAGATAACCTCCATGTCAATGTTGACGCCGATCTTATCTTCCAGATACGGGTTAATCTGTGCCAGCCATGCATCGTAGTTAGAAGGCATGCCAGAACCAACGGCCACCCACTTCAGGGTAACGACTTCATTGGAAGGAGTAGCCGTAGAGGTGCTGCTGCCATCGGTGCTGGTGGAGGCAGAAGTAGAGGAACTGCCGCCGCAGGCTGCCATGCTGAGGGCCATGGAACCGGCCATGCCCAGCGCAAGCACTTTGTTGAACTTTTTCATCTGTTTTTCTCCTTTGCTTGTGTAAAGTTGTGTATCTTCATTCCCCTTATAGGGGAACAGAACCAAATGTGGTGGGAAAATTGAATGGGCCTATTTGTTAGCATCGATGTTCTTATACAGTGTTTTTCTTTTTCAGAGTCTTTCTCTTAGCCCTTAACCGCACCAACCGTCAGACCGGAAATAAAGTACTTCTGGAAGAACGGATACGCGCACGCAATGGGAATGACGATAATGATTGCGATTGCCATACGAACGGATTCGGACGGCATCGAGTTACGGTACTGCTGCAGACTCAGACCTGCGCTGGGGTTATTGGCGATGTACTCCAGGTTCTTCATCATGTTGTTCAGCAGTGCCTGCAAGGATACCAGCTTGGAATCCGAAATATACAGGGCAGACTGGAACCAGTCATTCCAGTAGCCAAACGTCAGGAACAGTGCAATGGTGGCAAATACTGGCTTGGAGATGGGCACCACAATACGCCAGAAAATTTTCATCTGGGATGCGCCGTCAATCTTTGCCGACTCAATGATGGAATCCGGTACCGTTGTTCGGAAGAAGGTCTTGCAGATAATAACATTGAAGCTGCTCATCGCCAGCGGCAGAATCAGACACCAGATGGTGTTGTTCAAACGCAGCATATTGGCAACAACCACATAGTTTGCAACCATGCCGCCATTGAAAATCATCGGGATGAACACCATCCAAGTGAAGAAGCCTTTGAGTTTATAGTTCGGGCGGGAAAGCACATAGCCAATCATTGTGGTCAGCAGCACACCCAGCACCGTACCCATAACCGTGACCACCACGGAAATTATGAGTGAATTAAAAATCGTTCCGCGTTCATTCCAAAGGAACGTGTACGCCGCCGTGGAATATGTATCCGGGAAAAGCCTGTACCCGTACTTTGTGATAGAATCCGTGGAGGAAACGGAAATCATAAAGACGTAGAACACCGGAAACAGACAGACGAAGGAAAGCAGTACAAACAGAATGTTAAAGCAGGCATTCGTTGTTGGCTTAATCTGGTTTAAGCGGAACTTCGCACGAGCTTCCTCTTTTTCCAGCTTTTTTTCTTCGGCCTTTATCTTATGCTTTTCTGCCAGAGTCATTTGTGTGTTCTCCCTTCATCAAATAATCGCGCTTTCTTCATCAATCTTGGAAACGATGAAGTTGGCAACCAGAACGGTCGCGCAGCAGCATGCAGCCTGGAACAAACCTGCGGCAGCAGTTCTGCCGATTGTCACATTGCTCTGCAAAGCCTGGTAGACATAGGTGTCAAATGTGCTGGCAACGTTGTACAGTGAGTTGGGAACACCCTGCGTAACCTGATAGAACAAGCCGAAATCGGAATAGAAGATGTGGCCGACATTCAGAATGAACATCATAACGATGATGGGTTTCAGTGCCGGCAGTGTAATATATTTGGTCTGCTGCCACTTGGTCGCGCCGTCCAGCGTTGCCGCCTCGTACAGCGTACTGTCAATGCCGGTAATACTTGCAAGGTAGACAACCATATTATAGCCCATGGATTTCCAGACCTGCATGAAAGTCAAAATCAGCGGCCACCATTTTGGCTGAGAATACCACATGATTTTATCGCCGCCAAGAGCCTGAATAATGGTGTTCATCAGGCCTTTGTCAGGGTTCAGAAAAGCGTAGACAAAGTAGCTGACAACAACCCACGAAAGGAAGTACGGGAAGAACATCATCGTCTGGTATGCTTTAGAAGCAATGCGGCTGTAAATCTGATTGATAAGCACAGCCAATGTAACCGGAATTACAATGTTCAATACGATAAATAAGATGTTATATAACAGCGTATTGCGCAGCAGCATGGCAAAGGTGTTGCTGGTAAGGAAAAATTTGAAGTTGTCAAACCCTGCCCAGTCGCTGTGGAACAAGCTGTAAAGGAAGCTCTTTCCCGGAGTGATCTTGAAGTTTTTGAAGGCGATAATCAGACCGAACATGGGCAGGTAGCAAAAGACTGCGTACCAGATGGCTGCCGGAAGCCCCAGCAATGTCAGCTCCGTGTCATCACGCGTCCAACGTTTGCGGCGTGGCTTCGTTGAAGTTGAAACTGCCGACTTATCCTTTTTCATAGAATGTGCCCCTTTCTTTTGGCGAGCCAAGTGTTAACAGCCGCCAGCATTTCGTACTAACTAAGCGTTAACTCCATGGTCAGCATTCGTTGCCATTTGTTAGCCAAATATTAACATTTACTTTTGTACCTGTCAATCGTCATTTTGCACAAATCGCGCACCATTTCATTGTATTCGTGCATATCAACGGTTTTCGCATTGTTTTTTTTGTGCAATATAGCCAACATTTTCAACATCAAACATTAGCAAAAGTTAACATTTAGTGTTGCCTTTCTCTTGTGATTGTGCTATACTTTCTATAAACTAAAAAAATGGAGGGTTTCTTTCATGAGCAAACCAACCATGCAGGATATTGCTGATGCTCTTTCTGTTTCCAGAATCACCGTATGGAAAGCGCTAAGCAACCGTCCCGGCGTTTCGGATTCTATGCGTGCCCAGATTCATCAAAAAGCCACCGAGATGGGCTATTTCCACACGCCCTCTCAGGATTCCCCTGCGACCACCTCTGCTCAACTGCCTCCTCACTCACGCACGGTAGCGGTAGCCGTGTGCCGACCGGAGTCCTCTCTTTTCTGGATGCAAATCATCCATCAGATTGCCAAGGATCTTTCCAAGCATAATGTCAACCTCATGTACACATATCTTCCCACGAATTACAAAGCGGGCTATGTGCTGCCGGAGCCTTTGACAGACGGCACCGTAGATGGTGTCATTGTACTGAACACGTATTCTGCACCCTTGCTGCGGCTGTTATCCTCTTTACCTATACCAAAGGTTTTTCTGGACACGGTTCCTTCCGTCCCCTATAACCAGTTGCATGGGGATCTGCTCATTATTGAGGGTCGTGACCTTATCCGGCAGATCACAAACAATCTGCTTCGCCATGGATGCCGAAAGCTCAGCTTCATAGGCGATGTGGAATACGCCCAGACAAACAAAGAACGCTACGAGGGATTTCTGGATGCACTGCATGAGCATGGGATCATTCCCAACCCCAGTCTTTACCTTACCGGGTCATTGGGGCTTCGTACCCATTATGAGGAAATCAGTCGCTTTCTGGACTTTTTGCCAACCATGCCGGACGGCATCGTCTGCGCCAGTGACTATATCGCGCATTTCATTCAGCGTTATCTTGAAGAAAAAGGGATAGCCCCTGAGGGTCGTATCGTACTGACGGGCTTTGACAACAACAGCGAATATCTGAACGTTGCCGACCGTATTACAACCGTAGATGTAAAGCCGCAAACCATCGGTTCTCGCTTGGCCGCCAAGATTCTTTTTGTGATAGAACACCCGAAAGCGGCGCCCGAAGTCAGTTATGTTTCTTCCGAAGTTCTTTACCGCGGCGTACTGGCATCCGATCCAAAACCCTCAAAGCCTGACGAGTCTTTTTTATAAAGCAATCAGCTACATGGTTTTTTCACCAAATAAATAGCAGGACATCCGCGGTTTTGAGGTGATCCCAAAAAGTCAGGGTCATATTTTGAAGTAAAAATTGTTCAAGCAGCCGAAAGGGTTTGTTGTCTGTGAATTGCAGGCGGCAAGCCCTTTTGTTTTGCCCTGATTCTGCGGTTGTTGTAGTAATCCAGATATTCGACGAGTTCCTATTTGAAGTGCTCCATGGACTGAAATTTTTCCAGATATATAAGCAGATTGATATATGCCTACCGGCTGGCAGCTCTTGTCAGCCCCTGTAGCATAGAACGACGGAGAGCCTTCCGGCGTTTGGCGTATGCCATCCAAATGGACAAGAACACAATGGTTTTTGCTTTCCAAATAGATGATGTCACGTTCTTCCTTTTCGTAGTCCGCCAGTATCCCTCTGATGGCTCTCTTTACTTTTTCCTCCTTGCCAGGAATTGCCTTCAAGTACTGCGTCCAAAGGGAACGTGCCGTTTCCCAATAGAGAATATCCCGTACAATGAGAGTGTACCTCGGATCATGTTCAACAAGCGGGAACCGATTATATCCGCAGGATAAACTGCACACTACACTATTGTGGGAATTGCAGTAATTGGGAAAAACAATGCAGTCGAAAGAACTATCTCTGCTGGCATCCAGCAACTGTTCCATATTCCAAAACTCATAAATACGACTGATACGGTCTGAAAGTCCTTTATCATGGTACAATATCGTCTTTATCGCTTCGATAGCAATCCCTTTCGGGTCACAAACTGCGATTATCATAAAAATCCACCTTATCTTACAAATATTATCCGTAAGATAAGGTGGATTGGTTTCATAAATTTGTGGAGTTTTTTTGCTGCCTGCTGAGCATCAGCTTTCCGGCCGCAGCATTGGCGAGCGTTGCGGCAATGAGAAGCCCCAGCGTGTTCCATTTGGCGAGGACATCCTTGGCACAGGGGTTCAGGGAAAAGCCGGTTTCTATGGCTTTGCCCACTGCGGGCAGCAAGCCGCCCCAGTAGGAAAAGTCGCTCCACCGGGCGGGGGTGATCCAGGGCGGGAGCAACCGTAGCAGGGCGGACAGGACGAGCGCAAGCAGAAAAGCGCCGCCCAAAACAAACCAGCACGTTTCCTTTGGGCACCCCCTGCGCACCCGGCCGCCCAGGGTGCGGGCGGCGGCCAGCAGCACCAGCCCCGCCGGGCAGAGGGCATAGGCCGTCAGGGCGGCCATCCAGGGGAAAGGGAAATAGAGGGTCACCTGCTGTGCGATCCCCGCCGCACGCAAAAGTTGCTGCACCGTCTCCACCGGCGGCGCAGCGTAGCCGCCCCAAAACTCGATGTTGGAAAAGCCATGGTCAAGGCTTTCCCCGCACAGGGCCAGGCTGGCGCTGCTGCGAAAGAGCCCGCACACGCGGTAGATGTCTCCTTCTATCTCCAATTCCTGCCCCAGCACGTCCTCGCTGCCCCAGAGCTGCCACGCGGCAGCGGTTGAGACCGCGCATTTGCCATTCTCCTGCGCAGCGGGGAACCGCCCCTCCAGAAGCACGGCAGGATACACCGCGTCATACTCGCCGCAATATAGAATGGCAGTGATCCCGCAGGTTTCCCAGCGGCTTTCCGCCGATCCCTCTGCCTGGCTCCAAAAAGCGGGAACAAGCGCGCTCGCCCCATCCTCCTGCCGCAAAGCAGACCGCAGCGCTTCCAGCTGCCGCCCCGTGACCGGCACGTCGGAGCGCACCGAAACCAGCGGATAGGCTGCCCACAGCCTCCCCGCAAACCAAACAGCGATCCCCCAGGAAACCGCGCATGCCAAAAGCAGCACCGCCTTTCGAATCTTCATCCCGCTGTACGCACACGTGCGCCCTCCTGCAAGCTCTTCGTTGTGGCGGCCACCACCGGCGCACCGGTCGTATAATTCCGCAGGGCCGCCAGCTCGTTGTTGCGCTCCACGACCTCCACATAAACCTTGCGCACGATGTTTTGCAGCCCCAAAATAGTGTTGCGCTCCTCCACCGAATAGACGAAATCCCCGCCGTTATCACTGTGAAGGGCGCTGACCGGCAGGCAGCAGTCATATTCCGTCTCGGAAAGCCGGATTGTGAGTTCCGCTTTTCCCACCTGCCAATCCGACCCGGTCAGCGCAGCGGAAAGCACCACGCCTCCATCCTGCTGAGAAACGGACGAATTGATTTTCACGCTTTCGGACTTTGCTCCCTGCATGACCGTCACCGTAACGCCGGCGGTATCCTGCACCGCGTCCTCGGCCTCCAGCGCAAATCGGATCTGATACCCTCTTTCGGGGTCGGAAATGCTCCCGCCCACCTGGCCGCTGGTCTGCCCCTGCATAAGCTGCAGAGATTCCACGGCACCCGTCTGCGGCGCACAGAAGACGCCCTCCTGCTCGTCCAATTTTTTCAGCGTCTCCACGCTACTTTCCATTTCCCGGATCTGTTCCGCCAGAACCGTGGCACTGGCCGCATTGGCGGCGGCTGTTTCACTGGCGGCTTCCACGCTTTTCTCGTAGGCGTGCCGGGCGTCGTTTCGGGCCTGCTCCACCTGTTCGGCGGCCTGCGCAGCCGTGCGAGCCGCTTCTTCCCGTTGGCTTTGGACGCTTTCCAGCGCTGCGTCCGCCTCGTTGAGCCGGGCTTCCGCTTCGGCCAGTGCCTCCCGGTTTTGCGTTTCCTCTGCCGTAAGCTGCGTCAGCTCCGCTTCGATCCGGCTGATGATTTCCTCGTCCGGCGATTCTTCCTGCTGCAGCAACTTCCGCTGTGCCTGCTTCTCTGCGATCTCGCGGGCATATTGGGCGGCCTTTTCCTGCCGTTCGTTCAGTTCGCGCTGCAGGGCATCCCGCTCGCTGCCGGCGTTCGCTTCTTTCTCCTCCCAGGCTGCCGCGCTGTTCTCCGCTGCCTGGTAGGCGGCCTGCAGGGCCTGCTGGGCTTTTTCCAGATCATAGCTGTCCGCCGCCACCGGTTTGGTAAGCCGGGCATATTCCGTCTGTTTCTGCGCAAGTTCTGCCTGAAGGCTCCGCAGCTTCTGTTCCACATCCTCCCGGCGGAGGGCCGCTATTTTGTCTCCTTCCTGTACAGCCTCCCCCTCCGAGACAAAAACCGCCTCCACCAGCAGCCCTTCGGGCAGATAGAACAGGCTGCCCGCCGCCCACTGAATGGTTCCTGTCGCCGTTAGGCTCTGGGTGATGGTATTGGGCGCCGGCGTGGAGAGCTGCACCTCTGGCAGCAGCGCGCCGGATGTTCCGCGGGCAAGCAGCGTAAAAGCCAGCATCCACAAAAAGAAAAGCGCGATCTGCCGGGGGCGAATCGAAAACCTGTTTTCCTCCGGCGATACGGCCTGCGGCTGCGCCGGTTCCTGACGAACGGCAGAATCCCTGACGATTTTCACAGAAAATGTCTCCTTCCTTATGCCTTGATGCCTCCGGCCTGGATGCCCAGTTCCAGATAGGTTTGCCCATACAGGAACACCAGCATCGCCGGAATCAGCGAGAGCAGGCTGGCCGCCATGGCGATCCCCAGGTTGTCTGTCACAATATCGTTCATATACATGGAAAGCGGCCAGTTGGATTGGGATTTCAGAAAGAGCAGCGGCTGCTCCACCGCGTTCCACCCTTCGATAAAATTCAGCACCAAGGCGGCAAAGATTCCGGCATATCCCAGCGGAACGCCGATCTTCCAAAAGATCTGCCAGGCCGTTGCGCCGTCCAGCTTGGCCGCCTCGAGGAGTTCATTGGGAACATCCTGAAAGCTGCGGGTCATGATAAAAACCGGGAACGCCGAAAACACCCCTGGCAGGATGACGGACAGCGGCGTATCGTAGATTCCAAGGCGTGTGGCGATCAGGTAGTTGGGTACCATCAGTACCTGAAAGGGCAGCACCATCAGCGCAATGTACCCGAGCAGCAGGAAACGCCTGCCCGCAAAGCGCAGCTTGGCAAACGCCCACGATGCGGGGGCGGCGACCACCAGCTGACCGGCGATCTGTGCAAAGGCCAGCAGGCAGGTGTTCCAGAAGACCGAAAAAAACTGCGGGGTGTCCAGCAGCAGCTCCGCCAGCGGTTGGAGCGTCGGCCAGGAAGGCAGGATCGTCCACACCGCATACCCGCCGTCTGCTGTGTCCAACAGGGCCGGCCCCAGGGCGACTGTCAATTCGTCCGACGCCATCAGCGCACCGCCGACGGTAAACCACAGCGGCCAAAGGACGGTGAAGGCCAGCAGGCCAAGGATCAGCACCGGCAAAAGAGGCTCCTTTTTTCTCATTCCTGCCCACCACCCCAAAAGTGATACAGTAGATACACGACGCAGCCAAGCCCCAGCGCCAGCAGCACGGCGGCGGCAGACAGCTTGCCGATGTCCAGCGACAGGAACCAGTTGTTGAAGAGGTGCTGCAGCAGATATATGCTTTCCTGCGGGTAGTTGCCTGCCACCAAGTAGGCCTCCCGAAAGACCTTAAAGGAGTTGACCAGGCTCAGTATGGTGGTCAGCACCACCGTTGGCAGCAGATTGGGCAGCGTGATAAAGACAAAGGTCTGAAAAGGGGTGGCTCCATCCACCGCTGCCGCTTCATACAAGGGCCGGGGGATGGTCTCCAGACCCGCCAGCCACAGCAGCATATCGTACCCGTTGTTTCGCCAAAGGTAGGTGAAAATCAGCACCCAAAAGGCCGCGCTGCTGCCCATAAAGTCCACGGGCCGGCACCCCAGCCCCACCAGCAAGCCGTTGACCAGCCCCTTGCCGGAGAAAAGCGCCCTCCATAACACAACGATGCTGGCAACAGGGATCGCATAGGGGAGCAGGAGGACGCTTTTGAAAAAGACCGCCCGCCGTTTTGCCGCGCCAAGCAGCACCGCACAGAGCAGGCTGACGGCCAGCAGCGCCGGGATGCAGATGCAGAGAAAGCGGCAGGTGTTGCGGACAGCCAGACGGAACGCAGTATTTTGAAAGAGCGCCCGGTAGTTCCCCCACCCGACGGCCCGGCTGCGCAGCGGGTCCATAAAGCTGGCCCGAACCGTTTCGGCCAGTGGGAACAGATAGAACAGGCACAGCCCCAACAGGCTGGGCAGCAGAAAAGGCAGTGCCTGCCAGCTCTCCCTCCGGCGCAGGCCAGTGACCTTTGGCCGTTTCATCGCCTTCACCTCCCTGCCTACACTGTAGCACAGGGAACCTGAAAAAAACCTGAATACCTTTCTGCCAAAACAGCTTTTAGGTCTCATCCAATTGCGCCAAATGGTCGATTGGTTCGATCTGCGCTTTGATTAATTCTGAATAATACTTCCCAGCTTTCTGCAGTTCCTGATGGGAACCGGATTCGACTAATCTGCATATTGGCGATTCACATCCTATTCCGTAAATTGCCCTTGTTATAGCACGGATTTCATATCAAAGTGCTCATTCGAGCGAAAACGCGCGTTTCTTTCATCGAAAATCGACGATGCCGACGAGTGATTTCTTGTTCGGTATGTACACAAAAAGTGCTGTGAGAAAACCAAAAGGCTCTCACAGCACTTTTTACAATGATGCGACAAACGGTTGTGGATTCTGCCAATATCACGCCTGTGGGATCGTGACCTGCAGCGTAGCGCCGCCGCCCGGCGTATCCCGGATCGTGATGCTGCCGTGATGCAGCGCCACAAGCTTCTGCGCGATGCTCAGGCCCAGACCCAGGCTGGCATCGCCGGTTTGCGGGTCTGCGCGATAAAACTTTTGGAAAGCCCGTTCCTTATCCGCAATGCCCGGCCCCGTATCGGCCACCGACAGGCAGACCGTTCGCCCCGCCGCCACGGCGGAAAGTTCGATCTGCGTACCGCTGGGGGTGTGCTGAACGGCGTTGGACAACAGAATGGCCATCACCTGCTTCAGCGCGTCCTCGTCTGCCCGAATGGGCGGCAGCGCGCCGTCCGGCAGGCGGAGGGTCAGCCGGTCACCGACCTTTGCCGCCACCGGCTGCCATGTCTCGTAAACTTCCCAGAGAAAGGCCTCGGTGTCCAGCTTTGCCGGCATGATCTGACGGGCAGCGGTCTCCAGACGGGAAAGGGATAGAAGCTCCTGCACCAGCTGCGCCATCCGGTGCGCTTCTGACAGAATGTTGGCGCGGTATTTTGCCTCCTCGCCGCCGGAAGGCAGCAGTTCGGCGCTGGTGATGATCACTGCCAGCGGGCTTTTCAACTCGTGGCTGGCCGCCGCCAAAAACTCCCGCTCCATCCGCTCGGCCCGCCGGGCGGGCTGCATGGCCCAGCCGGTCAGCGCAAAGGCCAGCGCCCCCAAAGCCAGCACGCCGCCCGCCGCCACCGCTACGTACAACAGTTGCATCCTGCCCCATTCCTGCCGGAAGGTCGCGGCATCCTGAAACAGGTACATCTCGATCCAATTCCCACTGGCCGTGGGGATTGCACAGTATTCCGCAAACCAGAGGGCACTCCCGTCCCGCAGGGTGTATGCCTGCCGGACAACCGTTTTGGCCCACAGGCCGTTCTGCCCATCCACGCTTTGCCGCGCCTCTTCCAGCATTGGTTCGCTGAGAGTGAGCAGCGGTGCGGCATCATCGCCCTGCAGGTAGGGATTCTCGATGGGGGCTCCCTTCTCGAATAAGGCGGACACCAGGCGGTTTTCCACCGCGCTGCTGTAGATCGCCTTATGGTCGATGGTCTGTGTCTCCAGGATCGGCTGTTCCAGGGCGGAACAGAGGGAGGCGAAGGCCAGCCTATGCTTCTCCTCCAGGGCGTTCTTTCCCTGCCGGGCGGCCACGAAACAGAGGGTAGCCACCACCATGGCGGCAAACAGGATGTTCACCGCTACGATCTTCCACCGCAGAACGTCCAACGGCGCGGCCGGTTCAGCGGCCTTCTTTTTCTTCCACAAGGGCATACCCAACACCTCGAACGGTCCGCAGGCTCATCTTGGAGTGGATCTGGGCCAGCCGCCGGCGGAAAAAGCCGATGTAATTGTCCAGAATGGCCTCCTCCACGTCGGCGTCCGCGCCCCATACGCGGGCAAACAGGGTGGCTCGTGCCAGCGCCTGACCCTTGCTTTTCATAAACAGTTCAATCATAAGGCCCAGCTTTTTGGAGACCGCGATCTCCTCCCGGCCACAGGCCAGCAGCAGCGCCTTGGTGTCGTACACCAGATCCCCGTACCGCAGCACCACCAGCTCCTCGATGGGGGCCTGCCGCCGCAGGTTGGCCCGGACACGGGCCAACAGCTCCCGGCTGTCAAAGGGTTTACCCAGATAGTCGTCGGCGCCGGCATCCAGGCAGGTCACCTTGTTTTCCACGGCGGTCAGCGCCGTCAGCATCACCACCGGCGTCATGATCCCCTTGCGGCGGCTTTCCCGCAGGATGTCCGGCCCGCTTTCGCCGGGGAGCATCCAGTCCACCAGCGCCAGGTCGTAGGCGTTCTGCTGCAGATAGTAAGCGCCTTCCTCCCCGTCGGTGCAGGCTTTCACCGTGTAGCCCTCTTTTTCAAGGATTTCGCACAGCATCCGGTTCAGTTTCCGGTCATCTTCGATCACTAGCAAGTTCATGTATTCTACCTCCCGGGGCATATCTCGCAGGCCGTATCAAAAGCGGCAGATTATTTAATTTATAGCACAAATTCTCCCGGAGCGCAACCAAGGCCGGAAAGAGCCGCAGGCGCATTCAGGATTTTTTCAGGTTTTGTGTGGTACAGTGGTATTACCAAAATTGCCAGGGCAGCGGCCGCCTGCGCCGCCGCCCCGTCAGGAGGAATTTGTATGAACCGAATTCGATCACGGCTTGCGCCGCTGGCCGCCCTCATGGCTTTGCTGCTGGCGCTGGCAGGGTGTTCCGCCGCTCCTTCAACCGAGGAGCCGGGAACGGCCTCCCAAACGAAGTACGCCACGGGAAAATACACCCAGACGGAGGTCACCCCCGCGGTGGACAGCGGCTTCGCTCCCGCCAAGCTACAGATGCTGGACGGCGTTCCCACGTTATCGCTGTATAATGACGCCCAAAACACCGCAGCGGCGTTTTCCTGGACGGGGGATGGCTGGGAAACCATCGATCCCTCCACCGTACAAGCCTTTCTGGACGGGCTGGACAAAACGCAGGTGGAAACGCTGACCGCCTGTTACGGCGGCAGCGGCCGGTGGTGGGTGGCCGCCGCCGAGACCGGCGGCGCGTTGACGCTCTACCGCGTCGATTCGCAGGGAAGCGTCCGCACAGTGTTGACGGATACGCCGCCTGCCGGCGGCACCGCGCCCTACATCACCGACTTTGCCGCCGCCCCGGGGTATGCGGTCGTCTGCCTGGCGGACGGCGCAGGAAGCTGTGTTCTGCAGATTGTGGACGGGCAGAGCGGGGATATTTCCGCCACGATCCGTCCCAGCGTTGTGGATTATACCTTTGCGGTATCGGGCAACCGGCTGTATCTGCGCAACCGGAATGCCGGAACGATGGATGTCTATGCGCTTCCTTCCGGTGAAAAGGCCGATTCCTTTGCGATTGTTCCTGAGGCACAGGAGGTGGCCGCCTATGCGGTGGACGGCGAGAACCAGCAGATCGTTTTCCTCACCATGGACGGAGTTTTTCAGGCGGGCTTTGGTTCCTCGGTCAAGCAGGCCATGGTGCAGGAAAAAGGCTTTGTCTACGCCGCACCGCAGACCACCGACTATGAGATTCTCCCGCTGGGGGATGCCGCCTTCCTGGTGTCCTGCCTGCAGAACGGCGCGCCGCTGACTGTCCTGATCCGGTTGGACGCCACCCTGCCCACACAGGCAGCGCAAAGCCTGTATATTTGGGCGCTGGAGGACAGCGATGTCATCCGCAGCGCCGCCGCGGTCTTTGCCAACCAGTACCCGGATTGTGACGTTCAGTTGGAATTTGGCCGCGATGCCACCAGCCAGGCCCTTTCCGACGAGGATATCATCAAGAATCTAAACACCCGTCTGCTGGCCGGTGAAGCGCCCGACGTGCTTTTTCTGGACGGCCTGCCCATCCGTTCGCTGATGGAGAAAGGTGTGCTGGCGTCGCTGGATGGTGTTGTTTCGATGGACGGATACTATGAAAACATCCTGACCGCCTACTCGCTGGACGGCAGGCCCTACGCCTATCCGTCGGTGTTCCGCGTGCCGGTTTTTGTAAGCGGCAGCAGCGAGATCAACGTGGATGACTACGCCTCGCTGGCGTCGCTGGCCGCGCTCTATCAGGAGCAAAGCCTGATTTTTAACACCTCCTACGAGGATATTTTTGATTCCTTCTATATTGCCTCCAGCGCCGGGCTCTTCCCGGAGGAGAAGCGCATTGACGAGGACGCGCTGCGCGCATTCCTGCAATCCACCAGAGAGATGATCGATGGCCAGCAGATCACCGCCCAAACCAACGAGTATGTGATGGCCAGCGGCAACGGACAGAGCGTGGCCCAGTCGGAGTTTGCCATGAGCCTGATCAAGGTGGCCGAGGGGAGTTACCCCTGCGGTACCGGCGTTGTAAGCAGCCGTTCCGACGCGCTGAAGCTGTTTTGGAGCTACCCCGCCGTTGCCATCCGGCCGCTGCCCGGCAGCGGCTTTGAGGCCAAAGAGATCGTTTCCATCCCGGCTAACGCCGCCAACCCCACACTGGCAAAAGCTTTTGTCCAAATCATGCTGACAGACCCCGTTGTGCAGTTGAATTCCCTCTACAAGGGCTTCTCGGTACAGCGGGATGTGGAAAACGCCTATCTGGCGCAGACCATCGCGGACGGGGAGCAGACCTACGCCGCCGACCCGCTGACCTGCGATTGGGATTCCCTGATCGAAGAGCTGGGCGCGCCGTCCGTCAGCTCTGCCACGATTTATGATGTAACGCATGAGGCTGCGTTTGACTACTACGGCAACGAGATCGACCTGGACACCGCCGTCCAGCGCATCGAGGAAAACCTGGGACTCTATTTTTCCGAGCAGCAATAAGCAAAGCAGTAGCAGCATCGCCGAATCATTCTACTTGGCATTATAGCGGCGTTGTGTGGATGCTTTTCAAATGGCGATTTTCAAAGTCTTACTGCTATAATTTAATTTCTTTTTTCTTACGTTTACAAACCGTCCGCTGTTTTCTCCTTACCCTTCGGGGTGATAGAAGAAAATGGCCCCGGAAATTTATCAAGGCATTGTTGCATACCAATCCGGTGATTCAACCGCAGCATGGACACTCGTTCAAAAATTCACATGTTTTTCTTTACAATTTACATTCCGAAATACCTCATTGCGTCTGTCCTGCTTCCGTTTACATGTACCTCTAAGTGCAAATGGCTGCCTGTGGCTCGCCCAGTGTGGCCGACATAACCGATGACCTGCCCGGCCTGCACTTGTTGGTCGGTGGTGACACAAATGCTGGAGCAGTGTGCATATAGTGTTTCCAGTCCGCCGCCGTGGTCGATTTGGATGTAGTAGCCGTAACTGCCGCCCCAGCTGTCAAGACTGTTGGCAACAGTGACGGTGCCATCTGCGGCGGCAAGGATGGGTGTGCCCTCGGCACAGGCAATGTCGGTGCCAGTGTGGGAACTGACCTCTCCAGTGATTGGGTCTACACGGTGACCGAACTGCGAGGTAATCGTACCCGCAACCGGCAGCGGCCACTGCAGGGTGCCTGTGGGGGTGCGAGTGCTGTCCGGGTTCATAAGTTCTCCACCGCCCTGTGCAAAACCGCCGAGCAATTCTGTCCACAGTTCCTCATACTGCGGGTCTTGCAGGAGTTGCAGATAGGAGTTCTGGCGGGTGGTGAAATGATAATCTGCCGCCATCTCGTCGGGTGTTTTGTGGGTCAGTTCGATTACGAGGACGGTTTCGGTTATCTCCGTGGTGGTAGGATTGCCATCCTCGTCAGTAGTTTCTATAACAGCGGTTTCCGCACGGGTAGCGTAGTCCACTGCGTTCATTGCCCACATAGTTTCCCGCAGTTTATCCACCTGTTCCTCTGTCAGCGCCGCAACAGGTGCGCCTTGTTCATTTCCTGATACATACGAAGAAAAGACCGCCAAGACATCTTGCCAGCGGATGTAGTATACATCATCGTTGGCGGTAATGTCTTGGCGGTCGTGCTGTACCGTGTCGGAGATTTCTTCCAGTCTGTCGCGGTATTCTTCCGTCAGGGTTTCTACGGCTTCGCGCACGGTTACGGACGCTGCGTTGGGGGCATCGGCGGCAAAAAAGATGCCGTAAGCCGAACCGGAGACAAATGCCACAAGGCTGATTACGATAATAATACTAAGCGCCACACTGATGCCTGTGGCAATGGTCGCAACAAGGCTGTGGAGGCTGGCGAGAAAGTGTCGTATGGCCGAGCGTACCGCTGTAACCGTCCTGCGGGTATTGCTGGCAGCTTTCTGGATAGCAAGCTGTACTTGGCGGGTGCGGGTCTGCATCTGCGCTTGGGTCGTCACACTGCGCACAGTTTCATTTGCGGCGGTTCGCAGTTGGCGCTGACCTTGTGTCACGCCGCAAATGTCGCGCGGCGCGGTTTTGGCGGTGATGGCTTTTTCTTTCGCCCGCTGTCGGGGCAAATCTGCCCCACGGCGCGGGCGTTGCGCCGCATCGGGCAGCGTGCCGTACTCGGTCTGTTTCGGGCTGACACCGCGCTCACCGGCGGCGTGGGCGCGGGCAACAGCCTCCTTTTGGCGGTGCTGTCGGGCTTGGGTTTCTGCGAATTTACGCCCCTGATGCCACACAAAAGCTGCCGACTGTTCCGCTGCCGAACCTGCAAGGTCTGTCGGTTCCTGCTGTCGGGATTCGGTGTCATTTTCCCGCGCGGCGGTGCGGGCTTGTTCCTTCGTTTTTAGCCACGCCGCTTTTAGGACGGCTTTGGGTATCGTCCCCGCCGTACTTTTGGGGGTGCGGTCGCGGAGAATTTGTTTGTTTTCTTTTGGCGTTCTCATACTCTCACCTCGGTTCGGTTATACGCTTTGCCACAACGACCACCCTGCTGTTTTTGCCGGAATCATCGCAGGTGGACAGCGTAAGCAGCTTGTCCCCATAAGCAGCCGTCACGCCGGTTTCGTACAGGGCGGCGTTCTTACAGGCGTCCACATAGGCGGCAAATTCCTGCGGTGTTTCGACATCGGTACATTGATAATAGGCAAACAGATCCTCCGCTTCACCCCGAAATACTGCCATCACGGTATACTCTGCCTGCGCCGTCAGGGTATCAAATCGGATAATTCTGTGCTGCTCCCAAAAGGATTCGCGCTTGTATTGCAGTAAATCCGAGAACATAGTTCCGTCCTTCATGTTGTGTCCGTACACAAGGATGTTGTCGGATGGCGTTTGCAGGTCGCAGTTTGCCTGCACATGCGGGCAGCCGTGCGGGGAGTCAGCTTTTTCAAAGTTGTGCTTTAGGTAAAAGTCGGGGTCATGCTTTGACTGCATGACCGGGTAGTTGATGTTGGTTCCGTCAATCTGTATCCACCCGGCAAGGTCGCTGTTTTGCGCGTACAGCGCCTGATACTGCGGTAAAAAAATATTCCCCGTTGACACGGCGTCATCGGGGAATTCTTCTGTCTGCGCGGCAAGCTGCCGATACATTCGCGCTTGCGTACAGGAGTCGGCGGCATAGCGGGCAATACCTGCGGCACTTGCAAGAAAAACGGCAACGAGGGTTAAAAGCAGGATGCGGTAGAATTTCAACATAGGGTGTCCTTTCTCAGAATCGGTTTGCAAAGGAAAAACGGATGATGTATAATACAAATATGTTTTAGGACTGCGGGGTGTTATGATGAATTTGTATCTCAGTGCGGCGGAGTACGATTACCACACGCTGCTCAAGGTAGCCGAGATGGCAGGGCTTGCGGGAATCATCGGTTTTCATGAGGCCGGGGACGGCTATCTGGTGACATTCCCGCAGGGGGGAAATGTTCAGGCTCTGATAGATGACTATAAGGGACGGCTGCGGGATTTGGAAAACAATATTTGGCAGCATTAAAACAGGTATATAAATCGGGATTTGATGAGGTGACTTTGTTGGAGAAAATCATTGAATATATTGAGCAAAAGTATAACCCTCTTTCCATCATCCTTTATGGCTCATATGCGAACGGAACAAACAATCTGAACAGTGATTTTGACGCATTGGTTATTTCTTATGACCATGAGCAATTCCATGACACATCTTTCGTTAACGACATTCAGTTGGATGTTTTCGTATATCCTGCTTCTTATTTTGATGGAGAATTTGATTGCAATAATTTTATCCAAATTTTTGATGGAAAGATTATTGTGGATAACGAGGAACGAGGAAAAACGCTCCAAATGAAGGTGCTTTCGTATCTACAAAATCGTCCCCAAAAAACAAAAGCAGAAATGGATGCAAATGTCGACTGGTGCGTCAAGATGCTTGCGCGAGTAAAACGATACGATGCTGAAGGGATGTTTCGATGGCATTGGGTGTTGATTGACAGTTTAGAGATATTTTGTGATATCCAGCAGCATCCTTATTTGGGACCAAAAAAGGCATTGAAATGGATGGAGAAAAACCATCCCAGTGCTTTCGTTTGCTACAAAAATGCACTTGATAATTTCAGTATAAATAGCTTGGAAAACTGGATTGCATATATAAAAAACGCTAATGGTACAACTTAATATATTCCAGTTTGTCGAACTGAATATAAGGATGATCCGTCTGCGGTATGGGAGCATCCCCACACCGCAGATACTTATCATCCGCCCATGCAGACCAGTATGAGATTCCTGTAAAAAATACCACCTATGTTCTTAAAACAACCACCTATCGAGCATCGGTAGAAATCGGTTCTTGATTTTCCTATACTGTAACCGTAGCGAGGAGGTGAACCGATGCAAATTGAAATCAAGATAGACGAAAAATGCAAAGAGCCAAAAATCATCGTGATGACGGACAAAATGACCGATGAAGTCAATGCAATCATAAAAAGACTGTCAGACGAGCAACCGCAGGTCATTGCCGGCTTCAGGGACGATGTGGTCGAGGTTCTGGAACCGTCTGAAATCTACCGTGTTTTTGCCGAATCAGGTAAGGTGTTTGCCGAGACAAATCACGGCGAGTATGCGCTCCGCCTGAGGCTATACGAGGCGGAACAACGGCTTGACAGCAAGACTTTTGTCCGAATATCAAACTCGGATATTATCAATCTGAGAAAGGTCAAGAGCTTTGATTTGAGCTTTGTCGGGACAATTTGCATCACGCTTTCAAACGGTACGGTTACTTATGTTTCACGGCGATCCGTTGCCAGAATCAAACAACTGTTAGGAATATGAGGTGGCAGAAATGAAGAAAAAACTGATTGGACGAGGTGTAATTGGTTTCCCTGTTGGCATTGCAATCGGATATGTCATTACGGTGATTATCTCAATCTGCATTGGGGATGGCTTCTTCTATCCGGTCACTCCGGAGCTTGTGAATAAAATGGGGAGCGAACTAAATGCAGTTCTCATTCAAACCGGTCTGAGCGGAATAATGGGCACAGGCTTTGCAATGGCTTCTGTTATTTGGGAGATCGATTCGTGGAGCCTTGCAAAGCAAAGCGGGATTTACTTCGCAATTGCTTGCGTGATCATGTTCCCTATCTCTTATTTTGCCAACTGGATGCCCCATTCGACCGCTGGAATTCTGTCTTATGTAGGCATATTCGTAGCGATCTTCCTCGCTGCTTGGGTAACTCAGTATTCTGTGTGGAAAAGGAAGATCAAAAAAATGAACGAAGGCATTAAGGATAATAACGATATGAATTGATCCCGCCGTTCTGCATCCTGCGCCTTGTTTTAACAACAGAATAAACCACACACATAGCCGCTTGGTTTTCAAAAGAAATCAGGCGGCTATTTCTATTTTGAAGGAGGTGTTCGCTATGAACGAAACAGATTACAACGCTCGCCTTTATGAGAAAATGAAAGCCGAGCAGGACAAATATCGGGACTGGCTACTGCATCAGGAGCCGTCCGAAATTCTCAATCATACCTACGAATGCCACAAAGCGAAACAACGAACGCTGTTTGACAACTTCCAGTTTGTAGCATCCCTGTGGACCGCTTCGGCGGTCCTCTATTTTTGTGTTGCATGGCTTTACTCCCTTTTCTCAGATGGGTTGGTCGACATCAATTTATATAGCTTAGTATTTTTGGGGAAAGAATTTGTGAAAGGCACGATGTTGCCCGCACAGCGAATCAGCCCGCAGCCTGCGGGGACGTTGGTGACGTAGCCCAGCTGGTTGTCGGAGATGTTCAGCAGCTTCGCCAGTTCCGCGCGGTCGGTGGCGCTCTGGTTCAGCATTACCAGAAACTCCGAGTTTGCCAGCATCAGGCGGGCGGTGTCGGAGCGCAGCAGTTCGTCCACATTCTGCGTCAGCCCGGTCACAAGTCCGTTGTACTTGCGGATGCGTTTCCACAGTTTGTAGAAGAAATTGGCGCTGTACTCGTAGCGGAACAAAATGTAAAACTCGTCGCAGAAAATCCACGTTCTGCGCCCCTTTTTCCAGTTCTGAATCACGCGGTTGTAAATCGCATCCAGCGTCACCAGCATCCCCAGCGGCATAAGTTGCTCGCCCAATTCGCGGATGTCGTAGGCAATGATCCGCGCCTGTGTGTCCACATTGGTGTGCCGGGCAAAGGTGTTCAGCGTGCCGGTAATGAACAACTCGGACGAAAGCGCCAGCCCCTGCGCTTCGGGTTCGGGCTGCATTTGGAGCAGACGGTAAAAGTCCTGCAGCGTGGGCGGTGTGCCTTTATAACCGTTGCGGATGTAGGGCAGGTACACTTGCTCGGTGCAGCGACCGAGGATGGACTTTTCTTTCGCGGTCACCATGCCGTCACCGATCAACTGCTCGAACAGCGACAGCACAAACTCCGACTTGCTGACGATGGGATTGCGCTCATCGCCGTAGGCGCGATCCATGTCCAGCGCGTTGATGTGAGTATCGGACGTGGCCGAGATGCGGATGACCTCGCCGCCGAGGGCTTCGGTGAGGTAGTTGAACTCACTTTCGGGGTCTAAGACGAGGATGTCATCCTCGGTGGAAAGCGCGATCTGCACGATTTCTTCCTTGGCGCTCATGCTCTTGCCGGAACCAGACACGCCCAAACGAAAACTGTTGCCGTTCAGCAGCAAGCGGCGATCCGCCACGATCATGTTCTTGCTGACGGCGTTCTGCCCATAATACAGACCGTTCGGCTGCATGATTTCCTGCGCACAGAACGGAATCAGCACGGCGGTGCTTTCGGTGGTGAGCGTGCGCAGGGCTTGGATTTTTCGCAGACCATACGGCAACACCGTGTCCAGCCCGTCCTTCTGCTGCCAGCGCAGCGTCGAAAGCTGGCAAAGGTGCTTACGCGCCGTGGAGTAGAGCGTTTCGGTGTCGCTGTCGAGCTGCTCCTTATTGTCCGCCAGATGCACCAGTGTCACCAGCCCGAACATCATTCGTTGGTCGCGGGTGGTCAGGTCGTCCAGCATTTCTTTGGTTTCCTTGCGCTGGAGTTCCATATCGTAAGGAACTGTCGCGGCAAAATTGTTGTTGGCGTTCTGGCGGCGCTGCCAGTTGGCTACATTCGTTTCCACTCCCAGCAGTGTGCTTTGCAGCTGCCGGGCGGCTTCGTCCGTCGGCACCGGCAGGATGTCGATGGATAACATCAAGTCGCGGTCAATGTCGCAGAGTTCCGACACAAAGCTGTCCTTGATGTAGCTGGCATAGTCCTGCAAATACAGCACCCGACCATAGCGGGCATCCAGCTTGAAATGGTCGGCGGAAAACTCCATGCTGTCGGGGCAGAACCAGTCCTTGAAATGCTGCCCGCGTTTGGCGTGTTCGTGGATATTGAACTCCGCCGCAGCCTGTTCCCCGCCCTTGAAAAAGTCGCGGAAAATGTGCAGGCGCTCGGTCAGTGTCAACTCCTGCGCCACCGAGGAAAGCTGGGCAAGGTGCGTCACCAGATCCGTGCCGACGCGGGCAAAGTAGCTGCGGGCTTCGTCCGCGTTGCGCTTTACCACGCTTACGGTCAGATAACGCTCCCGCACAATGCTGTTGCTGGTGCCGGTGACCTGTGCGGTCAGCATCCGGTTGAATTCGTGTCGGTATTCGTCCAAGCCGTCATCCCTGTCGGGCAGCAGGACGCTGCGCTCGAACTCGGCCTTGTTGATGCGGCGGTTATAAATCGTGATTTTGGCCGATGCGCCGGAGTCGAGAGCGTTGAGCAGTTCCGAGTAGTCAAGGAACATGGACGTTTTGTCCTCTTTGCCGGCGATAGCATAGTTGATGTCGGTGAACGACCATGTTTTGGAATACTGGTTGCCGACTTGGAAAATGCCATCTGCAAAAATGCGGCGGATGGGAATGGCATCCTGTACACTGCGCGGAATACGGAACTTTTCGCGTTCCATCTTCTGCGCTTTCGACAGGGTTTTAATCAAGCGGTTTCCTCGCTGTTATGGATGTTTTTCTTCATAGGCAAACCTCTCTTTCGCTTCATGCCCGCACGGATGGCGGGCTGCATGGCTTCGTAATAGTAGCTGTCGGATTTGAAAATAAGGCGTTTCGGGCAAAGAATTTCAGACTTGAACCACGCCCAAAGCACCTGTTCGGCGGTCATACCGTGGTAGGTGAAAAAGCCGCAGGCGGCAAAGGGTGCGGCACCCAGAATGCACATCCAGCCGATTTCTTCGGTGCCGACATACGGCTGCAAGGCAAAGTAAATGCCTACTGCAACACCGACCGCCAGCACCGAGCAAATGAACTGCCGGGTGTTCAGCCCGAAAAAGATGTTCTCGTGGTAGTCCCGGACTTCTTTCGGTATTTTGATTTCTATACTGCATTCCTTCCTTCTTTAATAAATAGGTTGAATTCATCCTATAATTCGTGTATACTATACTCAAAGGAGGCGTTGAATTATGGTTATTAACACAGACAATCTTGTATCCATCACGGAGGCCAACCAGAATTTTTCCCGTGTAGCACGGATGGTTGATGAGAACGGCGCGGCGGTCATCTTAAAGAATAATGTCCCGCGTTATGTGCTAATGGAGTTCAGCCAAGTCGAGGACGAGCAACAGGCTAAAGACGAGGACATTCTCGAAATCTCCAAGCGCCTGATTACCAAAAACAAGCAAGCCTATGAGGTACTTGCCAAATGAAAACGCTGAGCAAGGAACAGGTTTTAAGGCTGCATAATGCTCTGTTGGAGACATTTGGCGGTACTGCCGGTGTCCGTGACGATGGTTTATTGGAATCTGCTTTGAATGCTCCTTTTGCTACATTCGGCGGGCAGTATCTATATCCATCCGTGCAGGCAAAGGCGGCACAGCTTGGATTTGGCTTAGTCTGCAATCACCCATTCGTGGATGGCAACAAGCGCATCGGCGCCCACGTTATGCTGGTTTTTCTGGCAATTAACGGAATTGAACTTGACTACACGCAGGAAGAACTGATTGACATTATTTTGCAAATTGCAAGCGGTCGTGCAAAGGCAGCGGATTTGCTGGAATGGATTCTCTATCATCAGGCATAATATTTGCGGCGCACCATAATGGTGCGCCGCTTTTGCTTTACAATCCCATAATTTCCTTAACAATGCGGTCACAGCCCTTAATTGCTCCCACCAGCACCAGCAGGTTGAACGCCAGTTCCCCAACGTAAGTCCATACCGCCGTCACCACAGATGCACCGGTATCCACGGCGGGCGGGCTGGACGAAATGGCGGAGAAAATAATGCAGGACAAGGCAATCACCACGCCCTGCAAACAAACGCCCGCATAACTGCGGATAAAGTTCTTGCCCACGCTGCTGGTGGGTTCACCCGCAAAGGTAGACAGCGGTATCGGCGCAATGGCGGCGTACATCCACAGGCTGAACATTCTGCCGTAGACCGTCAGAATCATCGTGAACGACAGCACCGTAATCAGCAGCCCGCCGATCAGTGTGACCGCCCACAGCGGAATGGAATCCCAAAAGCCCACGTTATTGATGGCATCGATCAACTCCTGCGGCAGCGATACGCTGCTCATACCGGAGCTGCCCGATTGGGTGATAATCGTGGACACCATGCCCTGCACGATGGAGAACACCGCCAGCATCAATTCCAGCCCATACGTCACCGCACCCTTGGCCAGCGCAAAGCGGATGAACAGCTTGAGCGCGTGTTCAGGCTTTTTGACTTCCACAAAGCTGCCGCAGGTTTTCATAACGCCTACGGCAAAAAACAGCACCAGCAGCCCATAACCGATTGCCTGCAACGCACCGTGGATGCCGGTCATAACGCCCCAGACCTGCCCGCCTTTGAATGTCTGCGGACTTTCGGTCAGCAGCGACCAGATTTCCGCCAGCTTGTCGTTCCATGTGGAGAGCGCGGCGTTTAAGTTGCTGACGATCCATGACTCACCCACAGGGCATCACCGCCTTTCCTCTTGGTGCGGTCCTCACGCGGTAATGAGGTCGAGGATTTCCTTGGCGAAGGTAATCACCAGACCGCCCGCCAGCGTCAAAAAACCTTGACTGCGCTGGCTGGGGTCGTGGCTCTGCAACGACAGACCGACCTGCACAATGCCCCACCCAAGCAGGATGAGCCCCACGGCGCGAATCAGCGAAAAGATGAACGTGGAGAGATTCTCCACGACCACCAACGGGTCACTGGCAGCAAAGGCGGGCAGGGCAAAAACAACGCCGCACACCATGACGGCGTACAGCGCAAACAAATTGAGAGAAATTTTCACGTATTTTTTGTTATGATTCAGCTTCATTTGGGCCTCCGAATTCTTTGTATGGTTGGCTTCATCTTTGCCGCTTCGGCGGGCAGAAAATCGTCCATATCCAGCAGTTCATAATTTTCGGGTGCGCCGGGCAGATCCTCCAGCGCATTGCCGGCGGCGGTATAGTCGTAGGGAGCTGCGCCGCCGTCCTCGGTGTAGCGGATGTTCGGATGTTTGAGCAGATTATACTTGAAATCCACCACAGGGCGCTCCCCTCGGATGAACAAAATGCATTTGCTGTTGTCCAGCAACCGCACCTCGTCCGGGGTCATGAGGTCGCGTCCAGATTGCTGGTGGTTGATGCTGTAACTGCCGCTGCGGCCTTTGCTCTGGTTGTAGCTGGTGGTGGAGATGGTTTCCTTTCCCAGCAGTTCCGAGACATACTTGTGGGTTTCCTTTTCAGTGCCGCCGAGATAGAGAAACTCATCACACAGACCGACCAGCGATTCCCAATCGTCCTTGTACATGGCTTTCAGCTGCGCCATGTTCTGCACGATGATGGAGCAGAAAATGGCGCGGGAACGCATAGTGGCCAGCGCCGACAGGAATGTATCTTTCGGCAAAGAAATGTTCGCGTACTCGTCCATCAGGCAATGCACCGGCACAGGCAAGCGTCCTTTGTGTACGCGGTCTGCTTGGCGGTACAGCGTCTGGATTAGCTGGGTATAAATCATACCGACCAGATAGTTGAGGGATTTGTCCGAATCCGGGATGCAGCAGAACAGCGCGATTTTGCGCTCGCCCAATTCCTGCAAGTGCAGTTCGTCCGTCATCGTCAGCTTGGCGATGGACGGCAGATTGAATGCAGCCAAGCGTACACCCACGCTGACGAGGATGGATTTTGCGGTCTTGCCAGCCGCTTGTTTGAAAATGCGGTACTGCTTACAAGCGATGCTGTCGGGTTCACGCATTTCCAAGCGCTCGAACAGGATGTCCAGCGGAGATTGGTAGTTGTCATCGTCCTCATGGACTTCGGCGGCGGCTATCATCTCCATCACCATAGAGAAGTTTTGTTCTTCGGGCGGAGCCTCGTGCAGCAGGTACAGCATGAGGGCTTGGAGCAGGGCTGTTTCGGACTTGGTCCAGAACGGATCGCTGCTCTGCGCATGGGGTGGCGTGGTATTTTGAATCAGATTTTCTATCAAAGTCAACACTTCACGGTCATCATGCACATACACAAAAGGGTTGTAACAGAACGATGCGGCAGGGTTTATGAGGTCAAAAACAAGTACCTCATATCCCTTTTGTTTCAGCAAATTGCCGGTCTTACGCAAAATTTCAGCCTTGGGATCTGTAATTACCATAGAGCAGGCACATTCCAGTACATTCGGCACACCATAGGTTCTGGTCTTGCCTGCGCCGGAGCCGCCGACAATGAGGATGTTCGTGTTATGCTTGTGTTTGTAGCCATCTATCCCGATGTGGAAATGTTGCGTCAGCAGCAGATTCGGCCCTCGCCTGTCCATGTAGAACTTGTTCAAGCGGAACACATCGCCCCACGCCGCCGAGCCATGCTCCGCACCGGGGCGGGTATTCCTCTGATCCGTCACGGCCACGATAACCGCTACCGCATAAATCACCGTAAACACCAGCAAAAAGCGCAGGCTGTCGCTGCTCCAAGACAGATCAAACGGCTCTGCCAGTGCGCTGTCCAGCGCATCCAGCAGAGCCGTTATCCTCATGCCCGGCTGCCAGCGGCAAGCCACCGCCAGTGCCGCCCACCAGACGAGGGGCAACGGCAGCAGCCAGACCCACCAAGGATTCTTTCTTCCCGGCGTGGTGGACTACCTTTCCTCACCGCGATGGTGCAGGCGCGTTCGCTGTTCCGCATCCCACGCCAGCCGCTTCTTCCAAAGTTTGGGCAGAGTGCTGGCAATGTCAGGGCTTAGCTTTCCTTGCCGTGGTTGGGGCGTTTCCTCGCGGATACTTTCTCTCAGATAATCCCACTCCCACCTGCATGAAATGTGTTCCAGATAAAACTTATCGTAGCTGTCCAGCCCGCTGATGTCGATGTAGTGCTGTACTTCAAGGCCGAGCAGGTAGCGGTCAAATGCCTGTTCCTGCTTACGGTTCGGATAAAGCAGCACACGCATGATTTCTGCATCCAAGGCTCCAGGGGGTTGTAACAGAGTGGGGTATTTGCGGCGCAGTTCCTTGGCGATACCTTCCTGTGTAAAGTAGGTTGGCAATGCTCTGCCCACAAAGGCAAAGCTTGTTAGATACCCGCAATCTTCCCATTCAGTGTCGTTGAACGGAATCTTGAACTCGGCAAGCGCATCAGGCTCTTTCAGCGCCTGCCGAAAGACATACTGTCCTTGCAGAATCAGCCAATTTTTGAAATAGTCGAATCGGTCATCCGAGGTACCGCCGTTGATGATACAGGCCGCGGCAATCAACTGCGGGCTGTTTGCTATCCTGCGGTATTCCTGCCACGCGCAGTCGAAGCCGACTAATTCATCCGGGGACAGCTTCAAAAGCTGCTTGTACAGGGATTCCCGCAGCGGTTCGGCTTCCAGCGCTGGTACTATGGCTCTGGCGTTATCAATGATCTTCCAAAACTTATCTTTCGTCATAGGAATGTTCTCTTGCCAGTTCTGCATCTTCTTCACCAGAGCAGCAGCGGGGTGTGGGCGTGGAGCAGCCGCGCCAGCGCGTCATCCACGGCATCGGTATAGCCGCCCTCAGCCAAGCGCTGGGTACGCAGCTGGTTGAGCGCTGCTTTTGCCAGCCGATACTCTGCTGCTGACAGCGTCAGCTTGCCGCCTGCGGGCAGATCGTTCACCCGAAGAATCAGCCGCCCGGTAACTTCGGTGCTGCCGCCGTTGGCGCGCTGGCCGTAGTAGACATCACCCAGCGCCCGGAGCAGGATGCTTTTGTTGGCACGGTCAAGTTTAACTTTACGTTCTGTCATTGTTTTTCACCATCCTTTGCTCACAGCATATCATAGAACCGCCGCAATAGCTATCCGTCATTTGAAAACAAACGGAAAACAATCAGCCGCGCTCCCGCTGGCGAGATTGCTTCTTGGCAGACGGCACGGCAACAGCGTATTCTGCGGTGGGCGGTTCGCGGGACTGTACAGCCAGCGTGCGACTCAGACTGCGCAGCAGCCCACCACCAACGATGTTCACATCCGTCAGAAAGCCCCGCTGCTGTTCTTTGCCCAGATTGCCGTACAAGGCAACCACGCGGTCAAAGTTGAAAGCGGCGGTGTCAAGCCCATACCGATGTGCGACCATGTAGGCGGCACAGTAACTCGGCGCAGCGTAGGCTTGACGGTTGTAGGTGTAATCCTTGTGAAAATCTGCCTGTGCGCACTCCCGAACGACGGCGCACAGCGTCGTGCCTGCATCCATGCCGTTGCGGACATAAATCGTGCGGTTCTTGGAAACATACTGCGCTTGGATGCCGTCTGGCAGACTGTCCGAGATTTGGATCGGCACCGGGCTGCTCTCGATGGCCGCGGCGACCAGTTCATCCACTTGGTAGTTAGCGGGCGGTGGCACAGGTCTGCCGCGCGTCTGTGTAATGTCGAACACCTTGCCGATATTATACCCGGAAGCCTTTCGGCCGTTATTCTCGTACACCTGCCCCACAATGGCCGTGTAACCTTCCTCGCCGGTACGGATATGCCTTCCGGCATCCTTCCATTGCTGGAATGTGCGGGCGTCCGTGATGTCGGCGTTCTGGCCGGAGAGCAAAAGCTGGTTCGGCAGCGAGTTGCGGCATTGCGACATGAAGTTGAGAAATTCCTGCAAGGCCGGGGCATCTGCCAGTACCTCACCCATGCGGGCATCCACCTGCACCCAAATCGCTTCACGCTCGGTTTTCTTCATGGCAGCGTATTCTTCCTTAGAATACTGCGGTTCTGACGGCGCTACGTTGTTGAGATATTTATTCAGGTCCATTTACAGTGTTTTCTCCTTTCGCTTGATTTTTACCGGCATCCTAGGCATACGGTTTTTCGGCGGCTCAACCTTGCGGCGCAGGTAGGCGGTGATGTCGCTTAATTCCATGCGCACGCTGGGGCGCTCACCCTTGGCCCGAAGCTGATCGGCGCGCGGCGACGGCGAGTTTGCAAAAGATTTGCTGCTGTCGGAGAAAGGCTCGGACGGACTGGCGTTCTCCGAGCCCTGCGGAAAACCCATGTTGAACTGCTCCTCGTCTGCGCCGACCTCAAATTCTACCGCGCCATCCTCGGTCTGGACGCGCTCGGTTTCCGGGGTAGGCTCGCTGCGCTCCTGCTGTACGGTGTCGATAAGTTCTGCCGTGCCGGTGTCCACAACAGCAAGTTGCAGCTTGTCGATGATGCGGTTGGCCTTGGAAGCATCATCCTGTAAAATGGCGATCTCAATGTGGTCGGGGTCCATCTTGTCACGGATGGGGCAATACAGCAGACCATGCGCCTTGGAGGCGCGGGCAAAATCGTGCATACGGTCTTTGTCTACCGTGAAAAATTTCAGCGGCTTCTGCTCTTTCAGCAAACGGATTAGGTGCGTTTTGCCGTGGGTCTTTTTACTGTCGTGCAGCACTGCCTGTGCGAAAATAAAGAAGTTTTTCGCAGCGGTGCCGGAGATGCGCAGGGCAAACTCTGCACCCTCCAGCGAGTAGCGGACGACCTGGTCTGCGGGTTCAGAGCCGTAATTCATCTGGCATCACCGGCCTTTTCTTTGGACGAGGGCAAGCGGCTGAACGAGTCCACGCCGGGGATGAGGGCAAGACTGCGCCCGCAGTCCCAATTCATGTGGATTTGTCCGGCATCATCGATGAAATCAACGGTTCCCATAGAGCCGGGAGGCACGGCCATCTCATCTTCCATACAGCTGAGTTGCAGCCGCGTGCCGGGCGGGTACTTGCGGCGCAGGTGTTCGATGTAGTCTTTGTTGGGGTATTTCATGGGCATCCTTCCTTTCAAGATTATAGTGTCAAATCAATGTTGGGGCGGAGGTCACGCTCGTGTTCCTGTTCGCGCTGTTGTTGTTCGGCGCGGTCACGGCGGGCTTCGGTGAGGTGCTGCTGCACCTCGATTGAATTTTCTGCAATTTTGCGGCAGAGGCGTTCTTCTTGGCGAAGCTGCTTTAGGGCTGTGTTGACTTGCTGGATGCGTGGGCTGTCCGGGTTTGTTTTGTACAGCGATTTTCTTTCTGCAGTGAGCTGGACAATTTCACCCAGCTTGGCTTGTCGGTAGGTTTCCAGCTGTGCCAGCGTGTCAATGTTGTTCTTAGATAAAAACTCCATCTGCCGGATGCGCTGGTCCAACTTGTAGGCATCCTGCCGCACGGCATAACTTGGACGGCGCGGCTTGCGAGGGAGCGCACCCAATTCGTACAGGTAACGATAATACAGCGCCCGCAGGCCGGTCAACTTGCGGCGTGGCTTGCCGCTGCGCAGACGGCCATGTTGGATTGTTGGTGGATTTTCCACATAAGGGCGGTAGCTTCGTGGATACAGGATGTGCGTCTGGATTGCTTCGGGGGTATACCTCTTGCCCAGCGTTTTGAATCGAACAAAGCGCTCTTTTCCGGGCGGACGCAGGATGGGATACTTGCGCCCCATGCGTACCTCATAGCCATTGCGCTCCAGCGCGTTAAGAAACTGCCGCCATGTAAGGCTTTGTTGAATTGCTTCGTCCACATCCTGCCGGATGGCAGTGCGCCATGTGGGTTGGTTGTTTTCCTCCGCCCTCCACTTTTCATATTGCCGCTTTCCTCGCAGCGATTCCGGTGTTTCAATGATGGAAAGCCCATACTTTTGGCAGAGCGCGTCTGAAAGGGCGCGTACTTCGGTATAGTAACTTTTACTGTTGCTGTGGTACTTCTTTCCATCCTCCAAGCTAACGGCGCTCCATACAATGTGGTTGTGGTAATGCTTAGTGTTCAAATGCGTTGTCACAATTGCTTGGTATTTCCCAAGCAATAGCTGTTCTGCAAATTCGACACCGATCTGGTGCGCCAGTTCTGGAGTTACCTCCCCTTCTGCAAAACTCTGGACAAGATGGTATCCCTGCACACCGGTTTCTTTGTGCCAGCGAAGCGTATTTAATCGCATATCTTCAAAGGCGCTGGTGGTTGTACAGCCCAGTCCTGTTTCAAAACAGGCTGATTCGGTTTTATCCCGGTTTGCCGCATAGTCCACAGCTTCTTCCAGTGATTTCGGTGTCGTTTTTGATTTGTTTTGTACATAGTCCACTGTGCGGTCAAGGCGGCGCACAGGGATCACGGATGTGTAAGCCATTTTTCATAGTGACTCCTTTACCAGTTTTCTTTTACTTCCCGCCAGACCTCTTGGGTTAGCCGGGTCATTTCATCCACACTCCCCTGCCCTGCTGTTCCGGTACTGTTGGCACGATGGGCAAGCTGATTTGCATTGTTGCACAGCCCTGCCACCTTGCGGAGTAGATCGGCATGGTGCGTGCAGGGGCGCGGATGGATTGCTTTTCCTGCAATGAGCGTGCGCAGGTATTCCTCTCGGTTCAGACTGCTGGCCGCAACCTGCCGATTCAAGAATGATAATTCATTCTCATCGACATGGAATGAGACAACAAATCTGCGTTTACGCACGGCAGGGGTTTGGGGCATCCCCAAAATGTGCGTCTGGTCGACCAGACGCTATGCTAGCAAAACACGACACCCCGCAAAACGGTTCATGACACAAGGTCGTTGCCCTCCGAAACGGCTTTCTTCAAACCGTCCAAGGTCGTGACAATGCGGTTATACTTCTGTGCCAAACCGATCTGCGCGTTGGTGGTTGCATCCTGATTGCGGCTGCAGACCACCAGCATCGGGCAGCGCAGCAGCTTATCCCTTACAATAGCGGTGTACTCGCTGCGTTCTACGGCATCTTCCAGCACCAAATACTGGCTGTCCTGCAATTTAGGGCATACCGGCAGGTAGCCCAGCAGGTATACCTCACGGCAATAATTGCGCAGGTGTTTGGAGGTTGCGCCCTCGCTGGCGCAGATAAAAGCCCAAGGTCGTTTCATTTTCGTGGTTCCTTTCTGAATTTCGGAAGTGAATCAGATTTGATTCACTTTTCGGTATTTCTTGCAAAATAGTGAATCAGAACTGATTCACTCGGCATTTTCATCGGCTGCAAGGACAGTTTTCAGCCGTTCGGTGCTGCGTTGGAAGTAGGCGTCCGACATTTCGATGCCGACAGCCTCATAGCCTTCCTGCACAGCGGCCAGTACTGTGGTGCCTGCCCCGGCAAAGGGGTCAAGGATGCGCCCGCCCGGCTCGCAGATCTGCACCACATCCCGCATGAGCTGCAAGGGCTTTTCGGTGACATGGATGCGGTTCTGGGGATTCGGGTAACGGAACACGCCCGGTAGACACCCAACATTTCTCTCAAGCGGCATTTTGCCGTTGGACCCCCACACGATGTACTCAGACTGCTGGCGGAAGCGTCCTTTTTGCGGGCGGCTGGCGACTTTATCCCACACGGCTACACCGCGCCAGGTCCAGCCCGCCCACTGCAAAGCCAGCGTCATGGCGGGCAGCTGCCGCCAATCGATGAACAGGCAGACGGGCGCACCGGGCTTGGCAATGCGGCGGGCGTCCTGCAGCCATGCCGCCGTCCAGAACATCCAACTCAGCTGATCCATCTGGTCGGAATCGAAGTCGGGCAGCGCCTTTTCTTTGCTCATGCTGCTGTACTTTTCGTTGGTGCTGCGGTTCTTGGTGGTCTGGCTGCTGCCGCCGCTGGCATAGGGCGGGTCGGTGATGATGGCATCGAAGCTGTTCGGCTCAAACTGGCGGAGGATCTGCAAAGAATCCCCGTGCAGGATCGACCAGCGGTCACCGCCGCAGTGCTCGGGCATCCGGAAATCAGGGGTGAGAATGTTGAGCGTTTCGGGAGTGTTCGTCAAAGGCATCTTCCTTTCGTTTTAGCGTTCATTTTCGTGGTGTTTTGTTTCTTTTGGCGCGGTTGATGCGGTGACTTTCGGCCTCTGGGCAGGCACAACACTGACAGTGTCATCTTTCAGGACAAAGCAGTCCGCCGTGGTATTGTAAAGTTTTACACCTGGCAGCACTATCGCACTGCCCTGACATACCACATTGCCGGTGAGTTCCCCATAGACACGGGCGTTGCCGCCAATCATGGGCGCACAGCGCGTTTGTTCATCGCTGTTTAAGATGGCATTGCCACAGATGCAGCTATTGCCGGAAATATATCCGTCGCAAACAATGGCGTTGTCCTGCACTACGGCATGGTCAGCGATAACCGCGTTGTTTCCGACATAGGCGGAGTCCCTTGCCACGGCGGAATCCGCAAGTATTGCATCTCCGCCGATGTACGAATCCTCGCAGGCAATGGCATCTTTGCCAATCCATGCAAAGCCCTCTTGGTCGAGATTATCCTCGGTTTCGACAAAGCCGCCCAAATCACCTTTGTGAACATCTGTACCCACATCGGTCAGCGCCCGGATGCGGTGCAGTTTCGGGTTGTCCGGGTGGGCAATGTCGGTGATTTCGTATTTTTTCATCCTCATCGGGCGTCACCTCGGTTCGGTTTGTTTCTGGTTTTGGGCGTCAGTTCGGTTTCGACATACTCGGAGATAACGTTGAGCGCTTTGTGGTAGCTGTCGCAGGACATAACGCGGTTACACATTTCCTTGGCCTTGTCGCTCTGCCCGGCATTTTTCAGTAGCAGGGAGGCGCGACCCATGATGGCGAAAATGTTGCCGTCCTCGCCAAGCAATTTCATCTTGGGGCGCTGGGTCATCTGCACCTGCTCTTGAGTTTTCTCAAAAGTTGGCGTCATCTTGAATCCATCTTCCTGCCAGAAATGAACAGCCAACGTGCCATCCTCCACACGAATATCCCTCTGTTCAAAGCCCTCACCCCAGCCGTCACTGTACTGGCCGGAGATGTAGTTGCACAGGACGGTCTGCTCATCATCGAGCAGAGCTTCTTTCAGTTCCACGGTCAGACACCCGCACAGTTTGTTGCCGCAAATTTCAGCAGACGGCACAGCACTTACCACCTTGCTGCGGACAGAATCGTCCTCGTGGTAATACTGCATCAGGTCACCGTTGAAATCTGCAATGTCCTTTTTCACAGCCTCATCAACAGCGTCTGCGTATTGCAGCAGGTCATGGCCGTCCATTGGATAGCCTTCGTACTCGTTGTAAGATTCGTCCTCCCAGTCAGGTTCATCTGGGAAAAATTCCGCAGTCAGCGGAGAATAAAACTTCATTTCCAATTCACATCACCTCGGTTTCTGCCGTACAAATCATGGTTGATCTGCGCGGCGTAGTAGTTTTCAATCGTCAGCGGCGCATTGTAAAGCGCCGCCAGTAAGTATTTCTTGATATTGCGGATATGCGGCGGGTTGTCTTTCAGGCTGTCCAGCACATACTGGATATGCTGAGCTTCAAGTTTCAGGAATCTGGACTTCACTACCTCTGTCGGAAACTCGTCCCCCGCAATACGGATACTGCTGCGTTTGGAACAGACCGTGTCCAGCATGAGTTCCACCAGCTCATCCAATCGAATCCTATCTGCCGGATTGTTCTTTGCCAGAATGTCATACTCAATGTTTTCCCGAATCAAATCCCGATACTGCTCCCGTTCGTCTGCCGTGCGGATAGGATTAGATACGTTTTTAGTTATTTCTTTCTTTTGTTCTTTAGTATTTAATTGTGCAGGATTTGCCTGTACAGGTTTTTCCCGTTTTGGCTTTGCCTGTTTTGGTTGGGCACACTTAGGCGTTGCTTCTTCGGGACCTTGTTCCGGGGGCTGTGGCTGCTCTAAAACCGTGTACTCCATACCGCGCATCTGACCGTTCTTGTCGCGGATGCGGCGGCGGATAATATAACCCGCTGCTTCTAACTCGCGCACGGTGGCGCACACGCTGTCCACACCCTCTTTGCAGATGGCTGACAGCCCTCGCGTGGTATAATCCCAATCTTCGGGCAGAGACAGCATCAAAGATAAAAGCCCCTTCGCCTTGAGCGAAAGAGCCTTGTTGCGCAGATGATGGTTGGACATAATGGTATAATTTTGCGTCTTTTGTACACGGAACACAGCCATAACGATTTACCTCCTGTTTATGCCCTGTAAGTGGGCGAACGATTTCTGACTTTCATGTTGATCTCTCTCTATCGGCAAACTGCGCGGTGGGCGGCAGTTCTTGCCATCCGATTGTTTTTTGCCATATCAGCGTAATCTCCATTCTCGATGTTGGGCGGCAGGTCATGCACGGTGTATCGGTCAGCGTAGATTTTCCGAATGCCGACACTCGCCATGCGCCCTTTGGCATCGTTGTCCAGCCGCAGTTCTATCGTGGTGATCTCCGGGTGCTGGCGCAGAAATTCCTGCAAGGCCAGCGGTTCTTTGCCGGAGGATGAAACCCCGCCCAACGACAAACGGTATTTATCTGCAGCATCGCCGCAGAGCGTCATCTCGGCCATGGCATCTATGGCGGCTTCAAACACGGCCACGGTAGTGCCGGGCTGCATCGGCGGGATGCAGAATCCGTACTGTTTCTGACTGCCGGGAGCCTCCCTCTTGAACGGTTTCCCATAGTCATAAATACCGCGCAGAGCAGCATATTTCGGCACACCCTGCGGGTCTTTGCCCAAGAAAACACAGTTGTGATATTCTGCACTTTCGTACAGAATTTTTCTCTCAATACAGTATCGGATGGTAGGCAGTGAGATGCCGCGCCCCAGCAGATACCGCGTTACACGGTCATTGGTGGGAGCTTTTCGTGGAAGCTTAAACGGCGGGCGCTCGCGCTCCACCGCTTCATGCTGCACGGGGATGTACATCGGGCTTTCCTCGCATAGAAGCCGGACGGCCTCCACAAATGGAACACCCTCCACATAAATCATGTAATTCAATGCAGACTTTCCGCCAATGTCCCGGCTTTTCCAGTGCCAGACGCTCGACTCGGCGTTGATTTTGAAGCTGTCATGCTCGGCCAACTGGTACTCGCCGCGGGCGCTGCTTTTCACGAGCGAGTTGGGGCGATATTTTTGTAAGAATTCAATCGCCGACATCCGTCTGGCGGCGGCAATCTGCTCTTGTGTTACGCCGGGCATTACTGAATGTAAGAGATAAAGTCGCTCATGTTATCGACCTTTTCCCACGGGAAATCCTTGCGGCCAAAGTGACCTCCTGCGGCTGTATATTTGTAGATTGGGTTCGTCAGGTTCAGCTGCTTAATAATGCCAGCCGGGGTCAGGTCATACGCCTTACGCACGGCGGCAGCCAAACAATCATCTTCACAGGCGTCACAGGTGCCAAACGTATTCACATCCACCATAACCGGCTCGGCCTGCCCAATGGCATACGCCAGCGTCACCTGACAGCGTGTTGCAAGGTGTGTAGCAACAATGTTTTTGGCAATGTACCGCGCCATATACGCGCCGCTGCGGTCTACTTTGGTCGGGTCTTTTCCGCTGAACGCACCACCGCCGTGGGGCGCAAAGGTGCCGTAGGTATCCACCATGAGCTTGCGCCCGGTCAGGCCAGTGTCGGCATCCGGGCCGCCCTGCACAAACTTTCCGCTGGGGTTCAGGATGATTTCCGCATCATCGGCGGGCATACCGTCAAAGACCAGCGGGAACACATACTCGTCCAGCAGATCCGCCAGTTTGTCAATATCGGTATCCTCTTTGTGCTGCACAGAGATGACCACCGTAGTGATGCGCACAGGCGTATCACCGTTGTATTCCATCGTAACCTGCACCTTGCCGTCCGGGCCGATGTCCGGAATAACGCCGGTCATGCGGGAGATTTCCAGCAGCGTCACAAGGCGCTGGGCGGCAACCACAGGCATCGGCAGATATTCGGGTGTTTCGTTGCAGGCGTAACCGACCATAACGCCCTGATCGCCCGCGCCGAGGGTGTCCTCGTCCTCTCCCTCAGCCAATTCCGGCTCGACAGCGCCCGCAATGTCGGGACTCTGGTCGTGGATGTAGCAGTCGATTTGGTACGCCTTCGGGTCATAGCCGACATCGCGCAGGGTGTCGCGGACGATGTTGAATACATCCGGCTTAGCGCTGGTCGTGATTTCGCCCGCCACAATGATGTGACCGTGGGTTGCCATGACCTCACAAGCCACGCGGCTGGCGGGATCATGCTGCAGACAGGCGTCCAGCACGCTGTCGGCAATGAGGTCGCACAGCTTGTCGGGATGCCCGCGCATAACGGATTCTGCGGTGTAAAAGCGAGGATGCTCGTTTTCCTGCATGGTTTCGGTGTTTGCAAAAATGTCGTTCATAGGTACTTTCTCCTTATCTTTCGTAGCTTTCTTTTGTGTTCGGCGGCGGGGTCATAACACGGGCGTATTCTTCCGGCGTAGTGTGTTCCACACACAGGGTCTTGCCCAGCAGAAAAAACAGCTGCGGATCGTGGTACATTTCCTCGTAGTGCTTCATCTGCTTGGGCGTAAGGTCGGTAAAATCATCGCGGGTCAGACCGCAGATGAAAAATGTGCCATGGATAATGTCATAGTCACCCAGCATACGGTTCAGCGGCAGGTTTTCTGCAATACCGTTGTCGTTGCAGACAATGCCGACACGGTCCCGCCAAGGATACACGACCTCGATGGTGCCGCCGACAACTGCCTGCTCGGCTTCAAGGGTGTGTTCAATGTC
>OLVW01000345.1_pt1 | contig 49263 bp, 43 predicted proteins | sample 1673301 | NCBI WGS metagenome assembly OLVW01 (sample SAMEA3178941, study PRJEB25190) | human gut metagenome
CTGCGCAACGCCTTCAACAGCTCCACCGGTGAAACGAATTATCCCGTGCAGATGGCGGCGGTCGCGATGGTGTCGTTCCCGCTGTTCCTTGTGTTCATCTTCCTGCGCAAGTACATCATGTCGGGTGTCAGCCGCAGCGGTATCAAAGGTTAATCGGCGGATTTCCGCCTTTAACAATTTTTTGTCTCCCTCGACCAGAAAGGAAGGAAAGACACATGAAGAAGTTCCTCTCTCTTCTCATGGCGCTGACCATGCTGATGGCCTGCACTGCTTGCTTCGGTTCTGCTGAATCCGCAAGCGATCCCGCTGCTTACGACGGCAGCGAGGTGAACATCACCTTCTACAACACGATGGGTTCCAACCTGACCCCCGTGCTGGATACGTACATCGAAGAGTTTAACAAGCTCTACCCGAACATCCATGTCAGCTACACCTCCGTTGGCGGCTACGATGATGTCCGCGACCAGATTTCCAAGGAAATCACCGTCGGCGGCCAGCCCAACATCGCTTACTGCTACCCGGATCACGTCGCCCTGTACAACCTCGCGCGTGCGGTGCAGCCGCTGGATGCCTACATTGACAGCACGGCGACCATCACCCGCGCCGACGGCACGACCGAAACCTTCGGCCTGACGCAGGAGCAGAAGGACGACTTCATTTCCGCGTACTACGAGGAAGGCCGTCAGTTCGGCGATGGCAAGATGTACACGCTGCCGATGAGCAAGTCCACCGAAGTGCTGTACTACAACAAGACGTTCTTCGACGCCAACGGTCTGACCCCGCCCACCACTTGGGACGAGATGGAAGCGCTGTGCAACAAGATCGTCGAAATCGACCCGTACAGCATCCCGCTGGGCTATGACTCCGAGAACAACTGGTTCATCACCATGACGGAGCAGCTCAAGACCCCCTACACCAGCGCCACCGGCGAACACTTCCTGTTCAACACGCCCGAAAACCGCGCGTTCGTGAAGCGTTTCGCGACGTGGTACAATCAGGGGCTTGTGACGACCCAGACCATCTACGGCAGCTACACCTCCGGTCTGTTCGTCTCCGACTCCGGCATCAAGAGCTACATGTCCATCGGTTCCTCCGCCGGCGCGACGCATCAGCGTCCGACCAAGGGTGCGGACGGCACCTATCCCTTTGAAGTGGGCATCACGACCATCCCGCAGGTGGATGCCAGCAACGCGAAGGTCATTTCTCAGGGCCCGAGCCTGTGCATCTTCAAGAAGTCCAATGCGCAGGAAGTGGCCGCTTCCTGGCTGTTCGTCAAGTACCTGACCACCACGGTGGATTTCCAGGCTGAATTCTCCATGGCGTCCGGCTATGTGCCGGTCATCAAGTCCGTTGCGAACAACGAAGTCTATGCGGAATTCGTTGCGGGCGCGGACGGCGGCGACAACGTGGCGGCGCTGGCGGCGAAGGTCTGCCTGGAGCAGGTTGACGCTTACTACACCTCTCCTGCGTTCCCCGGCTCTTCCGAAGCACGCAGCCGCGTTGGCGAACTGATGGCAGGCTGCATGACGGATGCTGCGGCACTGGGCGACCTGACCAAGCCGGAAAACGATGCGAAGCTGGACGAGCTCATCCAGAAGCGCTTCGACGAAGCTATCACCAAGTGCGAACAGTCCATCGCGGGCTTTGGTATCTAAGGCGCGCAGATGAAAACACTCCGCAATCTATTTCCCCTGCTGCTGACCCTAACGCTGCTGCTCTGCACGGCGTCAGGCGCGGTGGCGGAAACCACCGACGACGGCTTTGTGGACTATGTGGCGCAGCTGAAGCTGAGCATGTCCTCCGCAACCGCCAAAACCAGTGCGACCGTCAGGACGCATGTGGACGGCGACACGGTGCATTTCGATGTGCCGGAAAGCGTCTGCGCGGACGGTGTGCTGAAAGCGCGCTTTCTGGCGCTGAACACCCCCGAATCCACCGGCAAGATTGAGGAATACGGCGTTGCCGCGTCGCATTTCACCCAGGAGAAGCTCGCTTCGGCAGTGTCCATCATCCTGGAATCGGATTCTGACCGCTGGGAGCTTGACTCCACTGGCGGCCGGATGCTGGTCTGGGTGTGGTATCAGCCGTCGGAAGGCGCGGAATACCGCAACTTGAATCTGGAGCTGCTGCAAAACGGCTATGCGCGCGCGTATTCCACCGCGAACAACCAGTACGGCAGCATCTGCTCAAGCGCGCTGGATCAGGCGCGGCAATTCAAGCTGAACCTCTACTCCGGTCAGCCTGACCCCGATTTCTACTACGGCGACGCCATTGAGCTGACCCTGCGCGAACTGCGCTGCCATCCGGAAGCGTACCAGAACAAGAAGGTCGCTTTCAACGGCATCGTCACGCTGGCGCACAACAATTCGGTGTATGTCGAAAGCCTTGACGCGGAGAGCGGCATCGTCTTCGGCATCTCCGTCTACTACGGCTTCAACCTCAGCGGCAAGGGGCTGTCGATTCTCACCCCCGGCAACGAAGTGCGCATCGTCGGTTCGGTGCAGTACTACGCGGCGGGTGACCAGTGGCAGATTTCCGACGTCTCCTACCGCATGATGAAGCCGAAAGACCCCGGCAACATTCAGCTGCTCAGCGAAGGACACGCGCCGTACTACACCGAGACGACGCTCGCCCAGCTGATGACGCAGACGGTGCTGACGGACGAAAATGGTGAGGAAGCTGCCTATGCTCATGCGGATTTGGCGCAGAACACAAGCGCCGAGCTGCACAAACTACATGTGCTGTCCATCAGCCGGGATGACGAAAACAGCCGCGCGTACCTGACCGTCGAACAGGACGGACAGCAGATGACTGTAATTGCGCCGTCATCTTTCGTGACCGATGAGATGATGGGGCAATCCATCACCGTGCGCGGCTTTATCGAGCATTCGAGCGGCAGCGTCGCTGTGCGTGTCTACGAAACCGGACTCCTTCTCGCAGAATAACACCCCTGACAATCAAGGAAAGGGAGAAAACAATCATGAAAAAATTCCTTGCGATGCTCATGCTGCTGGCGATGTGCTTCAGCTGCGCCGCGATGGCGGAAACCACGGATGAAGATCTGGCAGCGGCCAAGACGTACCTGTTCATGATGTACAAGGATCTGCCGGAAACGACGATGAGCGACTACGAAGTGGTCGGCGTCATCAATATCGGCGGCATCGAATTCCCGATTACGTGGACGGCGGACAGCGACACCATCAAGATTGTTCCGCAGGACAACAAGATGGTCACCATCGATGTGGATGAAAAGAATCCCGAAGAAGTGACCTACACCCTGACGGCCACCCTGTCGAACGCTGCTGGCGAAACCGTGAGCGTGTCTTTCGCGCACAAGGTGCCTGCTGCGATGATTCTGGAAGGCATGAGCTACGAAGAAATCGTGGCGGCGGCGTACTCGCTGGAAGCGGGTCTGGCGCTGGAAGACACCCAGCGTCTCTACGGCACGGTGACGAAGATTGACACCCCGTGGAGCGACGAATACAAGAACATCACCGTCACCATTCAGGTGGGTGAACTGGCGGATCAGCCCATCCAGTGCTACCGTCTGACCGGCGAAGGCGCGGAAAACCTGCAGGTGGGCGACGCGATTACCGTCGAAGGCATCCTGAAGAACTACAAGGGCACCATCGAGTTCGACAAGGGCTGCGTGCTGGTCGGCTACGGCGAAATCGTCAGTCAGAAAGCGATTGTAGACGCGGCTTACGCGCTGGAATCGGGCGTTGCCATGACGGCTCCGACCGCGCTGGTGGGCGAAGTGGTTTCCATTGACTCCGCGTGGAGCGACGAATACCAGAACATCACCGTGACCATCGTCTGCGACGGTCTGACCGAACAGCCCATTCAGTGCTATCGTCTCTCCGGCGAGGGCGCGCAGGCGCTGGAAGTCGGCAGCGTGGTCGGCGTGTACGGCACGATTAAGAACTACAAGGGCACGGTCGAGTTCGACAAGGGCTGCGTGACCGTTCCCGCAGACTCCGTAGCGAGCGTCCGTCTGGCGGTGAGCGCCTACGCGCTGGAAGCAGGTCTGTCCATGAATGACGCTTCCACCATGACTGGCGTCATCACGAGCATCGACACTGCTTGGAGCGACGAGTACAAGAACATCACCGTGACCATCGTTCCCGGCGGTCTGACCGACTATGCGGTGCAGTGCTACCGTCTGTCCGGCGAAGGCGCGGAAACGCTGGCGGTTGGCGACACCATCACTGTGAGCGGCACGATTAAGAACTACAAGGGCACGATCGAATTCGACAAGGGCTGCACGCTGGACGCTGTGGTCAAGGCGGAGTAATCGTTTCCTAACATGGGGGAATCCTGCATCAGCGGGACTCCCCTTTTTCTGTACGCAAAACGCCGTGCTTCCGATCTTGGAAACACGGCGTTTGATACTATTTCCAGATAAAAATGCACCAAGATGCGCCGCGAATTTTTCATTCTGGCTAACGTGAATGAAACGCAGCGTAGCAGCGCTACGCTAAGTGGAATGAGCGGACGCCAGAAAGGAAAAGGCGCAAGCAGATGGTGCAGTTGAATCTGGAAATAGTATGATTATGCTTCGTAGCCCAGTGCCTTCATGAAGCGCTGGAAGCCCGCCAATCCGGCTTCATCGCGCTTGTAGACACCCGCGTCCGCCAGCACCTGCGCGCACACCAGCGCCACTTCCTGCCGCAGGATGGCTTCCGCTTCCGCCGACGTTTGGACAAGTCCGTGCCGCGCGACAACTTCCACCAGCCAGTCGTAGTGTTTCGCGCACGGGTCGCTTTCCGCCGGACGCACCAGCGGCTTCTCGCCCGTCAGGTAGCCATTCAATGCCGCTAACTCCGTCTTCAGGCGGCCCGGCAGGATGAACAGCCCCATCACCTCAATCAGCCCGATGTTCTCCTTCTTGATGTGATGCAGCGGCGCATGCGGATGGAAGATGCCCAGCGGGTGCTCTTCGCTCGTGCGGTTGTTGCGCAGAACGAGGTTCAGGCGGTACTGCTCCCCCTCTTTGCGCAGAATCGGCGTAATGGTGTTATGGGGCGTTCCGTTCGTTTCCGCAAGAATGCCGCACGCTTCGTCGCTGTACCCGCGCCACGCGTCCAGAATCCGGCTGGCTTCGGCAATCAGCGTCTGTTCGTCCGTGCCGCTGAGCTGAATGGTGGACATCGGCCAATCGAGCAGTGCCGCCGAAACGCCCGGCACCGGAGACTTCAGCTGGCAGCGCACTTTCGCATCGTCCATCGGGAAATGATAGCGTCCGCCCTGAAAATGGTCGTGATTGAGGATTGACCCGCCGACTATCGGCAAATCCGCATTCGAGCCGAGCATGTAGTGCGGGAACTGCTGCACGAAGTCAAACAAGCGATCGAATGTGCCGCGGGAAATGCGCATCGGCACATGCTGGCTGTTCAGCACGATGCAGTGCTCCGGGTAATACGCATACGGCGAATACTGCAGATACCACGTCTGCCCAGCGAGCGACAGCGGCACCATGCGGTGATTCTGCCGCGCCGGGAAGTTGCTGCGGCCGCGGTAGCCGGGATTCTCCACGCACAGCATACACTTCGGATAGCCGACGCTGGGCGCATTCTTCAGCTTTGCGATTTCCTTGGGGTCTTTTTCCGGCTTGGAGAGGTTGATGGTGATTTCCAGCCGTCCCGCCGGCGTATCGGCAAAATAACGGACGTTCTGCGCAATCGCATCAACCTTGATGTAATCGCACGCGCGGCACATCTGGTAGAAATCCTCCGTCGCCTGTTCGGGATGCCCCTGCGAAACGCACTGCTGGAAGTGCGCGCGTACTTCCTTCGGCGACGGCGTGAGCAGCCCCATCAGGCGCGCACTAAAGAGGTCACGCGCATACGTCATATCCTCGATAAGGCCTTTTTCGACCGCCAAATCGCACAGTGCCCGCAGAAGCGCCGTCGCGGTCGGCGGCACGTCCGTCATCGGCACAGTATCGCCGGCGGGGGCATCCAGCTGAAACGCATCGAGCAGCAGGTTGCGGAAGTACGGCATATCCACCGTTTCTATCAGCCCTTTTGCCGATGCGTAAATCAGCAGATTTTCAATTGCCTGTGTTGTATTTTCTTCCCAAGACATCATCAACAGCCCTTTCTGTATTCATCGCTCTGGCCTGATTCATTCCTATTATAGCGGAAAACAGCTTTTCTGTCAATCAGCCCGGCAAAAGACTTGACAGAAAGGCAAAAAGACAGTAGGATAAATCATATGATTTCCCATTGATTTTCAGGAGGCGGCTTCATGAACGAACGCGAGGAAGGCAAGGGAATGCGGCTTCTGCGCAAGGGCAAACGAGGCCTGATTCAGGCGATTTTCAGTCGTCTGGGGCTGATTGTGCTGCTATTTTTGCTGCAGCTGGCGCTTCTGCTGGGGCTGTTCAGCGCGGCAGCAGAGTTCTTGCCGCACTTTTTCGGCGGAACGATTGTGTTCAACGCCATTATCGTCATTTATCTGCTCAACAGCGAAGGCGACCCGACCGCGAAGTTGACGTGGCTGGTGTTTTTCAGCGTTGCGCCGGTGTTCGGGGCGCTATTCTATCTATACACCAAGAGTGACATAGGGCATCGGCTTTTGCGCGAACGGACGACACAGCTGATTCGCGAAGGTCGCAGTGACCTCCGCGCACATGCCAGCGCACAGCAGCATCTGGAAGAGTGCGACCCGCAGATTGCGCGCATGGCAAGCTACATCGCGAAAAGCGGCTGCTATCCCGTTTGGGAGCATACCGCTGTGACGTACTTTCCGCTGGGCGAGGACAAATTCGCCGCGCTGCTGCCCGCGCTTCGGCAGGCGAAGCATTTCATCTTTCTGGAGTACTTTATCGTGGAAGAGGGCGAAATGTGGGGGCAGGTGCTGAGTATTCTGGTGGAAAAAGTGAAGCAGGGCGTGGAGGTGCGCGTACTGGTGGACGGCACATGCGAGTTCACGCACCTGACGCACGATTATCCCCGCCGGATGCAGGAACTGGGCATCAAGTGCAAGATGTTCGCGCCCGTCCGTCCGTTCGTCTCGACGCACTACAACTACCGTGACCACCGCAAAATCGCTGTGATTGACGGGCAGGTGGCGTTCACGGGCGGTGTGAATCTGGCGGACGAGTACATCAACCGCGTCGTACGCTTCGGGCACTGGAAGGACACCGCGGTGATGCTGCGCGGCGAGGCGGTGCGCAGCTTTACGCTGATGTTCCTGAATATGTGGGCGATTGACGAGCACACGATGGAGTCGTCGCGCTTTCTGGCATATCCGACAAAGCCCGTCATGGACGCGCCGGGGTTCGTGCTGCCCTACTCGGATTCTCCGTTGGACGGCAACAAAGTCGGCGAGCAGGTGTATATCGACATTCTCTCCCGCGCGCGGCGATATGTCCACATCATGACGCCCTACCTCATCATCGACCACAACATGGAGACGGCGCTGCAATACGCGGCGGAGCGCGGCGTGGACGTCCACCTGATTCTCCCCGGTATCCCCGACAAGAAGTACGCCTTCGCGCTGGCGCACACGCATTACGCTTCGCTGATGAAGGCAGGCGTCAAAATCAGCGAATATACCCCCGGTTTCGTCCACGCGAAAGTGTTCGTCGCGGATGACCGAGAGGCCGTTGTCGGCACGATTAACCTCGATTACCGCAGTCTGTACCACCACTTTGAGTGCGCGGCGTACATGCTGGATGTGCCGTGCATCGCGGACATTGAGGCGGATTTTCAGCATACACTGAAGCAGTGCCGCCGCATGACACCTGAGCGCCTGAAAAACGACAAGCTTTCGATGAAGGTTGCTGGTGCGCTTCTCAAGGCGATTGCGCCACTGATGTGATTACAGCCGCGCCTCCTCCGCCTGACCAGAACGGCAGACGACCGACAGCGTCAGGCAGACCGTCCCCGGCATGGCGTACCACGCACTTCCAGTGAGGATATAGAGTATCAGCATGAACAGCCCATAGCCCCAGTAGCGCGGTGCTTTTTCCCGCTGCGTCATGATGGACAGCAGGCTGCCGCGCTGCGGCGTTCTCCGTTTTCGCTGTCCCAGCGCCACCAATTGCGCATCCGTCGCGGGGGAAAGCCGCCCCGCCAGCGCCAGCAGCGTCTCTCGGCGAATGACGCGAATGGGCGTCGGCATCTGCTCGGCGCGTGCTATCACCCGCGGCGGCGCTTTTCCCAGCACGCACAGGATTACCCGATTCGCCTGCTGCCGCTGCATCGCCCGGTGCGCCTCCACCAGCTGCCCGGTAGACAGCTCCCCTTCCGGCGGCATCCGAACGCACTGCACCAGCAGCGTTTCCGCGCCGCCCGACGGCTTTTCCTGCCTGCACAGCGCGCCGTCTGCCGTAATGCGCTGCATCCGGAGCGGCCACTTTTCCTCCAGCAGCAGCGCCGCCTGAAAGTGGGCTTCCTTCGCCTCCGAAAGCAGCATTTTCTCCAGCAGCAGTTCGCCACCGATGCGGCAGCGGAGTGCCGTTTCGCGCCGCACCAATGTCGTCTGACGATAAAGGCGGCGCAGCAGCAGCAGCAGCGTGCCCAGTGCAATGCCCGCAAGCAGCGCAGGGAGGTTCAATCCCCAGAGGAACACAAACCAGCCGATGCCCAGCGCCATCAGCAGCACACCGCGCCCCACACTGTCCAGCAGCTCCGCCAGCAGGTTGCGCTTGAATCCCGTTTCCATCGCTTCTCCGCCTTTACAATTCCCGAAATTTCGGGTATAATAGGAATGTACACTTGCACAAGCAGGAGGATTGCCATCACATGGCAAAAGAACGCATTGGTATTTTAGGCGGCACGTTCGACCCGATTCACGAGGGGCACATCCATATGGCGCTTTCCGCCATGCAGGATGCGCATCTTGACCGCGTGCTGGTACTCCCGACGGGCAATCCGCCGCACAAGATAGGCATCACCCCTGCGGAAGATCGCTGGCGCATGGTCTGCTGCGCCTGTGCGCTGCATGACGGGCTGACGCCGTGCCGCGCGGAAATCGACCGCGAAGGCGTTATCTATACGGTAGATACGCTGTCCATTTTGCATCAGGATTATCCCAAGGCAGAGCTTTTTTACCTGATTGGTACGGACACGCTGATGGAGCTGCACACATGGCGGAATTTTGAGCAGGTATTGTCGCTGTGCACCTTCGTTATCTGCCCGCGCCCGACCAGCGTGTCGCCCAAGGTGCTGGCGGACGAGCAGCGGCGGCTGATTGCGCTCGGCGGGCGCTTCGTGGCGCTTGACGCGGACGTGGTGGATGTGTCTTCCACGGAACTGCGGCAGGCGCTTCGGGATGGTCAGGCAACGCCGCATTGCAGCGTACCCGTGCGGGAATACTGCAAGGTGCGCGGGCTGTACGGGCTGTCGCCGCGCGTCCCGCAAGGAGACAAGTGGCTTGACCGCCTCTTCGCCGACCTGAATCAGCATCGGTTTATGCATTCGCTGGCAGTGGCGCACACGGCGCGGCAATTGGCGATTGCGCACCATCTTGACCCGGTCAAGGCGGAAGCCGCCGGACTTCTGCACGACTGCGCGAAGTGTCTGCCGCTCAGTGCCATGCAGCAGCTTTGCCGTGACCATCAGCTGACGGTTGATCCGGACATTCTGCAAAGCGGCGCACTGCTCCACTCCGTCGCCGGGGCGTGTCAGGCGCAGGATGTTTACGGCATCACCGACCTGGAGCTTCTCTCTGCCATCACCAACCACACCAGCGGACGCCCCGGCATGAGCAAGCTGGACATGGTCATCTGGCTGGCGGACAAGATTGAGCCGACCCGCGCATCCTATCCGCTGCTGGATAAAGTGCGGATGCTGGCGGGCTTTTCTCTGGAAAAGGCGCTGCTAACCAGTCTGGAAGGATCAGCGAACTATCTGCGCAGCAGCGGGAAAACCGTGCATCCGCTGACGCTGCAAACCATTGCGTGGCTGAAAACGCTTCCCGAAACCAAGTGAATTTTATCAGAAGGAGAAATATTATGCAGAATCTTCAGCTCGTGCAGGAAGCTGCACAGGAACTCTACAAGAACAAAGCCGGTCAGATTGTCGCGCTGGACGTGCAGGGCATGACCGTTATTTGCGACTATATGCTGATTGCGGCCGGGCGCACGGTCAATCAGGTGAAGGCGCTGGCAGACGATGTGGATGAGCGCATGGCGGAACTGGGCGTGCCGATTCGCCGCCGCGAGGGGCAGAACGAAGGCCGCTGGATTATCCTCGACTACGGCTTCATGCTCGTGCACATCTTCCACACCGAGGAGTACGAGTATTACAACCTCGAACGCCTGTGGACGGATGGCAGCAACCGCCTTGTGCTGCCGTTTGACCAGACGGATTTGTAATCGAATACAGAAACATCGGGCAGTGCGCATGGTGCGTTCACTGCCCGATGTTTTTGTTTACGGATAATTGCGGATTGTCCTTGCTTTTTCCATCGCATCCTCCTTCGCGGAAAGCGGCGACAGGATGTAGGCGTAGTCGTAATCCCGCGTCAGCGGCGTCAGGTACGGCTCATGCACGATGATGCGATACCATGAATTATCGCCGCCCAGCCCAATCTGCACGGCGTTCAGGCGCAGAATGACGTTCTCCGTCGCCGTCAGCTGGTACGGGTGCTTTGCCTGCGTGAGTGCTTCTGGTGTGTAATGCAGCGCACTCGCTTCCATCGGCGCACTATCCGCCGCAGCCAGCAGACCCTCGCCCGTCTCGTCCGTCAGCGCAATCCAGCGCACGCCCGTCCGATTCCCCGTTTCTGATGGTTCCATGTACGGGAAGAAATTGTCCGTTACAGTCGTTTCATAGCATCCGACTTTCGTGCCGCTGTGCCGGTCGGTGTAGTTTTCTTCTGGTCCGCAGCCGAAATAGGTCATCCGCTCATACGCCTTGGGAAGCGTCATCTGCATCCCGACGACGGGGATGTAAATCAGCTGCTGATGCTCCGGCGCGGACAGGTGCATCTGCACGCGAATGCTGCCGTCGCCATAGAAACGGTATTCCAGCGAAACCAGCATGTTTTCCAGCGCCGGATAGCAGCCGTCGAATGTCACGCGAACCGGGTTTTCGTCCGCATACAGCGCCCTGTTCGTGACGACATACATTCCCGGCTCTTTCCATGCCGCATTCATATGCCCCAATCCGGAGCCAAACGCGCGGTCATTATCCGTCGCGGCACGGTAGAAACTCCCCTTCGGTCCTTCCCCCGGTACAATCAGCGCATGGAACGTGCCGTCCGCACCCAAGGCTTCGTAGCGCGTCAGCTGCGCCGTTTCCAGATTCAGCGCCGTGCGGAACTGCTCGCCGCTGATGGACAGCACATTGCCATCCTGCGTCACAGTCATGGCAGCATCCGGCATAGCCGACATTAACTCGTTGTCGTTCCGCATGGCGAACTGTTCGTAAGCCACCACATGCCCCGCGTTCAGCAAGCCGTCCTGCGCTTTCAGCGCAACCGTCAGATTCAGGAAGTACTCTTTGCCTGCCTCTTTCGCGATGGTCGGCAGATTCAGTGTGACTACACGCTCGCCCGGCTGATTCGTCCGCGCATCAACATTCGCCACGCGCACTGCGTCCGCCGAAAGCACACCTTCCGCCGCAACATCCCCATCTGCCGTGATGCTCCATCTGAATTCGTACTTTTCCGCCACATCAGTGAATAAGAAGTAGTTCTTCATTCGCACCGTCGCGTGGTCTTCGTCAAACGCATCGAATTTCAGTTGGCTGTACTGATAGCGAACTTCCGCCATTTCCGGCTGAAGTGTACGGTCAGGCAGCAGAAGCCCGTTCGCACAGAAATTGTCGTCATGCACGCGCTCGCCGAAGTCGCCGCCGTAGCCGAAATAGCGCGTTCCATCCTCGGCGGTCTGGTAAATCGACTGGTCGATGAAGTCCCAGATGAACCCGCCCTGCAAGCTGCGGTAGGTGTCAAACGCCGCCTGATATTCGTCCATGTTGCCCATTGCGTTGCCCATCGCGTGTTCATATTCGCACTCGATGTAGGGCGTGTCGTGCCCCGCCTCGGCGTAGGCAATCATCTGCTCGACCGTTTCGTACATGCCGGAGTAAACGTCGATGCCCGTCGAAAAATTGTCGCGCGCCTGCTCGTAGTGCCACGGGCGCGTCGGATCGTAGGCGTGCAGGACGTGCGTCTCGCCCATCTGATTGACATACGGCTGCACCAGAATCGTCCGCAGAATCTCCGGGTTCTTGCACTCATTGCCCAGCGACCACATGATGACGCTCGCATGATTGCGGTCGCGATTCACCATGTTGTACTCGCGGTCAATAATCGCGTTCGACATATACTCTGTAATGCGCGCGTTTTCGTAAATCATGTTGGAATGGACTTCGAGATTCGCCTCATCGACAACGTAAATGCCGTATTTATCGCACAGATAATACCAGTACGGACTGTTCGGGTAATGCGACGTGCGCACGGCGTTGATGTTGTTCTCCTTCATGATGCGGATGTCCGTCTCCATGACCTCGCGCGTCACGGCGTACCCGTATTCGGGGTGCGTCTCGTGGCGGTTGACGCCGCGCAGGGAAATCGGCTGCCCGTTGATTCGGATGAGGTCGGCGTCGCCCGTGCTGCCCTCAAACCAGCCGCTTGCATTCGTCTTGTAGGTCATTTTGCGGAAGCCTACCTGACAGCTTTCGTAGACCGTTTCCTCGCCGCTCTTCTCCGCCAGCACCAGCGTGTAGAGATACGGGTCTTCGGCACTCCACTTGCGCGGGGTTTTGACAACGCCGCTCAGGGTGACGCTCTGCGCTTCGCCTGCGGAAAGTACCGCGTGCGCTGCATCCACCGTCCATGCGACCGGCTGCCCGTCCGCATCGTAAAGCTGCGCCGAGACGCAAATTTCGCCGTCTGCATCGCCGCGATTTTCCAGCATCAGCGTTACAGAGAACGTGCTGTCCGTGAAATCCGCGTCAAAATCAGTCACAAGGCTGTAATCGCGCACGAACGTCTGCGGCGTTGCGTAGAGGTACACGTCGCGGAAAATGCCGCTCAAATCGAAATAATCCTGATCTTCCAGCCATGAGCCGTCGCACCAGCGGTAGACCTTGACCGCCAGCGTGTTTTCTTCGCCATAACGGACGTAATCAGTCACGTCGAACGTATCCGCCGTGAAGGAATCCTCCGCATAGCCGACCTGCTTGCCGTTCACCCAGAGGTAAAACGCAGCGTCTACACCCTCGAACGTCAAGAAAATGCGTTCGCCTGACCAGCTCTCCGGCAGCGTGAACGTTCGGCGATACAGCCCGATGGGGTTGTACGTTGTTGGCGCCATCGGCAAATCCGCCGGATAACCGATTTTGTTGCCGAAATTGCGCGCGAACTTCTGCGTCGTGTTGGTGTAAATCGGATGGTCGTAACCCTGCGTCTGCCATACGCTCGGCACAAAGATATTCGCCCAGTCCGAAGCATCGAAATCCGGTTGATAGAAGTTCACGCAGCCGCCACGGTCAAATTCTGACGGAGAGTCGAAGAGACGGAACGTCCAGTTCGTCTGGCTGAGCAGCAGATAGCGCCCGCTGTTCTCCTTGCAATAGTTGACTGCGCCGTCTATCGCCTGTTCGGGCGTGTCATAGGGAACGGAATCCGTGCGCGGCGCTTCCCGCCCAATCTGCACGATGTCGCAATTGCGATTCGGCGCGTCGCCATCCGTGCTGCCATTCCATTCCTTTCCTGTCCAGAAAACACCCGGTGTACTCCATGCGCAATCGGTGAAAGTCGGCAGGGTGTGGGAAGCTGCCTTGAGCATATCCGCCCGACTGCCCGTAAAGGTACACTGCGTCACGAGCATGTCCGTCTGCGTCCCTTCGACTTCCAGATGTGCCTTCGTTTCGCCGGAGAAGCGGCAGTTCCGAATCGTCGCGCCGCGCCCATTGCCAAGGTACATGTTCGCGCTGGCGTTGTCCGAAAAATCGCAGTTCTCGATGGTCGTGTCGTGCGAATCGTAGTAGATGACGCCTGTCCAGCCGTCCGCCACCGTCGTATCGGTGCAGACGCAGCTGGATTTGAGGATGCGCAGACCCGTCACACGCGACTGCCGCACGTCGCAGGCAGTAATTGTCGCGTTCGGCTCGTTTTGCAGGTAGATGCCGTCGGCGTTATCAGAGAAAGTGCAGTTCTCGATGCGGTTGCCGTTCCCGACCGCGCCAAAATAGCCGAAGCCGCAGCCCTGCACATGCGAATCCTGCAAAGTGCAGTCCGTGCAGTGGGTAAAAAACACGCCTTGGTCGCAGTTCAGCGCAAGACTGTCCGTGACAACGACGTTCTGGCTGCCGCGGATGTCAATGCCGTGGTTCGTCTGCTCAACGTGAACATTGCGCAGCACCGCACCCTGCACGAAAACGAGGTATGTACCGAAAATGCCGCAGCGGTCAGCCGAAACGTTCTCCAACGTCACATTTCTGCTCCGCGCGATTTCCAGCCCCATGCTGCTGTCAGAGACGTCGATGTCCCGCACCGTCAGATTATCGCATTCCACGGCAATCAAACCGCCCGCATCCGTCGGAACAGTCAGGTTGTCCTGTCCGACGAAGTAGTAATACGGTCTGCCGTTGATGGTGCAGTCCGCAATCTCGTGCGTCGAGAAGTATTCGGGATCTTCCCCGGCTTCGCACATGCCCGTCAGCACCGTTTTGCCCGCGCTCTTGTCGCTCAGCGGGTCACCCGCGATGCAGATGCCGACCTGACGGAACGTGCAGCGGCGAATCGCGCATTCCTTCATGCCGCGCAGCCAAATTGCCGTAGAGGACGTGCGGCACTCCTCGTCGCCCAGCACAAATTCACAGTCCTCAACCGTCATCTCCCGGCTCACATCCGCAACGATGCCCCATTTGCGCACCTGAAAGCGGATGTTCCGCAGCGTCACGCCGTCCGCCGTCACGCTGAGCATCGTCTTGAAACGCGGCGAATCCAGCACAGCGCCGTCCTCGCTCTCGATAGTGACTGCATGGTCAAGGGCAATCGGGAATGTCTCCTGCTCGCCGTACACGCCCGCGCGCAAAAGAATCGTGTCGCCCGTGGAGGACGCTGCAGCTGCTTCCGTGAGCGTCTGGAAGTCCCCCGTGCCGTCTACGGCAACGACGTATGTTTCCGCCTGAGCAAAGCCCGCGCAGAGTCCGAGAATCATCAGCAGTCCGATGAGCCATTTTCGCACGATGGAATCCCCCTTATGGCGATAGAAAGCAATTGGTTGCTTACGGAGTGAAAAAAAGGCGGGACGCAGTGCGCGCCCCGTCTGTACCTCATGATGAGGCTTTTTGTTCTGCTTACTCGAACACCAGATTGCCCCACAGGCTGGGATTGGTGTTGATTTCAAGCGTACCCGTCCAAGCCATCTGCGGGATGTACTCCGTGCCGGGGCAGGGATAGGAAATGTCGGTGACCGCCACGTTGAACTTCACCACGTCGCCGGACTGCGGCTTATAGACCGCAATCTTGTTGTTCGCGAAATTCGCCCACGCAATCTTGACTTCAAAGATGAAGCCCGTGGAGGTTGCCTGCGTCACGCGCTCGTAGCCTTCGGTCAGCACGTCTTCGCCGCCGTCGACACCCTTGCTGATGAAGCGCTGCCGATATTCCTTGGCGACCATCGTGCGGTCAAACGCGGTATCGAAGTAGTTGTTGTCGCAGATGAGGAACAGCAGGAAGTCGTTGGTATGGTATTCCGTGCGGTTCGGGTCATCCGTGGGATCAGTGGAGATGAAGACCTTCAGGTTGTCTTCGCCGTCCAGCGGAAGCATCTCGATAGCGCCGTAGGGCGTATCTTCGGTCACGTCGAAGGCAAGATACAGGTTCTCTTCGTCATACGCGGCGTAGACCTTCGCGGACAGATCATTCGGCCCCTGCCAGAAGCTGAGGTCGCGGATAATCTGGGACGCATCTTCCAGCACCGCCGGAGAGGACAAGTCCCAATCGCTCAAGTCGCCGTCAATCGTGATGGCGTTCGCCTTGTGCGCCGTAATGGTGGGCGTCTCTTCTTCCGCCATCGCCGCGGAGGACATCGTCACCAGTGCCATCATCATGGCCAGGAAAGCAGCTAACTTCTTCTTCACGTTCACACAACTCCTTTGTCGGTTTGGTTGACACCTGTTGCAAGCCTGTTTCAGCTTTCAATGGTATTGTACAACGATTTTTCTGCCTGTGCAATGGAATTTTCAGCATTTGAATTTGGAATATCCAGCACAAACCTATTTGCTGAACGAAAAAGTGGAGGCGAGCCGAAGCCCGCCCCCAGAGGAGGAATGAGGATGGATTACTCAGCAATGGTGATGGTACCAGACTGCGTGCCGACGGTGATGGTGTGTTCACCGGGCGTCGCGATGGTCACGGGGATTTCAACCACGCGCCAAGAACCGCCGCAGACCGTGTAGAGCTTTTCAGCCACCACTTCGTCGCCGTCCTTGACCTGAACGTAGGTCAGATCGTCCGCGCCATTGTTGCGCAGCAGGCAGTAGACCATGAATTCTTCGCCAGCCTTGGCGGACACAGTACCCACAACGCTCTTGACGGTCTGACCGCGGCTGTTGGTGCTTTCCTGCTCTTCGTACACGGACGGGAGAATCAGGCAGGAGTACTGGAAGTCGCCCTTCTGGCCATAGCGCATGGAGTAGTTGTAGACCACCAGCGGATCACCGAAGTTGTTCGGGGAAGCGTGGTTCGGGTCGTCTTCCATCATCGCCTGAACCAGCAGACGGACGTAGTTGGAAGCGCCCTGATCGCCCGCAAGATCCTTCCACTGAGCCGCGTCGCTCCAGTTGTCGCGAGCCTGTTCCTTCTGGATGATGCCTTCAGGCTGACGTTCGCCGAAGATCAGGTCAGCATAAATCCAAGGTTCGGTGCCGTAGATGAAGCCCGCTTCGCCGGTGCCATGGTCAGGCTTCTGGCTGTACGGAATGTACATCACAGCGTTCGCGTTCTTGAGTTCGTATTCCGTCACCTTGTTGACCATGGTCAGGATGATGGGCTTGCCAGCGTCCTGCGCGTCTTCCACGAACAGTTCGGTCGCGTCGTCAACAGAGTTGAAGTAGCCAATCGCAACATCTGCATCTTCGAGGTTTTCCACGACGGTGCCGAAGTTGTTCAGGTAGGTCTTGTAGTGGTCAAGGGTATCCGCGGAGGAAGATTCGATATAAACCTTGGTGCCCTTCGCCAGCGGCAGCAGGCCGTTGTCGTTCTTCACCAGCACAGCGGACTTCGCCTGCAGCTTTTCAGCCAGCTCGACTTCTTCCGCAGTACGCGCAGCGCGCAGGTCTTCGTTGGTGTGGATTGCAGTGCGGTTCGCGATCCATTCGGGGCTCGCGACGACAGCCAGCGCCTCGTCCATCACGCGATAGGGATTCTCGAACAGACCCTTTTCAAACTTGAACTTCAGGATGCGCGCGGCAGAGCGGTCAACCCACTGCTTCTCCACGTCGCCTTCCTTCAGGCCATTCACGATGCAGTCCGGCCAGTTCCACATGGTGTTTTCGCTGATTTCTTCACCATGCTTGATGCCGCCAGCGCCGAACATGTCGGTGCCGTTCTTCAGGGCTTCGTTGTACAGCCAACGACCCGTCTGCTCGGACAGCTCAACGCCCTCGTTGGTGACGCCGGAAACCTGCTGACGCATGCCCAGCGCCCACCAGTCGGTCACGACGATGCCGTCAAAGCCGAGGGTGTCGCGCAGGTAGCTCATGGTCACGGAGTCCCACTTGACGTCGGTGGTATTGGTGATGCCCGTGCCGCCGCAGTTGGTCATGACCCATTCGTTGCCGCCAGCCAGCGCAGCCTTCCAGCCAACCATCCAGTTGTCGAAGTTCTGCGCCACAGAGCGGGCATTGCCGAAGTTGGAGTCGCCGCCGCGGCCGATCCAGTGCTTGACGCAGGACGCGAATCCGGCGTCTTCCATGCCCTTAACTTCCTGATAAACGATGTTCGCGATGTGTTCGGGATTCTCGCCGTACTGCGCGCCGATTTCGTTTGCGTAGGGCTCGAAGGTCACATGGATACCGACCGCAACCATCGCCTTGCCGTAGATGTTGGAGAGCTTGTACGCCAGTTCGGGGTCATTGGCGGTGCCGTAAGCGATGTGCGCCTTGTCGATGTAGCCGCCCCAAGCGTTGAACTCACGGTCAGAGGTGAAAATCATCGGGACGCCCAGGCGTTCCTTTTCCGCCGCAGCCTGCAGGTTGTTCAGCGTGCTGACGACGTTGTCCGGCGTGCCGTTCAGGTTGAACAGCATACAGGTCAGGTTGAAATCCGGAATCAGGGAGCGCGCCGTTTCGAGATTCGCGCTGACGCAGAACAGCAGGCCCGCTTCTTCTTCGGGGGTCATCTGGCTGATCAGGTCATTCACGCGGGTTTCGGTGTCCAGACGCCAGTCCTCGTAGGGATCAAGCTTTCCGTTCTTGTTCATGTCCTTGAACTTGTAGCCGTCCACTTCCAGAATCGGGGTGACACCCTCGATGTAAGTCAAGCGGGGCTGTTCGCCATTGGCTTCAATCAGGGAGAACTCGCACGGCTTCGCCAGCAGTTCCGCTTCTGTCGGGCCTTGCTTCGCTTCTTCTGCCAAGCCAGCCATTGAACCCAGCATCATCGTCAATGCGACCAACAGGGATAACTTTTTCTTCATGAAAATACTCCTTTCCTTTCTAAGAAACCTTTTACGCTCTGTCGGCAAGATCCCTGCTTCCTGATTGCTACCCTCCCTCTCTTTGTCAGGGTTCCTTGCGCCGACCTCTTGATTATCATTATAATCAGAACCACAAAAAGGGTAAAGGGAAAATCCAGTCCGTTCATTTGGAATATTCAGCACAGACACGTTTCTCCCCATTTTCTACGGATTCGGCAGATTTTCTTCCATATTATCAATGCAGAGAAAAAGCAATTGTCCTGTTTGGTTATTCGCAGAATCGTCGTCCGTTTTCCCAGCAAGCGAGGCGGATGCAAGTCAAGCAGGAAATCCAGTCTTTTTTCCTGCAATATTCAGCATACGTCAACCTTGTTCGGTCATCCGCTTCCGCAGCGTCTGGCGATCGATTTTCATGTTCGCCGTATGCGGCAGTTCTGGCAGCAGGACGATTTTGTCCGGCAGCATATAGCGCGCCAGCTTCGTTTTCAGCGCATCCATGAGTGCCTTTTCCGTCAAGTTGCCCGCAGCAAATGCCCACAGCACATCCTGTTCCTTGTCCAGCAGACAGCACGCTTCCAGACAGCCGGGGATGCTCCGCAGCGCCGCTTCGACTTCTCCCAGCTCCATGCGGTAGCCATGATGCTTGACCATGCTGTCTTTGCGTCCCAGCACGTTCAGCCGTCCCTGCGCGTCGAGGAAGCCGTAGTCGCCCGAACGGAACCAGACGCACGGCTCCTTCCCCAGCGGGTCAGCAACATAGACCGCGCGGCTCCGCTCTTCGTCGCGATAATACGCCTGCGACACCATCGGCGACGAGACGTACATCTCCCCTGCTTCGCCCGGTGCGGCAGCTTGCCCATCATCGGTCATGAAGCGGATTTTCACCGTCGGGAACGGCTTTCCGACCGGAATCAGCTGTCCCGCCTCGTAATTGCCCTCGACCTTCCCGACGGACACACTGAACATCTCCGTGCTGCCGTAGAAATTCCACGCATGACCCTTTGGCGCGGCGTTCATCCAGACGGCCAACTGCGCCCACGGCATCACTTCGCCGGACATAATCATGTATTCAAGCTCCGGCAGGCAATTTTCCGTCAGCACGCCGCTGTTTGCCACCTGCACGAAACTCGATGGCGTCATCGTCAACTCCGTGATGCCTTTCTGCCGCAGGTAATTCACCAGCGTTTTCGGGAACGACAGCGCCGTCGCGGGAATCATGCACGCCTTGGCGCCAAGCAGCGCGGGCGGGAAAATGTCGATAATCGAATTGGCGTAGAAGAATGGCGACTGATTGCCGAAAACAGTGTTTTCGGTGAATTGATAGCGTTCAATCGTCTCTTCGGTGTACGCCATAAGCGACCCCTGCGTATGCGCGACGCCCTTCGGAATGCCCGTCGAACCGCTGGTGTAAAGAATCGCGGCAAGGTGGTCCGGCGTCACAGTCTGCCGGATTTGTGCCAGCTTATCCGCATCCACGGGCGACTGCGCCGCGTCCGACCATAGCACGCATTCGCACCCGTCCGGGCAGACAGCTTCCGCTTTCGCACGGCTTTCTTCATCATAGACAATCGCCGTTGGCTCCAAATTCTGCATGATGAGCTTCAGGCGCTCCGGCGGCAGCATCGGGTCAAGCGGCGCATAGAAGCACCCCGCCGCCCACACGCCGAAGAATACCTTCACACATTCGGCGCTGCGCGGGTTCATCAGCACTGCAACCGGCGTATTCCGCGCGCACCGGCTGCTCAGCGAAGATGCAATCCGCTGCGCTGCATCCCACCACTGCCCGAACGTGAACGGTGCCGAGGCATCCCATGCCAAACGCTCCGGGCAGCGCTTTGCGGTGTTCTCCAAATAGTCAAGAACGCTTCGTTTCATCGTTGTTTTTCCTTCCTTTCATTGCGAATCATGTTTGCCATCTCCGGATACGCCGCTTGCCATTCCTCCAGACAGCGCTGCCAAGAATCGTACTGTGGATCGCCGCGGTGGTCTGTCAAGTCGTAATTTTCTTCCAGATATTCGCCGATTCGCAGCGACAGCTTGATGCTGCCCTTCACATTGAGGTGCTGCCAATCCGCGAAATCGCTGCTGTACCGAATGCCGAAGCGCCCCTTCGGATTGTTGAAATTCAGCAGCGGAATGCCGCGTTCCTCCGCCATCTTCCGCAGCGTGCAGATATACATATGATCATTTTCGTAATCCGGGCTTGGATACGAAATCAGGATGATTTGAATGCCCTGCGCTTCGCAGAGATCGCAGATGCGCTCGAAATATTCTGCCTCGCGCCCGTTAATTTTCTTGCCCGTCTCCGTCCAGAAGAACGTTGGCTTCGTGTGATGCTCCATCTTGTCGCATTCGATGAAGCCTTTCCAGTCGACACTGCGTCCGCCCGTCCAGCCGGGAAACGCGAAATTCTCCGCCGTCAGTGATTTCCAATTCTCATGCACCTGCGGATAGCCCAGCAGGAAGTCCAGCGGCTGCTGACCGCCTGCGGCAATCGCGTTTGCGCGGCGAATCGGGTTCAAAATGCCAGATGTGGAGAGAATCGTGCGCCCGCGCCGGGTCGTATCGTCGGGGTACGTTGCTGCTTTTGCATCCAGCAGAAGGATTTTTGGGTGCTGTGTTGTCAGCGCCTGCTCCAAGTAGTAGTAGGTATGCCAATACTGCTGTTCTGCGCTCGCAAGATCATACACGCTGAAGCCCCAGTTCGCCCACAGTACGTTCGTATTCACTGCAGCATACGTCGTGCTTGTGCCGACCGCCAGCACGTCAATGGTGTTGCGCGGCTGAAGGGGCAGATTCATCATGCTGCCCGGCCCGTAGTCGTATTTCGGCGTCAGCATATACAGCACAGCGCACGAAATCAGCGTGAAAATCAGCCCAAACGCCAGTATTCGGAGGAAAAATGCTGCATTCTCGCGTCGGCGGCTGACCGCTTCATCTGTCATTGCCTTCCCCTCCTTTTCAGAATCCTGCGTACAGGAATGCCGCGCGGTCGAATCCAGCGCCGTAACAGCCGAAGATAAGCGTCAGGAACATCAGCCCCATCAGCAGCGTCCAGCGCACATACAGCGGCGAAACCGCCAGCTTCTTGCGCAAATCCGGCTGTTTTTCACAGAGGATGTCCACCAGGAGCATCAGCAGCACCGCCACAATTGCCACAACGCCGTCCTGCATTCCAAGCGGGAAATTACGCGTCATACCCGCGCCGAAATCGGTGAAGATGCGCCCCATCATGCCAAACGCCATGCCCGGCGACGTCGTGCAGGCAAAAAACTGCGCCAGCAGAACCGCTGCCATCGTCCGCAGCCAGCCGAACGCCTTCATAAGCGCCGCACCGCCCCAATGTGCCGTCACGCACTTGCGAATCTTCCGAAACTGCGGGTCAAGCAGCATTCCCGCCGCCGTCAGCAGTCCGAACCACAAGCCGTACAGCACCGCGTTCCAATAGAATCCGTGCCAGACGCCGATGAGCAGAAAAACCACCATCGACGCCGCCGCGCCCGGCATCGCGCGCCCTGCCTTTGCGCCGAACAGCCGCTTGCCGACCTTCGCCAGCCCGATTCCAGCGCGGCTCGCCACCAGCGGGTACAGCAAATAGGTGCGGAACCATACGCCGAGGCTGATGTGCCAGCGCCGCCAGTAATCCGCAATGCTTGCAGCAAAGAATGGTCGGCGGAAGTTCTCCGGCAGGTCGATGCCCAGCAGCTCCGCCGCGCCGCGAATGATGTCAATGCCGCCGGAAAAGTCCGCATACAGCACGATGGCGTACATCGCCGCTGTCGCCAGCACAAGCCAGCCCGGCAGTTCCTGCGCCGCCGCTACGAGCACACTCACTGCCGGCATCAGACGGTCAGCGATGACAAGTTTCTTGAAAAAGCCCCACGCCATCAGGAACACACCGGACACGAAGCCATTCGGTGAAAGGCGGTGCGGGCTGTCCAGCTGTGGCATCAGCTGCTTCCACGTCGTAATCGGCCCCTGCGTCATCTGCGGGAAAAAGCCCGCAAACAGCAGGACTTTCGCATAGTTCTTTTCCGGCGTAACCTTCCCGCGATAAACGTCGACGAGGTAGCCTACGCTCTGGAACGTGAAGTACGACAAGCCGATGGGGACAAGCAGACCATCCGGCAGCGCTTGCAGCTGCGCGAGCGCCTTCATCAGCACCATTGCGCCGAAAACCGTGACCATTCCGCCGATAAGCAGTGCGCGGCAAACGCCCCTGCGCTCCGAAAACCGCCCTATCAGGCGTGCGCAGCCCCAAATCAGCAGCGTTTCCGCCGTGAGGTATACAGCGCCCTGCCAGCCGCAGAGCAGCCAGAACGCCGCACTGCCCGCCAGCAGCGCCCACTTGCGCACGCGCATCGGCAGGACGTAGTACACCACAGCCAGCGCAGCAAGAAACCCCAGAAATTCAAAGGATACGACGCTCACAATCCCAGCTCCTGTCTGAGCCGCACGCGGTCGATTTTTCCGTTCATCGTCTGCGGAAACTGCGGCAGATGGTAATACACATCCGGCAGCATGTATTTCGGCAGCCGCCGCCTGAGTTCGCCCCGAAGCGCCTTTTCATCGTCCTCGCCGGAATAGCAGCAGACGATTTGCTGTGTCGCAGCCTGATAGAAGCAGCAGCCCTGCGTCACCGCCTGACACGCCTTGATTGCGCACTCGATTTCGCCCAGTTCAATTCGATAACCCTGCTTTTTAATTTGGCTGTCCTTGCGCCCCAGAAACATCAGTTCGCCGTGCTCGTTGTATGCGCCGAGGTCGCCCGTTTTGTAGATCCGATCCGGAATCCCCCGCGCGTCCGGATGCTGGACAAACGCTGCCGCCGTTTTTTCCGGCGCATTGTAGTATCCGGCGGACAAACACGTCCCGGAGACGCAGATTTCGCCCTCCACCAGCGTAATGCGCGTATTTTCGCACGGAAAGCCAATCGGCAGCGGCTCGCCATCCTCGAAAGCGCGGTCAACACGATACCACGAGCAGACATCCGTGATTTCCGTCGGACCATACATATTCACAAAATCCGCATCCGGCAGGGAGCGCCGCCAGATGTTCAGCTGACGGTTCGGCATCACCTCTCCGCAGAAGAACACCCGCTTGATCCCGCGCGGACGCCCGTCCTTCACCACGCCGAGATTCGCCGGGTGCATCAGCGCCGATGGAACCCAGAACAGCGTGTTAATCTGCCGCTGCTCCAATTCGTCCATCATCCGTGCCGGGAACAGGAAGTCCCTCTGGGGCAGGAAGTAGACGTATGCGCCGCTTTTGAGCGTGCAGAAAATATCCAGCACCGAGTTGTCGAAATACAGCGGCGCCTGATTGCCGAAACGTACGGTTTCATCAAGCCGCAGCGCAGGGACTGCCCATTCCACGAAATCCAGCACCGAGCGATGGCGAATCGCAACGCCCTTGGGATGCCCGGTCGAACCGCTGGTGAACAGCACATACTGCAAATCGGTATCAATGATGTCCCGCTGACGCGCCGCCATCAGCGATTCATCAATGTCGCAGGATGCCGCCGCTTCCGTGGAGACGCATGGCAGTTTTCCCGCCGTATCCGCCCATATCGGCGCTTTGCCCGCATCAGTCAGCAGAAGCGCCGGATGCAGCGCATCCAGAATCAGCTGGACACGCTGCTGCGGCATCTGCACATCAATGATGGTATAGAAGCACCCAGCTTCCAGCACGCCGAGCATCGCCGCGACAGTCATCGGGCTTTTGTCCATGCACAGCGCAACGGGAACGCGCGGCGGGAGCTGCCGCGCCAGATAAGTGCCGATGCGTTTCGCCGTATCGTGCAGCTGCCGCCACGTCAGGCACGTTTTTTCGTCCTCGAACGCCGCTGCATCCGGCTTTTTTGCCGCCCAACTATCCAGCCATGGCAGCACACAGCGCATCATGCCTGCTTCCGGCAGCTATTCACCAGCGCCAGAATCGCCTCCGCGCTGTTGAAGTTCTCCGGCTCCACCTCTCCTGCGTCAATTCGCACGTCATAGGCTTCTTCCAGCGCTACGATGATTTTCATCAGCTCCAGCGAGTCAATCAGCCCGTCATCGACCATATGCCGCTCATGCGCAAAGTCGATTTCGTCGTTCACATCCTGCAAAATCGTCAGCAGACGCTCCATTTTCTCGTTCATCCTCCATCGTCCTCCTATCTTTCCGCGAAATTGTATATTTGTCTTATTTTTAAACTAATAGCACCAGAATATACATGTATGTTTATTATTCGACAAGCACCAGACGAATTCCTTCTCCGTCCTCTGCGCTTGCAAAGAATTTCGATTTTCCCGCAAATCTGAAAATGGTAGAAAAAAGCTGCCGCGCAAAATCAGAACTGCGCGGCAGCATGGAATGGATTTACGGATTCAGCCGTTCTTCCGTCTGGCTGTCGAAAATGTGGAATTTCCCCTTTTCAATGTTCAGCGAAATCGTCTTGCCGATGACCGTGCTGCCGCCCGCAATCTTTGCCACCAGCATCTGACCCGCCGCTTTCAGATATACGATGAAGCCATCGCCCAGCGGCTCAACGCTGTCCACCGTACCCTCGATTTCGCCTTGGCCTTCCGGCGCGAGCGTCAGTTCCGACGGGCGCAGGCCAACGATAACCTCCTTGCCTCTGTACTGCTGCATCAGCGCGGTCAGGTCATCCGGCACGGACAGCAGCAGTTCGCCGCACTGGAACGCCAGCGAACCGCCTTTTTCCACAACCTTGCACGTCAGCTTGTTAATCTGCGGCGTGCCGACAAAGCTCGCAACGAACAGGCTGTTTGGATGCGCATAGAGGTCGTTCGGCGTCCCCTGCTGCATGATGTGACCATCCTTCATCAGCACGATGTGATCCGCCATCGTCATGGCTTCGGTCTGGTCATGCGTGACGTAGATGGTGGTGACGCCCAGCTGCGTCTGAATCTTCTTCAGCTCATAGCGCACCTGATCGCGGAGCTTCGCGTCAAGGTTGCCAAGCGGCTCGTCCAGCAGGAACACCTGCGGATCGCGCACAAGCGCACGTCCCAGTGCCACACGCTGACGCTGACCGCCGGAGAGCTGCGCCGGCTTGCGGTCAAGCAGTTCATCCAGACCCAGCATCGCGGACATCGAGTTCACGCGCTTCTCGATTTCTTCCTTCGGCGCTTTCTTCGTTTCCAGCGCAAACGACATGTTCTTGCGCACGGTCATGTTCGGATACAGCGCGTATTCCTGGAACACCATCGCGATGTTGCGCTCCTGCGGCGGCACGAATTTCTTTTCCTTGCCGCGCTCATCGAGCTGGTTCATCGCTTCATTCCCGAAACAGATTTCGCCGTGAACCGGGTGGAGCAGACCCGCAATGCAGTACATTGCAGTAGACTTGCCGCAGCCGGACGGCCCAAGGAAGACGCAGAATTCGCCGTCCTTGATTTCCAGATTCATGTCCTTGATGACATAGGACTTGCCCTTGTTGTAGGTCACGTCCATGTTCTTAATCGTAATCGCTGCCATGGCGGACTTCCTTTCTTTCCCTCAGTGCTTATTGACCGAATGCGGCCACTTCAATGCCGAAACCGTAATCATACAGCGGATTTTCGATGTCCTTGGGCAGGTCTTCGCGCTGGAGCATCACCTGATCCATCGTCGCAGGAATCTGCCACGGCAGTTTGCCGGAAATCGCGCAGTCACCGAAGAGCGCGTGCGCCACCGCTTCCGCGCCCGCCGTCACGCCGGGACGGTAGACAATCATCACCGCGTCGGACGCGGCATCCACCGGCGTCATGACATACGCGCGATTCATCAGCACGACGGATACAACGTTCACGCCGGACGCATCGAGCTTTTTCAACAAATTCTGCTGTTCTGCGGGGAATTCCAACGTCGCCGTGCCCCACGCGGGTTCGTGCGTGCCGCTCGCTTCACCGACGACGACAATCGCGGTTGTGCCTGCCGGGTACGAATCGGCAATCAGCGTTTCGTCATCGCCGATGTAGGTCACGTTGTCCGCACCCGCCCGCTTGCAGATGGCGTCGTAGATGGACTTGCCCTCGGTCTTCAAGCCTGTCTCGGAGGAAATCTTCCAGCCGCTCGACAGCGCATCAACGTTCTTAGCCAGCGCGCCAACGACCAAAATCTGCTGACCTTCCAGCGGCTGCTGGTTCTCGTACTTCACCAGCGTGACCGCCTTTTCCGCGGCTTCCATTGCCTTCTGATAATGTTCTTCGCTGCCGACAACCTGCGCGATTTCGTCCGCGTCGGTGTAGGGGTTTTCGAACACGCCCAGCCGGAACTTCGCCAGCAGCAGACGGCGGCAGCGATCCGTCAGCAGCGACGGGTCAACCTGATCCACCATGCGAGTGACGTCGCGCTGACCCATGCCGCCCATGACGTCCGCGCCCGCCTGCATCGCGACGATGTGGTTCAGACCCCAGTCGGTCTGGATAATGCCGTCGTAGCCCAGACGGCCGCGCAGAACATCGTTCATGACCACAGAGGATTCATGCGCGTAATTTTCCACCGCGTCGCCGCCCAGATACGGGACGGTCGAATAGCCGTAAGGCATGATGGACGCGGGATGCACCGTCAGCGCCGCCTCAAAGATGCTCAGGTGCAGCGCGAACGTTTCGTCATCGAACACCAGCGGAGAACCGTCCACGCCGCCCGTCTGCGGGCCGGAGCCGGGGAAATGCTTCACGCAGGACATGACGGAATCAACGCCAATGCCATCCGTGCCGTTCTGCAAGCCCGTAATCGCCGCGACGACCATCGTCTTGGCGGTATCCGCGTCCTCGCCGTAAGTTTCCTGATTGCGCCCCCAGCGCGGGTCAGTCGCCAAGTCCGCGTTCGGGGAGAGGCTCATGCGGACACCCAGCGCCTTCATTTCCTGCCGCTGAATGTCTGCCAGTTCCTGCACGAGTTCCGCGTCGCCCGTCGCGCCCAGCGTGATGGCGTCCGGCAGAATCGTCGTGTCGTTAATCCAGCTTGCACCAATGACCGAGTCCATGGAGAAGACGACCGGGATACCCAGTTCGCTTTCTTCGCACAGGGACTGGACGTAGTTCATCTTCTCGCCCGCCGACTCCTTGCTTTCCGCGAAGTAAGTGTACGTCAGCGCAAAGCCGATGTCCAGATCGCTGAACCAGCTTTCTTTGAGCGTGACCAGCGTCATGTGCGCCATCTGCGCCGCCTTGTTCTTGTCGCTCATGCGGCTCAGCAGGTCTTCCGTGCGCTCTTCAGGCGTCAGACGCCAGTCTTCATACGGGTCAAGCTCGCCGTTTTTGTTCAAGTCCTTGAACTTGTAGCCGTCCTGCTCCAGAATATCCAGTCCGGCAGTTTTCAGCACAATCTGCTTTCCTTCATATTCCTGCACGACCGTCGTCAATTCGACGACATTGCTTTCTTCCTCGTCCTCTTCCGCCAGCACACCGGGCGAAAGAAGCATCATCGCGGAAAGGGAGAGCGCCGCGACGCTTTTGAGCAGTTTTTTCATGAACCTTTCCTCCTTGTTGATTGCGCCGCGTATTACGACGCTGTGACCGCGCCTGACATCTGACCGCTGATGAGGTACTTGCCCATGAAGATGTACAGCACCAGCACCGGCAGCGCCAGAATCAGCGAACCAGCCATCTGCACGTTGAATTCCGCCGCCATCGTGCCCGCCAGCTCGTTCAGGGCAATGGTCGCGGGTTTGGAATCGTAGCCGCCGAGCACCAGCGCGAACAGCATTTCATTCCAAATGGACGTACACTGGAAGACAAAGACCGTAATCGTCGCGATTTTTGTGTTCGGCAGGACGATTTTGCGGTAAATCTGCCATACGCCGTTGCCGTCGATCATCGCCTGACGAATCAGCGCGTCCGGCACGTCGGCGTAATACCCGCGCATCATGACCGTACACATCGGCATACCGAAGACGGCGTGAACCAGCACAAGACCCCAGAGGTTATCGTAGAGGTCAAGGGCGTTAATGGTCTGCAAAAGCGGAATCAGAATCGCTTGGAAGGGCAAGTATGTTGCCGCGACCAGCGCGATAAAGAACACGTTGTTGAACCGGAACTTCCATTTGCTCAGTGCGTAGGCACAAATCGAGCCAAGGAATACCGATCCCGCCGCACCGAAGAGCGTCACCAGCAGGCTGGTCATCAGCGGCTGCGCAAGCTCCTCCATCGCGCTCTCGTAACCCTCCATTGTCCACTCTGACGGCGGTGTGATGGGCGTGGTCGTCATCACTTCACTGTTGGACTTGAAGGACGTCATCACCGTTCCCCAGAACGGCAGCATGTAGAAGACCAGAAACGCAATCATGATGAGGTAGTACACCACATGCAGCACGGTCATGTGCCACTTGGGTTTTATTTTCGTCGTCTGTGCCGATTGTTCCTGCTTGCTGCGCTCAATACTCAAATTATTTTGCATTTCATGCTCACTTCCTTCTGTTCGTCCAGTAGGTCAGCGGCAGAATCAGCACCAGCACCAGCGCAAGCAGGAAGCAGCTGATTGCCGCGGAATACGCGAAGTTGTTGTTCTGGAACGCTTCATTGTACATCCAAATCGGCAGCGTCCACGCGGCGGAGGTGGTGTAACCCACCAGCGACACAATGAAGTCAAACGAGCGCAGGGCGTACATCGCCAGAATCGTGATGCAGGAACCCATCGCGCCCTTGAGCTGCGGAATGATGAGCTTGAAGTAGATGCGCGGCATATATGCGCCGTCCAGCTTCGCGGCGTTGATGACGTTGACCGGCACGTTCTTGATGGCGGCGAGGAAGATGACCGCAACGTAACCGGAGAACTGCCAGACCATCGCAATGATGATAGACAGCATGATGGTGGAGTTGCTCGACGCCCACATCAGGTGCCCCGCTTTCATCGCGGCGGACACATCCACGCCCAGAATCGAGAGGAAGGAATTCAGCACGCCGCCTGTCGGACGGTACATGTACGCCCAGACCGTGCCGGTCACGACGAAGGACAGCGCGAACGGCAGCAGAATCAGCGTGCGGAACAGCGCCGTGCCGCGAAGCCCCTGATCCATGATGAGCGCCAGCCCCAGACCCAGCAGGAGGCACAGCGGAATCAGGCAGAACAGCAGCAGCGTATTGCGCAGCGACGGCCAAAAGTCGGGGCTGGAGAACATCTTCGCGTAGTTGCCGAAGCCGCCCCAGCCGTAGCTTGCTTCCAGCTGTCCCGACTCCCAGTCGGACACGGAAACCCACAGGTTCCAGCCCAGCGAGACATACACGAAGTAAATCAGCAGCGCCGCCGGGATGCAGATCCAAATCAGCGGATTCCGCTGGAGAAAGTGGTGTACCGGGCCGACTGTTTTAGGCGCAAAGCGCAGCAGCAGCTGGTACACGAGAATCACCGCGACGATGATGGCGCAGAGAACCCAGAACCTGTCATGGGAAAAGGTCATGAACGCCAGATTCTCAAAAAATTCAGAAAATTGTTCCATGGGCAAATCCCCTTCTGTTGCATTCTGTTCGAGGTTTTGCTATCAGCTTTGAAGAAAGCCCGTACAGGCTTGGGCAATTCCGCTGCGCCTGTACGGGCTGATACATCATTCGCCGTAGCTCAGACCCCAGCCGTAGTCATACAGCGGGTTTTCAAGGTCGAAGGACACGTCGCCCTCCTGATTGCGGACAGAATCCATATCCCGCGGGAACTGCAAGGGCGTCTTGCCCGTGGGATTGTTCAGCCCGAAGAGCGTTTCCGCAATCGCGATGCCGCCCTGCGAACCCGGATAGTACGCTTCCAGAATCGCGTTCGTATTCTCGTCGCACCACGTCAGGATGTAGGGACGTCCGCCCGTGACAACCGTCACCATCGGCTTGCCGCTGGCTTTCGCCGCTTCGAGGATTTCCTGCTGACTGCCGGTGATCTCCAGCGTGTCGTAGCCCCACGGCGGATCGTGCTGGTAGCTCGGTTCGCCGACGGACACGATGATGATGTCCGCATCCTTCGCCAGCTCTGCAATGCGCTCAACGTTGTCGGATTCATAGATGACCGTTGCGTTTTCGCCTGCGTAAGCAGCAATCGCGTCCGCAATGGTCAAGCCCTCCTGCGCGGAAGACCAGCCGCCGACCAGCGAGTCCATATCGCCGGCGCGCGGACCGCAGACCAGAATCGTCTGCTTCTCGTTCTGTTTGAGAGGCAGGATGCCATCGTTCTTGAGCAGCGTCATCGCCTTGCGCGCCGCTTCAAGGTTCACCGCCTGATGTTCCTCGTTGCCGACGAACTGCACGGCGTACTCCACGTCGCAGTAGGGATTCTCGAACACGCCCAATTCAAACTTCGCCTTGACGATGCGCGTCGCCGCCGCCGTCAGGATGTCTTCGTCAATCTTGCCCGCGTTCGTCAGTTCTTCCATCTGGTCAATCAGGCGGATGGATTCGCCGCCGATGCCGTCCACACGGCTCTCGGTGATGCCAATCAGGATGGCTTCTTCGTCGGACACTTCTTCACCCATCATCGTGCCGCGGCCTTCCTGAATCGCCCAAATCATGCCCCAGTCGGTCTGGATGATGCCCTCAAAGCCCATTTCGTCGCGCAGCAGGTCTTGCAGCGTCGCCTTCGAGCCGATGGCGGAGTTCTCCATGTCCAGCTCCAGCGGGACAGAGTAGTACGGCATGATGGAAGCGATGTTGACTTCCAGCGCCGCATAATACGGCTTCAGGTGAATTTGCAGCGTTTCCGCGCTGGAAATGATGGGCGAGGTGTCCTTGCCCTCCATCTGCGGCCCTGCGCCTGGAAAATGTTTCATGCAGGCCACGATTGCGCCGGTGTTCAGCCCGTCGCGCCCATTCTGGAACGCAACAACCTGCGCCGTGACCATCTTCGTCACAAGGTCAGGGTCTTCGCCGAACGTCTCCATGACGCGCCCCCAGCGGGGTTCGGAGGCAATGTCGGCTTCGGGAGACAGCGTCATGCGGACGCCGATGGCGATATGCTCATTGCGGGCAATTTCCGCCAGACGGGTGACAAGGTCTTCGTCGCGGGTTGCCGCCAGCGCCAGATTATGCCCAGTAACGGTCGCGCCGGAGACGTAAGACAGGCCATGCACGGAGTCCATCGACACCAGCACCGGCACGCCCAGGCGAGACCCCTCAGCATACTCCTGAATCGTGTTCATGGACACCGCAGCCGCTTCCACGCTGTTCAGTTCGCGAATCAGCAGCATGCCGATGCCTTCCTTATTGCACCACTTGTTCAGGTAGGATGGAATCTTGCCATCGGCGCGCGGCAGGTACGTCGGGTGCTGCATCTGCGCAATTTTCTCGCGCACCGTCATCTGCCCGACCAAGTCCGCCGTGCGGGTATCAGCATCCAGTCGCCAGTCCTCGTAGGGGTCAAGCGTGCCGTTGCTGTTCAGGTCGATAAACTGGTAGCCGTCAACTTCGATGATGCTCTTCACATGGGGATTGAGCGTCGGCTGGGTGTAGGTTTTTTCCTCCGCCATCGCGGGAGCAGCCCACAGTCCGGCTGTAAGCGTCAGCGCGCCCAGCATCGCCAGCGGGCGCCGCATCCATTTCTTAGTCAACAAGGTTCCATTCTCCTTTCACGCCAGCTTCCTTGAGGATGTTGACGATCTTATTCGCGAAATATTCCGCGTCGTGGTCACTGGACGTAGCGAACTCCTGCACCTGCGTCTGCAGGCTCATAGACGCGCTCCAAGGCAGCGCCGTGCCGTGGGTGAAGCTGGGATAGCTGCGGGTCGTGTCGCTGATCAGCTCATTCTTGAACTTAAGGGTCAGTTCGTTGTAGCAGTCATCCGGGGTATCGGTGTAGGGCGAAATAGATTCCTTCAAAGCGGAGAACCGCTGCTGAACCGGCGTGCTGGACACGTTGTACGCCCAGCGCAGACCCGCCTCGACATCCGCTGAGTCATTGCTGACGACGAAACCGTCGATGTTCATGCCAAACCAGCCGTCCGTGCCGGGGAACGTGAAGATGCCGTAGTCCTTGCCGTATTCCTGACCCATGCTGGTCATCAGCGGCTGCATCCAGGTACCCATAATCTGCATGGCATACGTCCCGGCGACAACCTGACCGCTCGCTTCGTACCAGTCACGGCTGGAATGGTCGGGCGCGACGTAATCCATCAGCTTGGCGTAAGTCGTCAGCACCTTCGTCACATCCTCGACGTTATAGATGCCGTTGATGAAGTCCTGATAGATTTTAGGGTCAGTGCCCATCATGATGTCCTCGAACACCTGGCACGCCGGCCAGCCCTTGCGGTCGCCGAGGTCAATCGGGTACTCGCCGTCGGGCATTTTCGCCGCCAGCTGGTCACAGATGTCCCAGAACTCGTCCCATGTGATGTTCTCGTGATCCGGAATCGCAATCCCGTACTTCTCAAACACATGGATGTTGTAGAAGATAACATTCGTCTTATGGATGCCGATCGGCACGACGTAGTTCTTGCCATCAGGCGCGGTCAGCAAATCCTTGATGCCCGGCAGGATGCGCTCGTTGAGCTTCGCGTAGTCCCACAGCTTGGACAAGTCCAGCAGCATGTTCGCATCGAGGTACGGCTGAATTTCCTGACCGGGATGCGCCTGGAATGTTTCAGGACTCTTGCCTGCCTGCTGAAGCACCTTGACCTTCATAACCATGGCGCCGCCGGCGCCGCCCGGAATGGCGTTCGACTTCGTTTTCACCTTGCCGTACGCGCCTTTGAATTCGTCGATGACGGATTCAATCGCATCCTTCTCGCCGCCCGCCGTCCACCAGTGGTAGACGTTGACCGTGCCTTTCGCAGAAACATCCTCCAGCACAGCCGCGAAATCAATGTCATCGGCGCTGCGCTTCTCGCGTTTGGCGGCAAAGGCACTGGTCGTCAGCGACGTGATCGCCAGCACACCCGTCAGCAGCAGCGCACCGAATTTTTTCAGCTTCATTGCTTGTTCCTCCTCTGAGAATACAGGGAATCTGTTACTCTTCCACGAACGTCATCGTCGCCCACAGGCTGGGGTTCTCGTCCACGTTGTGCATTGTGGGTTTGCGGTCGCGGCCGTCCAGCTGCGCGGAGTACTGCATCCGCAGGCTGTGAATGCCGGGGCACGGCAGGTCAACGTCAAGGATGGAGAAGTCAAAGCCAACGGTCGTGCCCGCAGCGGGAACCAGCTGCGCGATCTTATCATTGGAGAGGTTGTGCAGCGGGATCTTGCTTTCGAGGATGTAGCCGCCCATTTCCTTGTCGCGGACGGTCACGGCTTCGTAGTCGTCGAATACCAGCTCGTCGCCGTATTCACCCTGCGTCTCCCAGCCGAGATTGTCAGCGATCATGTCGCGGTCAATATAGTTGAAGAAGTCATATTCGTCCGTGGACTGCACGATGCGCCAGTCGGTCGCTTCGTACGCTGTACGGTTCGGGTCGGCGTTGGGGTTGGTGCTGAAGAAGAGGATGATGGCATCCAGTTCATCCAGCGGGAAACCTTCGCGGTAGACAAACGGCGTGTCATCCCACACCTTCGCGGCGATGTAGAGGTTCTCTTCATCCCACATAGCGTAGATTTCCATCGAGCAGTCCGCTTCGCCGTCCCAGTGCTCAATCTGATCGACAATCTGCTTCTCGCTGTCAATGCGCAGGCAGCGGCTCGTGTCCCACTCGCTCAGGTCGCCGTCAATGACGACGTTCTTAGCGCGCGGGGCTTCCAGATTCGCGTCGGAATACGCCAGTGCAGCGGGGGCCGCAGCAAACATAGCCAGTGCCAGCACGGATGCGGCTGCCTTGCGAAGCCATCCAAAGTGTTTCATGTCTCGTTCCTCCCTTTCAACATCGGAAACAAACTCAATTCGCACCATAGCGGTGCTTTCGTGATTCAGTATAATCCCAGCGCCTGTTTTGAACAAGGGAAAATCCAGCACTGCTATTGGGAAAATACAAAACACAACCAAACTTCTTTATGCGGTATTCGGTTTTTGTGCGCTTCCGTCAACACGGGGTACTTTTCTTTTGCATTTTCTCTGCGTATGTGCTATACTGCTTCCATCAGCACAATGCGAAATAGAAAGGACGGCATGTATGCGAAAACTGACGTGTATGCGAATAAGCGCGAAAATGACCATCCTGTTTTCTGTGATTGCCGCCTGCATGATTGCCGTCAACTCTGTTCTTGCGACGCTCTCCGAGATACAGAACATCCTGCTGTACGAGGAAGACAACCTGAACGCGATGGCGAGCAAAATCGTCGCGGCGTTCGAGCAGAACATCACCGTCATGGGCTATGCGCTGGACGGCTTGAAACAGGATAATGACTTCATGGCTGCGCTCAATACCATCTACACATTAGGCGAAGACATGGAGACGACGTCCGAATACCATCAGGCGCAGAACACGCTTTCCGCCGCGCTTTTCCATGAGCCGCTGAACGACTACTTCTACCGTATCAACGTGCTGACAATGGACGGTTTCTACCTGTCCAGCCGCTACGAAACGATTGGTCTGCTGGAAAACTACTCGGATGAGCTGCGCACCGTCATGCTCCGCCTGCCCTACCTGAACGAGCGCAACCGGGGGCTGAGCCAGAAGACGCTTGTCCGCCCGCACATTGACCCGTGGTTCGTCGCGCGCCCGATTTCTATCTATACGCTGATGTCCCCTGCCGTTTATCACGGCAAACAGATCGGCTTTGTGGAGGTCAATGCGCTTTCAACCGACCTGTTCGACATTTTCTCCTCCAACGACATGGCAGGATTCCGCGCCACCGCCTACGACGCGGACGGCCGCCTGTTCCACCGCAATTTCGATGACACCATCGACTACTCCGCCGCCGAATACGGCAGCATGACCGAGTGCAGCGACAAAAACGGCGACACCTACTACGTCGTCAAGGAGCATTGCAGCTGGCTGGGCTTCGACATTTATGCCGCCCAGCGTACCGCGGTTTTCGAGTCGTCCATCCACTCCGTCATCCTCCACCATGTGCTGGTCAGTCTGCTGGTGCTGTTCATCGCTGAAGTGTTCATCATCCTCTCGTCGCATCAGCTCAGCCGCTCGATTCTGCGCCTGACGCGCAAGGTTTCCCAGCTGTCCGACCCGGCGGCAATAGCTGAGCGTCCCCTGCTGCCCGAAGAAATGCCGAAGGTCACGAACCCGCACGACGTGGAGATGCGCGAACTGGAGGACGTGTTTGACAAGCAGGTAATGGAGCTGAAAACTGCCATGCGCAACGATGCAGAACTGCGCGAGAGCAATCTCCGTTCACGGCTGAACGCGCTGCAGGCGCAGATTAACCCGCACTTCATTTACAACACGCTCAACATCATCTCCGCAAAGTCGATGGAAGCCGGGAACGAAGAAGTCATCGACATCTGCGGGAAATTCGCCCAGATGCTGCGCTACTCCACCGACCTGCGCAGCAAAACCGCGACGCTCCAGGAGGAAATCGCCCACGTTCGCAATTATCTGGCACTCGCGAAAGCTCGTTTGGAGGATCGGCTGGAATACACCATCGACATACCGGACGCTTTCTCGCATCTGACACTGCCGAAGCTCTCCCTTCAGCCCATCGCGGAAAACGCCATTTCCCACGGTTATCAGGGGTCAAGCGGCACAATTCACATCACCATTTCCGGCACGGTCGATGAGGACGGCTGCCTGCATCTGCTGATTTGCGACGACGGCTGCGGCTTCGGGGAGGAAATTCTGTCGCATCTGCGGGAAGAATTCAGCCACATTGAAGCGGGTGAACTGACCGAGCCGGAAAACACGTCCGCCCACATCGGGCTTGTCAACACCTATCGCCGCCTGTTCTATTTCAGCCGCGGCGCAATTCGGATGCGCGTCCGCAATGACGGCGGCGCAGTAGTCGAACTGATTGAAACGCGTACCAGTGAGGAGGAAGACGATGTACACCATTCTGATCGTAGATGATGAGCGTCCCGCGCAGACGTTCATCAAAGCCATCTGCCAGAAATACTGCCCTGCGTTTGACACCATTCTGCTCTCCGGCAGCGCCGACGATGCCCTCCGGCTGATGGCGCAGCAGCACGTCCATGTGCTGGTAACGGACATCAGTATGCCGGGCATCAACGGCATTGAATTGGCGCAGCGCGTCCGGCAGCTGTATCCGCGGACGCATACAGTGATTGTCTCCGGCTACGCGGAATTTGAGTTCGCGCGCGGGGCAATTCAGGCGGGCGTGGATGATTATCTGCTCAAGCCCGTGGAAATCCAGAGTTTCCGGCAAATTCTCGACCGAATCCGCGAAACGCTCGATGCAGAAGCAAACAACCTGATGGAGGAAACGCTGACTCGCCTGCTCTGCGGTGAAGCAGTCGATGAGCCGCTGCTCTGCTCTCTGTTTTCCAGCCGTATGATGCGCTTTGCCCTTGTCCGTCAGGGCAATTTGTTCACCGTACGCTTCGCAAAATTCCGCACCGCGCAGCTTCGTCAGGTGCATCAGGCGGGCTGGATTGCGTTTTACGGGCGCGATGAGCAGGAAACCATTCTCCTGCGCAGCAGTGCCGACCGGCAGAAGCGTTTTCCCGACGAGCTGTCCGGCCTGCTTAAAGCCGACTTCCCGGATCTGCCCTGTACGGCGATTTACGCGCCGGAAGATGCCGACATCCTCGCCTTGCCGCAGTTTTTGAGCCGCGCTGCAGGGCGCATGGTGAATACCGTCGTCATCGGCAAGGGGCAGCTTGTCCCGCTGAACGCACTGCAAAGCGCCTTGCAGCCGTCCGTCCTGTCCGCTGCGACAAAAAAGCGCCTTGCGTCATTCGTCGAAACAGGCAATACACGGATGCTGAAAGAGCTGTTTGTGTCCCTTGCAATCGAATGGAATCAGAACAGCCTGCCGCAGATTCAGGCGGAAGACTTATGCTATCAGCTGATTCTGTACACGGCGGACTTGGGCGTTCCCGGCCCCAAAAGGAAGCGCGAGCAGATTCTGCGCGAGGCAAACGAACTATACGGCAGCGCCTCCTCCTACGGCGACCTGCTGGCGAGCCTGTACTCCCTGATTTTTGAGGAAGGGTTCATCCGCGACAAGAACGTCAGCGCGAACGAGCTGTGCGAATACACGCTGAATTACATCCGCGAGAACTACGCCCAGCCGCTGAGCATCCCGCGTATCTGCACCGATGTTGGCATCAGCCAGACATACCTGTCGCGCCTGCTGCGCAAGTATGCCGGAACGACGTTCAACACCTTCCTGACACAGTGCCGCATGGACGCCGCGAAGCAGATGCTGCGCGACCATCCGGATATTCTGCTGCATGAAGTGGCGGCGTGCGTCGGGTATGACGACCAATCGTATTTCAGCAAGATTTTCCGCAATGAAACAGGCATGACGCCATCGCAGTATGCTGCGACGTTTGCGGCAGATGCGCCGAATCAGCCGCCGAAAGCGTGATTTTTCCTTTTTGCCGCCAATCAATTGGCGGCTTTTTTGCTTTTCATCCGTTTTTCATTGCGGAAAAAAGCGTCACTTTTGCCCGTTCCCCTTGCAAATCAAGCAAAAATCGGCTATGATAAGATTGTGGTATTTTGAGCCTGTGATAAGGCTTTTGACGGAGGGATTTCAGCGTGTCCGATAGATTATCGAAGATTCGCAATTTCTGCATTATCGCCCATATTGACCATGGCAAGTCTACGCTGGCTGACCGCATTCTGGAAACGACGGGCGTTTTCCAGAAGCGCGAGATGGTGGAGCAGATTCTGGACAGCATGGAGCTGGAACGCGAGCGCGGCATCACCATCAAGTCCAAGGCGGTGCATATGCACTATACCGCCAAGGACGGCAAAACCTACACGCTCAACCTGATTGACACACCCGGCCATGTGGACTTCACCTACGAAGTCAGCCGTGCGCTGGCGGCGTGCGAAGGCGCGCTGCTGGTGGTGGACGCGACGCAGGGCATTGAGGCGCAGACGCTGGCGAACTGCTATATGGCGCTCGACCATGACCTCGAAATCATCCCTGTCATCAACAAGATTGACCTGCCCAGCGCGCAGCCGGAAGAAGTCCGGCAGGAAATTGAGGACGTCATCGGGCTGGATGCGTCTTACGCGCCGTGCGTGAGCGCGAAAACTGGCCTGAACATCGATCAAGTGCTGGAAGCAGTTGTGAATTACGTTCCCGCGCCGCAGGGCGACGAGAATGCACCGCTGCAGGCGCTGATTTTCGATGCGTTCTACGACAACTACCGCGGGGCAATCTGCTTCATCCGCGTCAAGCAGGGCACAATCCGCACGGGAATGCGGATGCGCATGATGGCGACGGGCGGCGAATTCGACATTGTGGAAGTCGGCACGTTCGCGCCGGGTTATCAGCCGTGCGACGAATTAAAAGCGGGCGACGTGGGCTATGTCGCGGCCTCCATCAAGGATGTGCGTGAAACCCGCGTCGGCGACACAATTACCGACGCCATGAATCCGGCGGATTGCCCCCTGCCCGGCTATCGGCAGGTGACGCCGATGGTCTACTGCGGCGTGTATCCGGCGGACGGCGCGGACTATCCGGCGCTCAAAGATGCGCTGGAGAAGCTGCGCATGAACGACGCTTCCCTTTCTTTTGACCCGGAAACGTCCGTCGCACTGGGCTACGGCTTCCGCTGCGGCTTCTTGGGGCTGCTGCACATGGACATCATCACCGAGCGGCTGGAGCGCGAATGGGACTTGAACCTTGTCACCACCGCGCCGAGCGTCATCTACCGTATCACCAAAACCGACGGCACGGTGCTGATGTGCGACAACCCGATGGCGCTGCCGCCCATTGGCGAAATTGCCATGATGGAAGAACCGTTCGTCCACGCGGAAATCTTCACGCCGCAGGACAGCGTCGGCACGATTATGGACTTGTGCCAAGATCGGCGCGGCATCTTCCTTGACATGCAGTACGAGGGTACGCGCGTCAAGCTGAATTACGACATTCCGCTCAACGAAATCATCTTCGACTTTTTTGACCAGATTAAGAGCCGCAGCCGCGGATATGCCTCGTTCGACTACGAATTCAAGGACTACCGCGAGAGCCAATTGGTCAAGCTGGATATTCTGCTCAACGGCGAAATCTGCGATGCGTTCTCTATCATCGTTCACCGCGACAAGGCGTACGGGCGCGGGCGTTCCATCTGCGAGAAGCTCAAAGACGTCATCCCGCGGCAGATGTTCGAGATTCCGATTCAGGCGGCCATCGGCGGCAAGGTCATCGCGCGTGAAACCGTCAAGGCGATGCGCAAGGACGTGCTGGCAAAGTGCTACGGCGGCGACATCAGCCGAAAGAAAAAGCTGCTGGAAAAGCAGAAAGAGGGCAAGAAGCGAATGCGGCAGTTCGGCACGGTGCAAGTGCCCAGCGAGGCATTCCTTGCCGTGCTGAAGATGGACAGCAACTGACGCTGTCAGGAGGAAAAAACATGCTGTACCGCAAGTCTCAGGTCAGCGACCGCTGGCTTCGGGCGCCGCTCCAAGCGCCCACTGCGCTGCATCAGCCGCTTTCCTACATTTCCCGCAGCCATATTGCCGACGTGTTTGCGTCGCAGGAGAACGGGCGAAAGGACATTTCCGTCTGCTTCACGGGGCATCGGGCGATTCCGCCGCAGGAGCTTCCTGCGCTGACAGAGCGGCTTGACCGGGTGCTGGAAGCACTGTATCAGCACGGGTTTCGGGATTTTATCTGCGGCGGCGCGCTGGGATTTGACACGCTGGCAGCGCAGCGCATTCTGCTGATGCGGACGCACCATGCGGATGTTCGGCTTCGGCTGGCGATTCCGTGCAGCACGCAGTCCGCGCGATGGAAAGCGTCGGATTGCCTGATTTACGAGCAGCTGCTTTATGCCGCCGACGAGACAGTTGTCCTCTCCAGCCACTACTATGAGGGCTGCATGTACATGCGGAATCGGTACATGGTGGACAACAGCGCATTTTGCGTCTGCTACCTGAATCGGCAGAAGGGCGGCACGATGTACACCGCGCTCTACGCCATGCAGGAGGGGCTTCCGCTGCTGAATTTGGCAATCGCCAGCGACTGCGAGCGCCTGATTCAGAAAACAAAGGTATGAAAAAAGCAGGGGAATGCTTGTTTCCCCTGCTTTTTATCACTGTTTTGATGTCTCTGCCGTTTTTTCGGCTTCCTCCATCGCTTTGAGCTTGAGCAGACGCTCGTCATGCTCTTCTTCCACCTTGATTTCCCAGTGCAGCAGCAGCGTCAGCACACCGCGCAGCGCAATGACCGCACCCAGAATCAGCAGTTCCGTCCATTCGCGGACGATGACCGTGCGCAGCACTTCGCCGCCGAGCTTGAATTCCAACGCAAGCGCAATGCCCTGCGCCAGCTCAAGCCGGAGATGCTCATTGTGCTTGAAGTAGCTGACAACGCCTTTCATCGCCGTGATAATCAGAATAGCGATGCCCGCCAATTCCGCCAGCACAATGCCCAATTCTGCTGAATAATGTACCAGTTTTTCCAGAAAACTGATGATGGTATCCATTTTCGTACACCTCCTTTGCCACTTTTTCTATTGTAGCGGATTTTTCCGCGTTTGAACAGTCCTTTACAGGTGATTTGAATGGAAATTTACTTGCACGTTCCCTATTGTCGCCAAAAATGCCGCTACTGCGACTTTGCTTCCTTCTCCCATGCGGAATCTACACAGCGTGCCTATGTGGATGCGGTGCTGACCGAAGCCGCATCGCAGGCAGCGAAACTCCCGCATAGCATCATGGAAACCGCGTATTTAGGCGGAGGCACGCCGTCGATTCTGCCGCCAGAACTGCTGACGCGGCTATTGGAGGGCGTTACAGCACATTTTCCCCTTGCGCCCGGTGCGGAATTTACGTCCGAGGCGAACCCTGGCACGCTGACCCATGCGTGGCTTGATGCGGCGCTGAACTGCGGTATCAATCGCCTGTCAATGGGGATGCAGGCAGCCCAGCCAGCACTGCTGAAGATGCTGGGGCGCATCCACGACTTTACGCAGGTGCAGCAGAGCGTCGAGCTTGCGCGGCACGCTGGATTCCAGCACATCAGCCTTGACCTCATGTTCGGGCTGCCCGGTCAGACAGTCAGCATGTGGCGTGAGACGCTGGAGAAGGCGCTGTCGCTGAATCCGGAACATTTGTCCTGCTACGGGCTGATTCCTGAAGAAGGTACGCCGCTGTACCGCGACTTGCAGACCGGGCAGTTGACCCTGCCGGACGAGGACGACGAGCGCCGCATGTACGACCTGACGCTTGATCTGCTGGCGCAATCAGGCTTCCAGCAGTACGAAATCAGCAATTTCGCGCGCCCCGGCTGCGAATGCCGCCACAACATCGGTTATTGGCAGCAGGTGCCGTATATCGGGCTGGGCGTGTCGGCGGCGTCGTATCTGCCCGCGAAGAACGGGATGATTCGCCTGACGAACCCGCGCACGCTGCCCGCGTATCTACGGATGGTGCAGTCGCAGGACGATTCGCTGCGGGAGCAGGAGTTCGTCTCAAAAACCGACGGTCGGTTTGAAACGCTGATGCTGGGGCTGCGAATGACCCGCGGCGTCAGCGAATCGGAATTTCAGGAGCGGCACGGCGTTTCGCTGGACGCGCTGTACGGCGAGAAGCTGCAGAAATTCGAGCATGAAGGACTGCTTCAGCACAAAACCGACCGATGGTCGCTGACGCGTCGCGGGATGGACGTGCAGAACGCGATTCTTGTAGAACTGATGGATGACTGACCGGCAACCTCCGGCGGGTGTTTTTCCCGACCGGAGGTCTTTTTTGTTCGCCTCTTTTCCAAAGAAACCGACGGTCGGTTTTTTTATTGCTCTTTGATTCGCGCTGGCGAGCGCCAACGAGCTGGATCATGCCATCAAGGAGCTGCTGCGCATCCACTCTAGCGCACGTTATATGGATGACGGATATCTGATTCACGAATCCAAGGCGTATTTGCAGCGGTGCCTTTCGCTGGTTCAGGAGGTCTGTGACAAGCTGGAAATCACCCTGAATCCGAAAAAGACGCAGATCGTGAAACTAGCTCACGGCTTCACGTGGCTGCAAATCCGTATGTTCTTGACACCGACCGGAAAAATCATCAAGAAGATGCCCCGCAGGGGCATCACCAAAATGCGGCGTAAGCTAAAAAAGCTGCGCCGGAAGCTGGACGCAGGCGAGATCACTCGCGAGGATGTCCGGGCGTCGTGGCAGAGCTGGCGTAGTCACGCGATGCAGTTTGATGCTTGGCACACGCTACAATCTATGGGACAGCTGTATGATGAGCTGTTCGTATTTACGGAGGATTTCTATGGTTTACCTGAAAGTGCTTGACGCAGACGGAAGGCTGGTGTCTGCAGAAGCGATCGAAACACCAGTCTATGTCAAATATCAGAGCAGAAACAGGCTGCTTCTCCAATGCCCCGCGCTCCATGCGCAGGGCATTGTTTCTGCCGATGGTAGCGAAACATACCAGCTTGACGGGAAGGACACTATTCCGGGCATGGTGCGCACGGCGGTTTTCATTACGCAGGCCGATTACGAACTGCTCAAGGATACCGACCCGGAAGATAGCAACCCTGCGCCCCCAGACGACCCCGGCACAAAGGTGCTGACCCGCGCGCAGCTTAGCGCAAAGGTGGCTGAGTTGGAGGAAACCAACGCAACGCTGCTGGAGTGCGTGTTAGAGATGTCGGAGACTGTCTATGCGTGATACGATTCGGAAATATGCGTACAGGTTTCAAACCTGTGCGCTTATTTTATTCTCGAAGGAAGGAGGTGCTGATATGATGGCTATGCTCTGGGCACAGCAGATCATGCTGGGCAAAAAGACCTATGCACAGGTTCCCCGTCTGCTCAAGGATAAGGTCAAGGAAATCCTGATTGATAGCGGTATGGAAGAGCTCATCACCGAGGAATAACGCTATGCGTTATATCCTTCCACCATGGCAATACACCGCGCCCTCTTTGGTATAATCTACGCCGAGAGGGGGCGGTGAATTGTCAAACTTGCAAATCATCGAGGCGCTATGTAATTTGGTCGAACGGCAGTCACAGCTAATATGCAAACTGGCTTTTGTACTTGAGGAGGCTGACTGTTTGGCAGCAGAAGAACGACGTGCGGCGCAAGAAGTTCGAGATGCATATTCCGCGATTCTCGGCGCTGACGAAGTTCCTGAAAACTGAGCGAGTAAATCGAAACGAAAAGCAGTACCGTTTCAACGGTACTGCTTTTCGTTGGAAAGGCAACTATGGAAGATTACTGTGTATGCTGCGGCGCTACCGTTCCGGAGGGGCGGCAGGTCTGCCCAATCTGCGAAGCAAAGACGGAGACACTCAGGAGGCGAATCTGATGGAAAGCATCACACTTAATGTTGGCCAATTCGTTCTGGCCTTTGTCGCTGCCATGGGTATTCCGTCGGCAATCATGGGTATCGTTGTTTGGAGGCTGGAACGGCGCATTTCCAAGCAGGAGGAAGACGTTGAGGATCGGGAGGACGCGCGTGAAGCGATGCTCTTGCTGGTGATTCGGTCTAGTTCCGCTGCTATTGCGCTGGGTGAAGCGACTGCGAAAGCGGTGCAGCGAATCCCCGATGCTCATTGCAACGGCGATATGCACGCAGCTTTGGCCTATGCAGCCAAAGTTAAGCACGAACAGAAAGATTTCCTGTCAAAGCAGGGCGTTCACGCCCTTTGGGACTAAGGAGGATGTTATATGCAGATCAATATTACCCCCATCGTTGAGGCTGCTGCGGCACTTATCGCGGCAGTTATTACGGCGTTTGTCGTGCCGTACATTAAGAGCCGCACCACCGCCAATCAGCAGCAGCAGATCAATGCATGGGTGCGCGTGGCCGTCGCGGCCGCCGAACAGATCTATGTCGGCAGCGGGCGCGGCGAGGAAAAGAAAACTTATGTTCTCAACTGGTTGGCTGAGCGTGGCATTACTTTAGACGCGAGCCGCATCGACGCGCTCATTGAGGCTGCTGTTTACGAACTGAACCACGGCGTGCTTAGCGCCGGCACCGGCAAGGAGGCATAACCAATGACCGCCATTGATCGCGTCCTTGCCACCGCACGCAGTGAGATCGGCTACATTGAAAAGGCCACCAACTCACAGTTGGAGGATAAGACTGCTAATCCCGGAAGCAACAACTGGAACAAGTTCGCCGCTTTCTTGGACGGGCTTGGTGTAGTCTACAACGGCGCCAAGAACGGCTATGCCTGGTGCGACTGCTTCGTGGACTACTGCTACATCTACACGCTGGGCCTTTCAATCGGCATGGCTATGACCTACCAGCCGGAAAAGGGCCTCGGCGCTGGCTGCACTTACTCCATGCGTTACTACAAGAACGCAGGAGCATTTTTCAAGACCCCGCAACGCGGCGACCAAATCTTTTTTACCAAAGATGGCGGCGATACCTCGTATCATACTGGCATCGTGGAGAAAGTGACCGCCGATAGGGTCTACACAATCGAGGGTAACACTTCCAGCGCGGCGGGCGTCGTTCCGAACGGCGGTTGCGTCCGCGACAAGAGCTATCCCCGCAACGCACAGTACATCGCCGGTTACGGCCGGCCGAACTGGAATCTCGTTAAGGAGGAAGAAAGTATGACACAGGACAAGTTCAACGAAATGTTCAGGGTTGCTATGGCTGCCTACCGCGCCGATCTTCAGGACAACGATAGCGCTGCATGGAGCGAGGAAGCGCGCCGTTGGGCCGTGGATAACGGGATTGTCGCTGGCGGAGCGCCGCTGCCGGATGGTCAGCCCAACTATATGTGGGAGGATGTGACGACGCGCGAGCAGTTCGTGACCGTCCTTTATCGCTTTGCCAAGAAGTTTGGTATGATCTGATGGCAAAACGCAAGCGAAAAGCTGCGAAGAAGCACAAGGTCGAATGGAGCAAGACCGTATGCCTGCTGGCCATCCTCGCCGGCTTCGTCATCGTGCAGGAATGCCTGCTCCTCATGTACCTGTGCATCAAGAACGGCTATACTGCTGCCGCCGCATGGCTGACTGCCGCAACCGGCGTCGGTGAAGCGGTCATCATTGCCGGCGCGAACGGCTATCTGTCCCTTGCCAAGTCCGACCACAAGCGCGGCGGCATCACCTTTGAATCCGCCAAGGCCAAGGACTTCCAGCAGGATGATGATAGCATTGACAGCCCCGCAATCTAAATCAATAAGCAAAGTGTTAGCAAAACCATTTGCAAAAGAGCCCTCTCGCAGGATTTCACTGTCCTGTCGAGGGGGCTTTTTCTGCTTTCTGCGCAAATCGCGTTTCCGCGGCTCTGGAGCGCTTTTTGCATTTGGGCTGGCGTCTACCCTCCCGCGCCGCAAAGGTGGCGTTGCAACTCACCTACGGCAGCGAGAGAGCGGTTTTCTGCTGCTCCCCATCCTTTCGCTTGCCGAATGCGTAGAAATGCGTAGAAATGATCTCCAAACACCAACAGACCGCGGACTCGACCACAAGAGTATTTCTGCGCCCATGCCGCCCACGTTGCATAGCAGCAATTCTCACATCGCACTACCGGCGCAGCGTCGTCGTCGGAAATTTTATAAAAGTCCTTCGCCATTGTTGGCACTCCTCAAAAATCCCATGTGTCCCGCTCGGGAACGAACTCAATAACCGTTCCCTCGGGGGTGGGGTCACAAGGCTCACCATCAAAGGCGTTGCCCTGCTTCGTGCAGATGTCTGCCGGTTTGCTCCGGCGCGGGTCGACATCGACATAGAGCCGACCATCGCACTCGTAGACGGGGCGATCCCAGCTGTCGCGGCCTCTGTGTTCCAGCCGCAACACTGGCGCGGCGCAGAACTCCTCGTAGCTCATGTGGCCCTCCGCTTTCATCACGGCACTGGCAGCGGCCAGCTCCTCGGGCGTCCAAGATTTACTCATGCTCAATAGTCCTCCTCGATACATTCGTCTGCTTCGGTATAATAAGCACCGTCATAGCCTTTTCCCATGACTTTATCATAGCAGTCGAAACACACCAGCCGGAAAGTGATGCCGTGGCAATCCCGAGTGAAGTCCATGTCCTCCCGCTGAAACTCTTTCCCGCAAACCGGGCAAGTCAGATTCGGCATATCTTCCGATGTCCAATCTTTACTCATGTTAGCACCTCTCATATTTCCGTTCGATACTGCGCATCAGATTCAAGACATCCTGCGCAAAGGGATATTCGCCGGTGTTGTCCCGAACGACCTCTGATAGAAAGCTTCGCAGTTCACGCCAGCACTCTGTGTAGAACATCAGCTCGTCATCACGCTTCACGCTCGTTGCCTCCTTCCTCCATGCGCCAGGTTCCCGGTGCGGCGACGATAGCCCATGTGGTCAGCGGAGTTATGCTGTCCATCATGTCCTCCAAGGCCTCCTGCATTCCGCAGGCATCACAGATATAGACCGTAGCCCGACGGCTCAGTGCGTTGCGCGTAACGCTCTCCGCGTCCATCGCCATCTTCCCGCAGCGGGGGCAGGCAAAATGCCCGCCCTGCTGCTTTTCTGCAAAACGCTCGATCAGCGTCCAGGCTTCGTTCTCGTTCATACAGACGCTCCTTTCACTCAATGGCAGATTCGATGCTACTGATGACTTCCTCCAGGTTATCTACGGCTTCGGAGAGGTTGTCGCAGGCCTCATCTGCCTTTTCGTATCGTTCGCTCTCCTGCATATTCTCAGGGATATTGTCGCGGTACTCTTCCTCCTCAGCCTGGAGGTCTTCGAGGCTGCCTTTCAGCTCCTCCAGCTGGTCGATGATGGCCTGCAAATTCTTGCGGCGAATCTTATTCATCGTCCTTATCCTCCCCATAGTCTTCTTCAAAGCGCTCCTCGGTAATGCCACCGTAGGTGTAGCCGTTGTCGAAGCTCAGATAGATAGGCGTGTCTTCACCGTACTGCGCGAGGAAGTTAATCAACTCGCCAGCGGTCATTGTCCGGTTGACTTGGTCGATACCGTAACCTTCGCGGAAGGTGGAATAAATCAGCTTTTCCATGATGAACCTTTCTGCCCTCGTGACCTCCGGGGCGGGCGATAGTTTAGCAGCAGTAGAAGCGGAGTTCGCCGTTGACCAGCTCATACATGAAGCAGGCGCAGTCAAAGCGGACGTAGTTCCAATCGGTGGCCTCGTACACGGGCGTGCGGTCAAAGGTGCCAGACTTGCGAAGGCGGCGGTGCTTGTTGACTTCGTAGGTGTTGACCTCGTGCAGAATGCGGATCTTCTCGGGATCGAAGCCGCACTCGTCAGCGATAAGCGCCTTGGCCTCCTCGTCGGTCATCGCCTTGCCGTATTTGGCAAGCTCCTCGTAACTCTTCTGCTCCATGTTCGTGCCGGCGCTGTCGCTGGGCTTCCACTCCAGCTCCTTGTCCAGCTCGGCGGTCAGCTCGTCGATGCGCTTCTCGCGGTCGGCGACATCCTTCTTGTACTGCCGCTCGCTTTCCATCAGCAAGCTGTTCAGCCGGTCGATTTCGGCGGCTCTGGCCTTGCAGAGTTTCCGCGCCCCGCCGTCCTTGACGAAAGCCTTGCAAAAGGCATCCTTGTCGCCATCGAAGTTGTAGTAGGCTTCCTCAATCTTGGCGTACTCTTTGGCGGTCGGCTCGAAGTCGGTGCGGTCGATAAATTCAGACATCATCATTTTGCGTTCCTCCTTGTATTTTCCGGTCCGGGGCTTTATACTAAGGGGGAGGGGAGCTTCCCACTCCCCCTCAGCGCCGGGGTTAGTCCTCTGGTTGCTTGCCCTGCTTGGGTTTACTGTTGGGCTTGATCGTGATCGTTATCCGTTCTGCAACTTCGGGGTGATCACTCAAGATTTTCAGTAGCTCTTGCAGGGCTCTTTTTTCTTCGCTGTCCAACGGCCGGTCCTCCTTTCCGGAGAAGTTGTTCGCCTCTCCCTTGCGAGTATAATATACACCTTTTTGAGTATGTTGTCAACACTTTTGTGATTATTTTTTTCACATTTTTGTTGACAAACATAATCGGTATCGTGTATTATGTGCTTGAACGAAAGGAGGCTGCGAGATGGCAGTATCGGATAAGGTCAAAGCCGTTGTTTCGCTGAACGGCCATAAGCAAAGCGAGCTGGCGGCATACTTCGGCATCACGGCTCAGAGTATGAACAACAAGATGAACAGGGATAGTTGGTCGGCAAAAGACTTGGTGCGCGTTGCGGACTTCGTCGGCGGGCGCGTGGCCATTGTCATGAAAGACGGGCAGACGATTTACCTGGACTCGGAAGAAAAAGAAAAGGCCTCGGACGATTGAACGCCCGAGACCTTGGAGCAGGCTTAACGCTTGCTATGTATATCCGCGCCGGTGCGCGATTTGACTCTGACATCCGGGTTTTCCTCCCGGACCATCAGATCTGACAGCTCACACCCCAGCGCCTCACAAATGAGGTCGAGATGCTCCAGGTTGACCCTTTCAGCGATCTCGTGGTACAGGTCATTGATTGTCGACGGCCGAATGCCTGTTGCCCTCGCAAGGTCAGCTTGCGTCCACCTCCGCTCGCCAAGCCGGGTGGACAGTAAAATCCTAATCATAGCCATGCTCCTTTACGGTAGATTCTAACAACAATTTTAGAATTCCGCAGGGTTTTGGTAGAATATAACGAAAACCGTTATGGCTATGACAAAAAACGAAGCGGCTACCACACAGCAGAGAAACTGTGCGGTAGCCGCTTTTTTTATTTCCGAGCACAATCGAACGGACATACCAAAACAAAAATGCCGCTGACCATGTAGATCGTCGGAGCATAGTAAAAGCCAGACGAACCGG
>OLVW01000348.1_pt1 | contig 49077 bp, 40 predicted proteins | sample 1673301 | NCBI WGS metagenome assembly OLVW01 (sample SAMEA3178941, study PRJEB25190) | human gut metagenome
ACGGCCGCGGCGAGAACGTCCGCGACTGGATCCACACCGAGGACCACAGCTCCGCGGTGTGGGACATCCTCACGAAGGGCCGCACGGGGGAGACCTACCTCATCGGAGCAAATGGCGAGAAGAACAACATCACCGTCCTGCGCATGATCCTGGAGGCCATGGGACGCGACCCCGAGGACTTCGACTGGGTCGCCGACCGCCCCGGCCACGACCGCCGATACGCCATCGACTCCACGAAGCTCCAGCGCGAGCTCGGCTGGAGGCCGGCACACACCGACTTCGCCGGGGGACTGAGGCAGACCATCGACTGGTACGTCGCCAACGAGTCCTGGTGGCGCCCGGCCAAGGAGGCCACCGAGGCCCGATATAAGGCCCAAGCAAGCATGTCTGATGTTGAAGCTATCGGTAACCAGTGTGGTTGAGTTTGATTTGCGTGATTGGGAAGGGGAATTGGCAGCGTGTCTAACCGGGTTAATTTGCCTGGGATTTGTTTCCTTTGGGGGAGAGAGGGTGAATTATGAAGATAATCCTCGTTAATAAGTTTCATTATATTAAGGGCGGATCTGAAACCTATTACTTTGGTTTGGCTGACGGCCTTGTCAAAATGGGTCATGATGTTCATTTTTTCTCAATGAGAGATGAGCGTAATTTCCCCTGCGACGATGCTGATTTCTTCGTATCCCCTAAAGACTACAATTCGCCTACCGCTTTTGCTGATAAAGCAAAAGCGGCTGCTACTTTGATTTATTCCCAAGAATCTAAAAGGCGTTTTCAAGCACTTTGCGAGAGCGTGAGACCTGATGTTATCCATTTAAACTTGGTTCACCGACAGATAACGCTTGCCATTCTTGATGCGCCTTACATTAGGGAGCATAGAGTCCCTGTAGTGTTTACTTCGCATGACTACATACTCGTTTGTCCGAACTACGTGATGCTTGATGGCAACGGTACTGTCTGCGATGCGTGCCTTGGAGGCCATTTTCTCAATTGCTTTAAAAATAAATGTGTTAAGGAATCATCGGCAAAAAGCCTTCTTGCCTGCATGGAGGCTGAATTTCTTAAGGTGACAGATGCGTACAGCAAAATTGACCATATTATTGCTCCATCGCTATTTATGAAATCAAAGCTCATCGAAAGCGGTATTTCTTCGACAAAAGTGTCGTTCATGCAGAATTTTGTTAGCGATCATGTTCATGACTGTGCTGAAGATAGCTCTGATTACACCGATAGATATAACCCTTACATCCTGTATTTCGGACGGCTCTCATGTGAAAAGGGAGTTGACGTGCTGATTAAAGCAAGCTCAGTGCTCCCAGAAGGCTGGCGTCTTGTTATCGCAGGGGACGGGGCTGAGCGCGAATCTTTGGAGGCTCTATCTTCTTCAAGCCACAACAGAGTTGAGTTTTTGGGCTATAAGGCAGGCGCCGAGTTGGTTCAATTGGTCGCCGGCGCCGCTTTGTCGGTTGCTCCATCCCGTTGGAGGGAAAACATGCCCTACTCCATCATGGAATCCTTTGCTTACGGCACTCCTGTTATCGGTACGACGATTGGTGGCATACCCGAGCTTGTTTTAGAAGGAGAAACGGGATTTCTCGCGGAGCCCGATGACGTTGATTCGCTGCGACAGGCGATAACAGCTGGCGTACGCGCATTTGACGATCGAGGTCAATACGAGGCAATTCAGGCGAAGTGTAAGTCCTATGTAATTGAGCGTTGCTCTCAGGATTCTTATTTGCAATGTCTCGTTTCTCTGTACCGAAATTTGATTGAATCGAAGTGCGATGAGTAAAAAGCAGTATTTAACTTTAGAAGAGATTAAAGCGGAAGAGCTGAAAATCCTTAATGCGTTTGCCGCATTCTGCAAGATGCATGAATTGAAATACTCTCTCGCGGGGGGCACTCTTTTGGGGGCGGTCCGGCATAAGGGTTTTATTCCCTGGGACGATGATATTGATGTCTTAATGGGGCGACCTTGGTATGACAGGTTCTTGTCTTTTCGAGACAAGTTTGAATCCGAGCATGGGTATCGCGTCGTTGCATATCGAGGCACAAGAATCGATGCAACTCCCTACATCAAGATTGTGAACGACAGCATTCTGGTCAAGGCGGATATTGAGAGTTCGCTTCAGAAGCTGTGGATTGATGTCTTCCCTGTCGACGGGTTACCCGAAGATGAAACGGATCTCGAGTGTTTGTATTCGCGGGCGAGCCGTTTGCGCAAGGCGATTATTGTCTCTGGGGTTAACCCAAGCTCCGGAAGCACGAAGGCGAAAAAGATCGCGAAAGTCGCTGCGCGAGCCCTTCTTTCGGTTCCTGGGGTTGTAGCTGAGGCCGGCGCGAAGCTTGACAAGCTGGGACGGGCTATTCCCTATGGTTCGACTCCCTATGTAGGCGGACTGACGTGGGGTCTTTACGGATCTGGCGAGCGTGTTTCGTATGAGGGGTTTGAGAACCAGACTTCTCTTCCTTTTGAGAACTATGAATTCACTTGTATGTCTTGTTGGCGCGAGTATCTGACTGGTCTTTACGGCGATTACATGAAGCTCCCGCCTGTGAATATGAGAGTTAGCCATGATGTTACGGCATGGCGCGTAGAGGATGGTGGCATCTAATGGAGAGCATCCCAAGGGTTGTTGCGGTTATTTTTGCGGGCGGTGTAGGGTCCCGGATGCACTCGAAAGACCTGCCAAAGCAGTTTCTGCGTATTCACGGTGAGCCCATAATTGTGCGGACTGTTCGACACTTTCAGGAGCACCCGATGGTGGATGCCATTGTGGTGGTGAGTGGTGCGGACTGGCTTGACTATTCTCGCGATCTTCTCGAAGAAAGTCATATGTCCAAGGTTGCCGCGGTGGTTCCGGGAGGGCCTACTGGGCAGGAGTCGATTTTCCATGGGCTGCTTGCAGCAGATGAGCTCAGTGGCGGCGCGCGGACTGTCGTGCTTATTCACGATGGGGTTCGTCCGCTCATAAACTCGCAGGTAATAACCGACAACATCGAGACAGTCTGCAGTACTGGTTCCGCGATAACCTGTGTGCAGGCTAAGGAAACAGTGCTCGTGGTGGGAGCTGACGGCGGTGCCGAATCAATTCCCGATCGTTCTACCCTCAGGCTTGCTCGTGCCCCTCAGAGTTTTTGGCTCGATGAGATACTTGCTGCCCATCGCGAAGCCGATTCCGCTGGTAGGCATGACTACGTGGACTCTGCTTCGATGATGTTCGAGCGCGGATACTCGCTGACGCCTGTTGAGGGTCCTGATGAGAACATCAAGGTAACTACTCCGGGTGACTTTTTCTCTCTTCAGGCGATTCTCAACGCCCGCGAGAATGAACAAATCTTTGGAATTTAGGGGAAAACGTGAGATCAAATATTCTTGACCAACAACTCAGCGCGTTAAGTGACGACCTCTTTGAGCCCTTCAGGGGCAAGCGCGTTCTCGTTACCGGGGCTACGGGACTCATTGGTTCCCTTATTTGTAAAGCGCTTCTTCTTGCAAACTGTAGGCTCGGGATCGGTTGCTGCGTCTTGGCTGTCGTTCGTAGCCGTCAGAAAGCCGATTATATTCTCGGTGATTATGCTTCATTCGGTGGCCTTAATGTCATAGAATGCGACTTCTCCTCCAACACATTGCCGCCTTGCGAGGTCGACTATATCCTGCATGCAGCTTCGATTACTAAATCGAAAGTTATGGTCGAGCGTCCTGTCGAGGTTATTGAGACGTCCCTGCGCGGCACTGGCAGCATGCTCAACTTGGCGCGTGCTTGCGAAGCGCGTATGGTCTACGTCTCCTCGATGGAGATGTATGGCACGCTTGCTGAGGGGGAGGTCGCTGACGAGGATACTTTGGGCTGGATAGACTTGACCTCGCCCCGCAGCTGCTATCCTGAATCGAAGAGGATGTGTGAGTGCCTTTGCAATTCCTACGCCGCCCAGTATGGAGTTCGTGTATGCAGTGCGCGCCTTGCCCAGACCTTCGGTGCCGGTGTGCTCCCTGGTGAAAATAGGGCCTTTGCCCAGTTTGCTCGCGCCGCTATGTGTGGTGAGAATATTGTCTTGAAGACCAAGGGGCTTTCCGAAGGCAACTACGTGGATTCTGTCGATTGTGTCGCTGGCCTCCTTGCCCTTCTCGCGTGCGGTGAGGCCGGACAGGCTTATAACGTCGCTAATGAAGAATCACATGGAACTATTCGTGACGTCGCAGAGCTTGCCATCGATGTTTTGGGAAACGGCCTGTCGAAGGTTGTAATTGATTACGATGAAACCAACTCTGCTGGCTATGCGCCGGATGTGCACCTGAGGCTTTCTTCTTTGAAACTCAGGACTCTTGGTTGGATCCCCCGTTTCACCCTTGCCGAATCCTTCTCGAGTTTGAGGGCGTATCTGGTTGAGCAAGAGACTACGTGGGTTTAGGCATGGATGGCAAGAAAGTCTGGCACGTGGTTAAGCGCGTCATATGTGGAAAATACAACGACGCGACATTTTGGCACGTCAGGCATGCGCTCTGCGAACCCGGCAGCATCGGGCCGCTAAAGAAGATGATTTATGCGCAATACTACGAGCGGATGATGCGCCGTTACTGCGCCGATATCCCTGTCGGCTGGAATGACGATAGTTCGAAGATATGTGAGAACTTCGCTGGTCCTCCCAGTATCACTGACCACGGTATCAACGGAATCGTCATTGCGGGCGGGGCGAAGATTGGGAAGAACGTTGTCATCTCGCACCAGGTGACTATCGGTCGTAGCCGTGGGCTTGCCCCCGTGATCGGCGATAACGTTTACATCGGGCCCGGGGCTAAGATTTTTGGCGGAATACGAATCGGCGACAACGCGAGAATCGGGGCTAACTGTGTTGTATTCCAGGACGTTCCCGACAATGCGACCATCGTTCTTGGCAAGCCGAGAATCATTGAACACGATGGCCCCGCCGAGTACTACGCCGGTGGGTCCTACGAATGGAAGCATAAGTGCTGGCCTGAAGACGGGGAAGATAACCATTGAGAGTATTGATTCTGGGGGATGCTGCGGGAAACAGTGGACCCTCTAACGTGCATAGAGAGTTTATTAATCACTGGCCTGAGGAAGACCAGATTGATTACGTTCGCGCTAACAACAAGATTGGTTTCATCCGTGAGGGAGTTACCAAAGGCATGAAATGCGACGTGATTTTATCGCCATTGGTCAATTTCCCATGCATTGCCGCACAAGATATTCTTCATGTTTTAGGGAAACCGATTGTGAGCTTCAACCATGGTTACGTTCCGTATGAGAACGATATAAATGGAATTGGCCACTCTCAATGGTGGATACGCCGCTATGTCGCAGCCTTGCGTAGTGCAAACGTTGTTGTCGCTAATTCAATGTTTCAAAAGAATTTCATTCTTCGTTTTCAACCTGAACTCGTGGGGCGAATCCAGAGTGTAGCTTTGGGTATTGACCATTTTTCTCAACGGATTACAAATGATCGTGGTATACGCCCAACTGTGGTAGTGAGCGGGGGTACTCGAAAGGTAAAGGGCAACGATGTTGTTGCTCGAGCTGCCTCTCTTCTTCTCGAGCGTGGAACCGACCTTAGTCTTAGGGTTTATGGCCGCAAATATGATGATGGTGGGTTTTTGGCCAATGCGCTCCCGGATGATATCGGCGAAGAGTGCATGCTTGGCCATGTCGACCACGAGGAATTTCTTAAGTCGCTTAACGAAAGCCGTCTTTTTGTGATGAATTCTAGGCATGATTCGTTTGGCATGAGCATTTTCGACGCGCTTAAAGAGGGGTGCTCGGTTCTTATCTCTCGTGAATGCGGGGCCCTTGAGGCTCTTGAGGTCGAGTCTTGCGACGTCGTTGAGGACTGTGAAGACGTTCAGGAGGTCGCGCATAAGATGTCGTATCTGCTGGAACATCCAAATGCCGAGCGCCTCTATAAGAGCATCGATTTTGCTAAATACAGTTGGGACAATCAGACTGCACGGCTGCGTGAGATATGCGCGGACTGCTGTCTTCAAGCGCGGGGGTGAGAAGTGATTAAGGCCGAAGAAAAACCAACTCTTTCTGTGATAGTTCCCGTCTACAACGTGGAATCGTACTTACGTGTATGCGTTGACAGCATTTTGGCTCAGACGTTTCCTGATTTTGAGTTGATTCTTGTTGATGATGGCTCGACAGATGGCTGCCCTGCGCTTTGCGATGCCTATGAGGGGCAAGATCCACGCGTAAGGGTCATTCACAAGGAGAACGGAGGTCTTTCCTCGGCCCGCAACGCGGGCATGAGATCGGCGCGGGCGGAGCTGCTTTCGTTCATCGACTCCGACGACTTCGTTCATCCTCAGATGTTTCAGACATTGGTGGCCCCGTTGCTTGTCGACGCTTGCATCGGGATCTCTATGTGTACATACCAGCGCTGCGTCGGAGAAGACGAATGCGATTTGAGGATGAAAAAGCTGTCCGAGCCCGAAGTCATTGACGCCGTTCGCGCCCTGGAGATGGTATATGCGGATGTTGTGCCCAACATCACATTCGTGGCGTGGAACAAGGTGTACCGCCGTGAGCTGTTCGAGAAGTCTGGCGTGGAGTACCCCGAGGGCAAGCTCTACGAGGACGGGTTCACCACGTACAGGCTGCTCTACGAAGCCGAGAAGGTCGCGCTCGTGGACGAACAGCTTTACTTCTACCGCGTGCGCCCCGGCAGCATAGTCTCGAGCAAGAAGTGGGTCGACGAGCGCCGCATGGACGAGCTTGACGCCGACATCGAGGCGTGGAAATTCTTCCGCGACAAGGCGCGAAGCCTGGCGACCGCCTCGACCAAGGCGCTGCTTCGCACTTGCATGGGCATCTGGGGCGATGCGGGCGAAGACGGATATGGGCCCACTGCTAAGAAGCGGGTCATGGACGTCTATAAGAGCGTTTGGCGAGCTTCCTCAAAGACGTTGAAGCTCGAGCCTGCGAAATGGGTAGTGTATGGGTCATTTCTTCTTTGGCCCAGGCTAGCCTGTCGGATGATTCTAAGATAGGTGGTTAATATTGCTAACTGGCAAAAGTGTTGTTGACGGCAACGTCGCGTATCGCGACAGCCATTCATCTTATTCGCTGCGCGATTCCATATTGAATACCCCAATTTTTTTTCGTCGGATTCTAATCATCCTGCTCATCGTCTTCTATGTATTCATTCGCGTTTTTGTGGATAGATACAGTATCCATATCGTCTTACCTTGGTGGTCGGCTTCGTTATGCGCGTTCTTAGTTCCAGTAGTAGCTTTGGCACACCGCGAGGACGGGGGCATACGAGCTAAGAAGGTCGCAACATTCGGGCAGTACTCTCTGATTTTTCTTATCCCTTGGGCGATTTTCGCTGTATTGAGCGTCCTGTGGATGCTGGAAGGTGTCGCTGGCTACTACCATCTGACGCGGCCAATAATGGAGCTTGTTAAACTAACTGGCGTTGCTTGCATCATTTTCGGGCTGGGCATTGAATTCGGCGAAAAGGCGGCCGATAAATTCTTTGCAGTAATTGTTGTCATGTACCTCGTTTCTTTTCTTTATGGCTTGTTGTGCGAGGGCGTTGGTGGCTTTGTCTCCTATCTGGTTTATAACAGCGCCGATGTTAGGAAGTATTACGAGGTTCATGACATCTGCTTGGCAATGCCGATGTTCATCTACTACTACTGGCAGATGAAGCCCGATGCCTCACACCGGAAATTCAAGATTTCACTTGCCATTCTTATCTCGATTGCGGGATTTAAAAGAATCGCGGTGGCCGCAGCTTTTGTGGCACTCGTTCTTGCTTACATCGTTCGCATTAGAAAGCAGCGGGGCATTAGGTTTTCCGAGCTCCTAATCCAAATGGGTCTTTTCGCGTTCGCGCTCTTTTGGATTGTCTTCACGGGAAGCGATTTAATCGAAAACGTGGCACAGGAATATGGCATCGATATGATGAGCCGCGATGTCATATATACGTTCATGAGGCAGTATGCTTCTCTCGACTTCTGGCAGTCGCTTAGCGGGGGCAAGGGTATTGAATTTTGCAATGTGCGGTTATTGGCGGCTTCCGGTATTGAGCTGCACAACATGACGATCTCGGCTCTTCACAACGATTTTCTCAAGCTCGATATCGAGATGGGGTTTGCCGGGTACTTGCTTTGGCTTGCCTACACGGTTTTCGTTGTGCCCGTATTTCTTCGCAGCAGATTTGATGCGAGGGCCAAGACGGCCTACATTATGCTCATGGTGTTCTCGTTCATTGTCTACGCGACTGACAATACGACAACCTATCCCGTATTTCAGATTGTCTTGTTTGTGATTCTCGGATCTGCCACCTTTGCCGAGCAATTTTGCGCTGATGAAGGGGGTGCAGCACAATGACGGATCTGCACAGCATACTCATCCTGGTTCCACATCAGGACGACGAGGTTATCATTGCCGGGCAGATCATCCCCTCCATCGTCGAGGAGGGGCTGGAGTGCTGCATATGTTTTGCCACGAACGGAGATTTTCGGGAGGAAGACGGGGCGGTTCGGGCCAAGGAAGCGCTCACCGTCGCCGAGTTTCTGGGGGTGCCGCCGGAAAACGTCGTGTTCCTGGGGTATCCCAATTATGACGAGAAACGCCACCTGCACGATTATCCCAACGAGCCCATGCACTCCTTCGGGCACGACAAGGCTTACGGGTGCCTTGACGGGCGGCTCTGCTGGTCTGCGCGGCGGGCAGAGGGCCCGCGGGCCATTGCGGGGGAATCGGCGGTCGCCGACATTGCCGACGTCGTTGCGAGCTTCCTGCCGGACGTCATTCTGTGCACCGACTTCGACGCGCACCCCGATCACCGGGCTCTATCGCTCTTCTTCGACGAGGCGATGGAGCGGGTCCTGCGGGCAAGGCGAAGTTATGCGCCCCTCGTGCTGAAGTCGTTCGCCTACGCCACGCTGTGGAACGGCCCGCGCGACTACTACGAGTTCGCGGAGACGGCCCGTCCCTCCGGCTTCCCCGAGGCTTGGCCGTTTGAGCTGGAGAACCCCAACTACCTGTGGGACGAGCGCGTGCGTCTGGCCCCCAACCCGAGGACGCTGACGCCCGGGCGCAGGGGAAACCCTGTGTACGAGGCATTCAGGCGCTACCCGTCACAGGTGGCTTGGCCGCATTACAGGAGCGTGTGCAACGCCGACGTGGTGTGCTGGCCGAGGAGGACCGACAACCTTCTCTTCGGCGCTGAGGTGTCCGCTTCCTCGGGGGATGTACGGCTGCTCGGGGGGTTCAGGCGGTTCGACGTCAAAAGTGTCTGCGTGCCGCTGGAGGACATCGAGTTTCTCCCCATCGGCTGGACGCCTGAGGTTACGGATGCGGCACCGTCTCTTAAGATTGTGTTTTCGGAGCCTGTAAGGCCTCGGCTTGTCCGTGTTTGGTGCTCGCCCGGGTGTATTCCTTGTGGCGTCGTTCGCTGCAAGAGCGATGCTGGAGAAATCGTCGACGGCGGATTTGGCGGTGGTGCAGGATTGTCTTTGGAATTGTGTGGAGTGGCGACCGTCACTTCGTTGATGCTCGATTTCAGTGGGGTTGAGTCTCCTTTCAGCATCGCGAGCATCGAAATGCTCGAGTGTGTCGATGACGCCTGGAAGCCATTGCAAGATTTTGAGCGGGTGCTTCAGCGGCATGGGGGCGTCACACCGAAGCCCAGCCGCTTTGCCAAGTTGAAAACGCAGCTCATGAAATTGCGCGTGGCGTTTTATTACCGAATTGAGTGTAAGTTTAGAAAGGAACGACATGTCCAGGTATGTGACTCAGGGACAGCATTTCTCTAACCTGCAGGTGTGGTTCGAGGACGAGCCGCCAGTTAAAAGTGAGATGCGTGGTATCGATGCGCTCTGTATGCATGCTAGCGGGATCAGCGAGTTCTCTGTCTGTGGGAAACGCGTCAAAGGAGTGGCGCAGCACACATTGCTGACCGACCTGACGAAGAACGAGGACGATCTTTATCTTCTCTTGGGAAAAACCGTGCGAAACGAGGTGAATCGCTCGAAACGCGATGGGGTTCGAGTTGACGGGCTCGGCGGTCTGGCGGAGCACACTGGCATGCTTGATCTTATGGAAGAAACATACAATGGCATGTGTCGGGAGAAGGATCTTCCCTGGGTATTTCCTCGTGCTGAAGTTGTCTCATACGATGCGGGGGGGTCTTCTTATGAGTGTCGCCTACACTGATGGCAAGCCCTCTGTATTCCATACCTATGTGCTTGCAGGCGAGATTGCCCGACTCTATCAGTCTTGTAGCGAGTTTCGCTTCGACGGAAACGCACATCGCAACGCTATCAGTAGAGCAAACCGCTACCTCCACTGGAAGGATATGCTAGAGCTTAAGGATCGTGGATATAGGACATACGACTGGGGCGGCGTGGGTTCGCTCGAGAACCCCGGTGGCATCGATAAATTCAAGATGGGCTTCGGCGGCGACGGCGTGACACTGTACAACGCCAAAGTGCCGGTCTCTCTTAAGGCGAAGATCTGGAAGGCTGTCTGCGATTTACGTGGGCGCGATTTTTAACTAATCAACCTGTCTCCGTTGTCGATTACAGTTTGGAGTGGTCGTCATATCTGACATTAATAGCAACACTACTAAAAACAAAGTTTTCTCCGGCGTGATATGGACTGTGCTAGAGCGCTTCAGTGCGAGCGGCGTTTCCTTCATCGTCTCCATTGTCCTCGCTCGTGTTCTGATGCCGGACGACTATGGCCTCGTGGCTATGGTGATGATTTTCATTACGCTTGCGGATGTTTTCATCAACAGCGGTTTCAATACGGCGCTTATCCAGAAGAAGGACGCTGACGAGCTGGACTTTTCTACAGTGTTCTGGTGCAGTATGGTCATGTCGATCATCATCTACGCATCACTGTTCATCAGCGCGCCCCTGGTGGCGGATTTCTATGGCGAAGCGGCATTGGTTCTTCTTCTTCGTGTGTTCGCCCTGCGTATCCCTATGGCGGTACCGAATTCCATCCAGCACGCCTACGTGTCGCGTAATATGATTTTTAAGAACTTTTTCTTTTCGACCCTGATTTCGACGATCGTTTCTGGTGCGGTGGGCATTGCCATGGCGCTTATGGGCTTCGGTGCCTACGCCTTGATCGGGCAGTACTTTACGAAGACAATCTTCGACACCATCGTACTAGCGTTTATTGTGGACTGGAAGCCGTGCCTCAGCTTTTCTTGGCAGCGCGCCCATGGTCTCATGCGCTACGGGACTGCTGTTCTGGCGGCGGACCTTTCTGGACAGTTTTTCGACCAGCTGCGCGGTCTTATCATTGGCAAATTTTACACGTCGGCTGATTTGGCCTTTTACAACCGAGGCCAGCAGTTCCCGCAATTCATTACTTCTAATGTCAGTTCAGCGATCATGACTGTGTTGTTTCCCGCAATCGCGAATGAGGCTGACGACATGGTTCGTGTTCGCGCCATGACCAGGCGCGCGTTGAAGATTATGGGTTTTGTGTTCTTTCCTTTGATGATCGGCCTCGCTTGCGTTGCGAGTCCCCTTGTTGATGTTCTGCTGACCTCGAAATGGGAGGGCTGCGTTTATTTCTTGCAGGTGCTCGCCATATCGAGTGCTCTTGGCCTTTGGGGTGGCGTGTCCCTTGACAGCTTGAAGGCCATTGGAAAGGGCGGCGCCCTTGTGAAGCTGGAAGTGGTGAAGAAACCGGTTTATGTGCTGTTGCTTATCGCGGGCGTGATGATAAGCGTGCATGCCGTTGCCGTCACTATGCTCCTCTATGGCATCTACGGGGCTCTCGTCAACATGCACGAGTTGAGCAAACATACAGGTTATACCATTAAAAAACAGCTTTTGGACGTTGCGCCTGAGGCGGGGATGGGTGCGGTGATGGGCATCATTGTCTACGCCATGAATGCACTTCCTGCTCCGAGTCTTGTTAAGCTTGCGTTGCAAATACTTGTTGGAGTCGGTGTCTGTGTTGTCATTGCGCGCGGGACCCATATGGAGAGTTGGGAGTACGCCGTCGAGCTAATTAGCAAGAAGAAGGGGCTCAAGTGAGAGGACGAAGCGGGAAGCGAGATTTGATGATGAACTCCAAGCTGTTGGAAATGAGGCATCGGCTGGGCGATGTACGACGCGAACTTTGGCCTCGTTATAAGGAGTTGAGGCTGCATCGTCTTGGCGATCAGGACGCCTGGTGGCGCGAGCGCGCTCATGAGGGCTACCTAAAATACGAGCGGAAATATGCCGACCTGATTGAGATGGGTGTGCCCGGTGAGGAGCGGATGCGATCCGATCGAGTGTGGGTGCTTTGGCTACAGGGGATGAATGCGGCCCCTGAACTGGTAAAGGCGTGCCACAATTCGCTTATTGAACAACTGCCTGACAAGCGAATAACGGTTCTCTCGAATGAAAACCTGGACGATTTTATCGATCTACCGGGGTATATTCGTGACAAACAAATTAATGGCATCATTCCCATGGCTCACTTCTCGGATCTAATCCGAGTTAACTTACTGTCGAACCATGGGGGCACATGGATGGATTCGACCGTACTGCTGACGGGCGACGAGATCCCCCGATATTCCATGGATCAACCGTTGTTTTGTTTCAAGGAACTGAATCTATCTAACAAAGACCGGGCTCCTATCGTTGCTTCGAGTTGGTTTATTTCAGCCTATTCCGGTTCAAGTATACTTGGCCTTACTCAGAAACTTCTGTGGCATTATTGGGAGACTAGCAACAAGCTTGATCAGTATTTCCTCTTCCATATTTTCTTTGCCCTGTCGTGTCGTAGATACCCCGATGAGTGGAATGCCGTTCCCGTGTTTAACAACGCGACTCCGCATGAGCTTATGTTCGAGCTTGGAGACCCCTTTTCTTCTGAGCGTTGGGGACAGATTTGCCGCGCTACCGACGTGCATAAGCTCCAGAGGTACGACACTTTTGGCGAGGGAACGAATTACCGGCACGTCATTGATGAGTGGGGGAGTGCCAGTGATCAGCTCTCATGAGATAAATAGGTCCTTATATTCTTTTAGGGCGCTTGCTCGCCTGCTCTTGTTGCGATTGTCTTTTCTTGCGCCATCGCGATAATGTGGGACACCATTTCTAGTAAGCGTTCGGTTTAAATGGGGATTAGTTTGAATAATAAAGTCGTAAAAGATGGGCGTTCACATGGTCGCTCGTTATTTTGGAAAGCTAGGCCCACTGGTAGCATCTTGACAGATACGCTTCGACCCATCTGGCGCAAGGTCAAGGCTATTCGTTCTCACATTTCCTCAAAGTGTAAATGGGCATATGGTACAAGAATTGCTCGAGATGCTCCTATCGAGCCATTTAAAGTTGTGCTCTCGTGTAACTTCGGACGTGGTTATCTATGCAATCCAAAGTACATTGCTGAGGCGCTTGAGCGAATGTATCCCGGCGAGTTTGACATCGTACTGCTCGTGCGTGAGCTAGATGAAAGTTTGCCAAGTTATTTGAGGCAGGTAAAGTACGGTAGCCTTGAGGCACAGAGAGAACTTGCTACTGCGAGATTTTGGATTTACAACTTTCGAGAGTGTAGGTTTGTTCCCAAATCTGATGACCAGGTTTTCATTCAAGCGTGGCACGCTTGCCTAGGAGCTAAGAAGTGTGAGCGAGATGTTGAGGATGCCTTGGGGAGGAGCTATGTTAGCCTCGCGAAAACGGACGGTGCGGAGAGCGACCTAATGGTTGCCGATAATAGGCTGACTGCCAGCGTTTATCAGAATTCTTTCTGGTTCGATGGCCCTGTACTTCGCTGCGGCACGCCGCGAAATCGCCCCCTCGTGTTTGGTGATTCTGACGTTAGGGCTAAGGTTAGGGGCTACCTGGGTGTCCCTGACGACGCGCTTCTTTGTCTCTATGCTCCTACATTTCGATGTGATTATTCTTTTGACTGGTATCGATTCAATTACGCTGAGTTCTCCGATGCGCTGTCTGCTAGGTTTGGGCATAGTTTTGTTATCGCGTACAGGCTCCATCCGAATATTGCGTCCCTTCCGAGGCCGTCTTTTCTTGATGGGTTGATTGATGCGACGGATTATCCTGATCAACAGGAGCTTCTTGTCGCTTCTGATGTTTTGATTTCAGACTATTCTTCAATTATTGATGATTTTTGCCTTACCGGTAGACCCGGATTCATTTACGCACCTGATTTGGATGAGTTCAATGATGATAGGGGGCTGTATTATCCTCTGGAAATGCGTCCCTATCCTGTTGCTGTCGATAGCGATGGCTTGGTGGAGGCTGTCAAAACTTTTGATGCCACTGATTTGAAGCGAAAAACTGAGGAGTTTTTCTCATTTGTCGGGTTAATAGATGACGGGTGTGGAGACGAAAGGGTCGCCACGGTCATACACAAGCTTACCGATCTTACGAAAAAGGTGCCGGATGTGCTTGAGGAATCCGATATCTGGACTTTTGAATAACGGCATTCGCTAACAGTTATTTACTCAGCAGTTAGCGCTGTGCCTCTGTATCATTAGTTATATTCGGTTGCATTTGCATTCAATCCAATTCCGAATTGCTAAGGACCGTTGAGTGCGTCGGGCGCGAGGCGACATGGCGACGCAAATACTAACTAGAATTTTCGCTGCGGATTATCTTTTATCTAGGTTAAGGTTTATAACCTGACTGCATATCGACAATTTGGCGGGAGGTTGCATTTCAATAGATGGTGCGGCTAAGGTTGTGTCAACGGTTCAGCTTCTCTTTTAGGTTTTGCAACTGAGGTGCATCCATTGATCGGAATCTCGGGCGCGCTGGAACGAAACTGCATTTGTTCTTCGTGTAGTTTAGACCTTTTCCAGATATCGTTTCTACATTATTTGACAGGTCGCACACAAGGTTGTGCTCATTTTGATGGCCTAGATATTTCAGACGATCATCCTTGCGTGTAGTTGCTATCCCGCGATGTGTAGCCGGTGTTCTCAAGGGAAATGTTCCTCGTATGGAGGCTGCGATAATACGTGGAACATGGTTTTGGTTAATAAACCATTTGGCCTGTTTCGGGGTCAAAGTAGTGCCACTTGCCGTCGATCTTCTGCTCGCCGAAGCGCATGGCGCCGTCCTCGCCGTAGTAGACCTTCTTGCCGTACGGCAGTCTCGTGATGCCCGTCGCCATGGCGCCGTCGTTGTAGTCGAAGTAGTACCACTTGCCGTCGATCTTCTGCTCGTTATGAATTAATACTCCATTCCTGTAGTAGCAAATCGAACCATTTTCTAATGTGGTCCACCCCTCTTTTGTTTCTTTGGAATACTCCGCTTTGAAGTTATACTTCGCTACCCACTCGAAGGCTGAGATTGCCTCGATGTTCGATGCCGCAGTAAGCTCAACTTTTGCGCCACCAGACTTCCATTCCCTCTGATTCATCGCATGCGCAATAATCCCATTCTGAATCCCCGAAATACTCGGCGGGAACGACTGATTATCGGCATCGATGGAAAAGCTCTCTTCCTTGGCATCTAGGTGCTGCTGAATGCGATTGGCATACTTCTCGGCCCATTCATCGGCCTTTCCGTTTCGCACAAAGTAATTGTTGGATAGGTCGGTTGAGCGGTAGGCATAGCTGTCCTTTTGGTAGTTTGCCGTATGGTTGGAGTGGGCGATTGCCATGAGCTCGTCGGTCAGGCCAAAGTACAGATGGCGCTGGTCCAGGTCTCCGTACCAGTTGTCGCTGGTGTCGTCCCAGGTTAGGTCCATCTGGCACCATTTGCCGTCGATCTTTACGGCGTTCCAGGTGTGGCCGTTGCCGGTGATGCGGCCGTTGGCGATGCCCGCTGCGTTAAGGAGCTTGGCGTAGATGCGCTGGTAGCTCTCGCAGGTGCCCTGGTGGCGCGTGAGGCCGCTTTCGGCCGAGCACCAGTTGAGGCTGTGGTCGTACTCCAGCTGGTCGAGCGTCCAGTCGTGGAGCCACAGCGCCATGTCGTAATCCGAGCCGTTTGTCTCTTGCCTGCACAGGTCCACGGCGTCGTTGACGATCTGCGTGACGCTTGGGCGGGCGGCGTCGTTTACGGTCACCTCCGCCGTGGTGCGCAGGTAGTAGATCCCCTTGTCGTTTTGGGGGTCGTATCTGTCGTTGTCCATAAAGTAGAAGTAGATGCGGTACATGCCCGATGCCGTGAAGTCAAAGGTGAAGTCGTGGCCCGCGGTGCCCAGGTTGTAGTAGCTGTCCCATGCCGGGCGCGACGCGTCGCAGACGCTTTCCTGGCTGCCGCCGTCCCAATAGGTGGGTACGTCCATGCGCGCCTTGGCCTGGGACGAGCCGTTGGCCTGGGTTACGTGGAAGGTCGTCGCGGTGCCCGCGGGGGCGTCGTTCCACGAGACGGTGAAGGTGACGCCGTTTTGGCTTGCGGTGGCGGAGTGGGCGTAGCCGGTTTGTGACGTGGCGGAGATTGCGGCGGGCGCGGGGGTGGTGCGGGCTCGGAGGGATGGGGTGGCCGTGTTGGTTGCGGCGGTGGTGCCGGGCGTGGTGGGGGTGCCGTCGGCGCTTTCCGTGCTGACAGCGCTGGTGCCGGTGGATGTTGCGGTGCTGTCATCTACGGTATCTGCTGTCGCATTTGCGTTGGTGCCGTCTTCAGCCTTGCCCGTGTTGCTGCTCGTGGCGTCGGCTTGCGACTGCTGATCTGTGGTTGCCTGAGGCTGCATGGCTCCTGCGATGGCTGCCATGGGCATCGTCGCGCTGACCATGGACGCGCACGCGATCGCGCAGAACAGGTAGTAAAGGGGTCGTTTCATAGCGGAGCCTCTCGGTGAGCAGCCAATAGGGTCCGAAGGCAGCTCCAGGCCAGCACTCCGCACATATTTTGTTGGGGATTATTTTACGGGAATACCTGTCAACATCAGCGAACTTTCTGGGGAATGTCGGGGAGGGGGAGAGGAGGGGAGTAACCGGCTGTTGGGACGTTGGTCAGCGGCGGCATCCTGTTCCGCGCTTCGTTGGTACGATACGGCAACTTTATCATGAGGCCGTCTTGCGCAACTTCGAGACTCGGCACCGAGAGCTTCCGGGTTCAGTATATGTCCGCGCCGGTAGTTATACTTTACGCGAAGCGGCACGAGAGGACTTGCCGCAAGTCCCATACTCTGAGTGCGTGAAAGAATCGGTCGCGAAGGCGAGGTGAGTATGATAAGCAAAAACCAACATGTTACGAAGCGGGCAGATGGTAAATGGCAGGTTAAGGGTGAAGGGGCACGTCGTGCATCTTTTGTTACGACGACCCAGAGCGAGGCCATAAAGCGCGGTCGTGTTATTAGTGCTAACCAGCAGTCGGAGTTGGTCGTCCATCGTCCCGATGGCAGAATTCGCGCAAAGGATTCCCATGGGCACGATCCCTTCCCGCCACGAGGATAGAGGTTCGGGGCCATTGCGGCTGTGGGTGCGGATTGCCGTGCCCACAGCCGCAAAATAGTTTCATCTTTAATGAGAAGTGCTGTCTCGGTATCAATCGTTCTGGTTGAAAGGGGATTTATATGATGAAAACCCAACTATTGGTTTACAGATTACGGGATTGCGGTTTTACGGAAACAGGCGACCTTACAATAAAAGAATTCAGTAAGGCAAGCGCCTTCGACGCCTTTGAGTTGACGGTTATTGACTTACAAGATGAGCATTTATGGAAGAGCGATTGCGACAACGATAAGCTTCTAAATGATCATGCAGATATATCCTCTATTGGTCAGATGCTGCTGCAATCAAATAAATGTAAATGCATTGTTTTGTTTCCGCAAAACTGCATGTATTCCTATTGCTATGGATACGACCCGCAAACTCATGCCTATAGGTATAAACATAAAATGCCGCTGAAGGATTTTATTAAGGATTTTGCTCGCTCACCAATAGACGAACTGATCCCTTTCCCATTGCCTATTTGTTTCGGTGAGTCGATAACGTCTCTTTCTGACAGATTTCTTCATTCGGATTTTTCTTTCAGTTCACCGATTTTGCCTCCTGTTAATTCGATTCTTGAATCGGATGCGTCAACTGTTTCAGCCGTACGGTTATCTGAAGCCTTTGCCGGTACAACACTTCAGGTCAACAACAATGATGATCTATCGGCGATCGTCGACGCCATTTTCCCAGCCAAGGATTCGCCTTATCGTATTCCTGAATGGTTGGACGAAGTTGTATACCATGACGAAGCGGCTCAAAGGGCGCGATTGAAAGAGATTGATGAACAGATAGTTTTTCTCGGCGAAGAGAGGAAAGGGATTGAGGAGATCCTTTCGGATTATCGGGGAATTAAGTCAGTCCTTTGTTGCAAAGACTTCGATCTCGAAAAGAGGGTTCGCCATCTTTTAGCGGAGATTGTCGAGGTCGATGAGGATTTTGAAGATAACAAGGAGGAGGATTTCAGGTTCTCTTACGACAATACGCTGTTTTTAATTGAGATCAAAGGCAGTAACGGAGGGCTGAAGCGACAACATGTTTCAAAGACATATGATCATGTTCAAATAAAAGCTGACGCAATGGAAGAAGAGGGTAACTCCGGCAAGTTGAAAGGTGTCCTTATATTTGCATCACAAATTGAATTAAAGCCTGACGAGCGGGACCAGTTTCCTGAAACTCAGATTACAATCGCCCGTAAAAACGATATCGCAGTTCTTTCGACTGAGACGCTGCTTCGTTGTTATGAAGCTTATGTCGAAGGACGTTTGACTTCAGACGCTTTTAAGGAGACCTTGTTGCAAACGTCTGGCCTTGTAAGCTTGGATGCATTTGGGATGGATGCTGCTAATTGAAGCAAGTGTTAAGGGCGCACAACGATTCAGGTTGATTTACTGCGTAGGACAATCATAGAGACAAAAGCAAAAGGTCGAGCGCTGAAGGTAATTCTTGGGCGATCAAAGGTTGATTCATGAAGGATATTTACTTTTCTAAATTAAATTGACCCCTTGGCTCCCAGGGGATAAAGTGGATATAGCGGTATTGACGTAGTCAACCTACGGGCCTACGTCCTGCGGAGAGACGGCTGTTCTTCTGGATGGTCGTCTCTCTTCATTTAGGGAGTTGGTATGTCTGATAAGCCCTTTTTGACTATCGATGAGCAAGTTCGACTTCTTGAATCTCGTGGTTTGGGCGTCGATGCGGATACTGGCCCCACTCTGATGCGTGAGGGCTACTACTCAATTGTCAACGGTTATAAGGATCCATTTCTCGATATTGGCAAGAGTAAAGAGGCTGGCGAAGATCGGTATCTTGAGGGAACATCCTTTTTGGATTTGTACACTCTGTTCACATTTGATAGAGAGCTAAGGTCTCTTACATTTCGATATTTGATTTTGGCTGAGGCTAAAATCAAGACTGCGGTCGCCTATGCTTTTTCGAATGCCCACCGAGCTTCCGAAGCGTATCTTCTCCAGTCAAATTATTGCGATGAAAATGAATTTGCTAGCGCCGGGAAAAATGGGGCCAATTTCGCGCAAGAGATTGCTGGCCTTACGTCGGTTTTGGGTCGTAGGGTATCTAATAGCAAATCAGATTTCATCGTTCATTATCGAAATTCATATGGTGCGGTGCCCATTTGGGTGCTGGTGAACGACCTGACTTTTGGGAATATCGAGCATTTCTATAACTTAATGAAGCCTAAGGATAAGTCTGCGGTTTGCAAAATGATTGTGGACTCGACGGGTAGGACCGGATCGCACAAGCTCGGGTTTTTCAGCGTGGATGACGCGAGGGTTTCGATCGAGGTCCTCGTTAAATTCCGTAATGTTTGCGCCCATGATGAGAGGCTTTATTGCGCCAAGGTCGGTGGGCGCAAAAACGTCAACTACATTCGAATGGTTTGGATGCTTGAGCGCTATCTGACCGAGAATGAGTTCAAACGGTTCATTAAGGAACTCACTGAGCTTCTTATGAGATATATTGAGACGTATGCGATTAAGCACGTGCTAAATCAGATCGGTTTTGTCGAACTGCTGCAAAAGACGACAGACGGAAGCTTATTTGAATAGCTGGTCCGCTGCCGATGTTTGGTGCTGGTCCAGGTCTCCGTACCAGTTGAGGCCTTGGTCTTACACCAGCAGGGCGAGCGTCCAGTCGTGGAGCCGGTTGCGGCAGTGGTGGCGTCAGCGCTTTCCGTGTTGGCTGCGCTGGTGCCGGTTGATGTCGCGGTGCTGTCCTCTGCGGTATCTGCTGTCGCGTTTGTGTTTGCGCCGTCTTCGGCCTTGCCTGCGTCGCCGGTCGAGGAGTCGGCCTGTGCCCGCTGCTCGGCTGTTGCCCGAGGCTGCATAGCTTCTGCGATGGCTGGCATAGGCAACGTTGCGATGACCATGGACGTGCATGCGATCGCGCAGAGCAGATAGTAAAGGGGCCGTTTCATAGCTGAGCCTCTCGGTGAATGGCCAATGGGGTTCGAAGGCAGCTCCAGGCCAGCACTCCGCACATATTTTGTTGGGTTTATTTTACGGGAACCCCAGTCAACATCAGCGAACTTTCTGGGGAATGTTGGGGGGGCGGTGGGAGACGGGCTGTGCAGGGAAATGTCATTTCTAGAATCGAATAGAGCCAGTTGGCGTTGACCCCCGTCCCATACTACTGCATGCTGGACAACTGATCGCTTGGACCAGTGACGGATACCGAGATCAAGCTCACGAAGGAGGTGCTGAACGCGGTCGTAAATGCTACGTGGAGCTATAAGTGCTCCAGTGAGTTCAAACGTGGTCAGATGGAAAGCATCCGCATCACAGCTGAATATTTCAACGCTGCGGTAAAGATGAACTGTGTGGATCAGCTTACGAGCGTGATGATGATTACGTTGGCAGACTCCGCTAGGATGTACCAGCACTACGATAGCGAGGGAATCATGACCGATGTCAGTAAACAGCAGTTCAACCAGACGCTTGAGGTGCAAGCCAAGTGCCTGAGCTCTATTCTTGCGCAGTTTGCTAAGTAGCCTCTGTATTGAGGCCGAAATACTCGCAATTTGGTTGGGGCGCGTATTATGTTCTTTCGTTATTTGGCCATAAGAGCTCATATGGAAGCCATCAGTATTCGTGCTCGGTTTAGAACTTGGTTGGCTGCGCGATCGGTCGTACTGATGGCCTTTTTAGTGCTTTTGCTGGCGGGTATTTTCGCTGGGGTCATCATTGGACTAACGGTTAAATCGGTTCGCGCGGCGCTATTGCCGGTGCTTTCTGTTGTGCGCTCGAGATATACAAAGTGCTTCAGTTAGATTAGTCGCGCCGATTCGTGGCCTTCGTATTGTTACGGCTTTGATGCAAATATCTACTTGTTAAACGATGGTGAGCACCATGATATTGCACAGGGCACCGAGGCCGACATGGGCTCCGGTGCCCTTTAGTTGCTGATGGTGGTCCTGTCGATGTAGCGTGGCAGCTATATATGAATGGCCTTAATAGGAGTACTTGTGTTCGCATGAGGGGTGCGGCGATAAAATTAATTCAATAGATTAGTGCCGCTGCTATTCATGTGGCATGACCTAGGCTGTCTTTTTGTCGGTGAGCAGATTGTGAGGTTGTTGAGCTTATGGACCGGGTTAAGAGGAATATCGTTGGTGTTGAATCTGCAAAGAGAGAATTGATTTCCAAAAGGTACAAACGGATTACCAAGGCTGTGAACTCGGAGTTTTGGAGTTCCAACAGCGAGACGGCACATTCACTGTATGTAGGTTCTTATGGGCGTGGTACCGCAACAACAGATAGCGATCTTGACGTGTTGCTGTCCCTTCCTCGGAGCGAGTACGAGCGATATGACATGTATAAGAGGAATGGACAATCAAGATTACTTCAGGCTGTAAAATCCGCAGTTTCCGAAACCTACTCTACGACTGATGTTAAGGGTGATGGCCAGGTTGTCATCGTTAGATTCTCGGATGGAATGAAGTTTGAACTTCTCCCGGCATTTGAGCGAGTGGACAGCTGGGGATCATTTGTGAGTTACGACTACCCCGATACTCATATGGGCGGTCGATGGCTTGCGACTGATCCCAAGGCGGAGCAGGAAGCGATGAAAGAGAAAAATCGAAGTTCGAGAGGGCTTCTGTTCGATACTTGCAAACATATTCGAAACGTCCATGCCCAGAGCTTCTCAAGCTATAGATTGTCTGGCATCGTTATCGATAGTTTTGTGTTCTCGGCGATTGGTGATTGGCATTGGTCGGATGAGGTAGGCACAACACCGGCGGGTACATATGAGATGCGACTTTTGGATGAGTTTAATCGCCTTTCCCTACAAGGCGCGGTGCCGTTCGCGCTTTTTAGCCCAGGTAGCCAGCAGGCTATCGATACGGCCAAAAGTTATGAGTGCCTCGGAAAGGTGCTTCGCCAAATGGCGTGCTAGGAGGTTGTTTTGGATAGATTGGATTTTAGGGAGCGGCTACGCGGACAGATTGAGGAATCTTACGGCAAGCTGTTGTATACATATCAGACGCAACAGGAAGCGGCGACTCTGAAGCGTACGACGGCCAATCGTATCTCCATCAGCCAGATAATTCTAACTGCGGTTTCAACTTGTGGAGTAATTAGCGTCATTATAGGTCAAACTGGGACCGGAGTCGGGGCTGTCGTCGCTTCCATTACCTCAGCCTTATCGCTTGGGTTAAATCTGTATACCCGTGGATCTAAACTGCCCGAGGAAGCTGAGGAACACGTGCGTTGTGCTAATCGACTCTGGGTTGTTCTTCAGGACTATGAGTCGTTGCTTACGGATTTTGATGATCTTGAAGTTGGAGAAATACGTAGATGCCGCGACTCGCTCGTTGAAAAGCAAGCCGAAATATACGCAGAAGCGCCAAGGACGAGCGACAGGGCGTACAAGAAGTCACGTAAAAGACTCAAGAACGGACATCAATCTTTTGAGCCGGGGGAGATTGACAAATTGCTGCCGTCGCGTCTGCGTAGCCATGCCCGTGAGTAATTGCGCACCATTCGCTGAGTTGTTAGGGCCGGGAAAGTTCCCCGGCCCTTTTGATAGACAATCTTATTGGTGCGTTAGTGCGAGGTGATTTTACTCGCCTGCCAACGGCGGGGCCAGGCGCTGGAACAGCTTTTTGCAGTGTGGCGAGATGTCGAGGTCGATGCCGCACAGTTCCCGAATACGCGGATCGGTGTTACTAATGGAATAGATAGCGGCGCAAACGTCTTCAATAAAACGGCTTCGCCTACCCTCGGTTTCTTGATGGTAGGGAAGCTCGCCTTTTCTTGTTCCCCAAGTTTTTTCAATTGCCTCGTCGAGAAGCTCCACAAAGAGCCTGCTGTGGCTTGCTAGCTCGTACACTGCAAAATAGTTTGTGCCCGTCTTCACCTCGTGCCAAGCAAGGGGTTCGTAGTAGGCAAGAATGTTCAACACGGGCAGTAGGCAGTTGTATTGGAAACACTGGAGCTTTGTGTCTCCAAAATACTCATTGTGCTTACTGATGTAATCCAAGAGATTTGCTGTGGGTTCGGCGAGTCTGTTGCAGGCTCTTAGGGAGGCTTGTTTGTAGCTGAGCAAATCGATGGTTATATCCATGAAGGTATATCCATCGATTGTATTAATGCCTTTATACAGAAGGTACTCTGCCGGCTTTATCGGATTTAGCTCGAGGCGCTTGTCATAGAAGCGCTCGAGGTATTTTCTTCCTTCAAAGCTTGATCCATATACACCTTGGAGGGAATGGGCCAGCTGTGTAATGTCGGTCGAATAAACCACAACAATGTTCTCTTGCTGAAACAGGGTTTTGGTCTGCTCGAGTACCTTTATGGCGAATTCGGGCCGGCAGCGATCGAGCTCGTCGATAAAGATGATGGCTCGTTTGGCTATCTTGGGCAGATGGTTCTTTATGAGCTCGCCAATTTTGCTCCTAAGCTCTTTTTCCGCTTTGTACTGTTCGAGAAAATCAGTGCCGCTGAAATTTTCAATGATGCCATTAATGTCAACGCCGTATCCGATAATGGAGGCGGCGGTTTCTATGACGCTAATGACTCCCTTGCCGAAATCCTTTCCTCCCTTGACGCTCTGTTCGTCTACAGCGTTAGCGATAGAGGCCAATATAGGCAAGATCGGATTGTCGAAATGGTCGTCTTCCCATGCGTTGAAATAAATGGGGAGGCATGGCATCGCTGGGAGTTCCGTTGCGGTTTCTCCTAGTGTCGCGTTAAGTGTCTCTAAATCGTGGTCGAGAGTCGGATTTGCCATTTGAAGGACTCTCACTACTTGTTTTACAAAGAATGTCTTGCCAGATCCCCAAGACGCGTCAATAACAAAGGTATACGGAGGCTCGACCGAAATGAGCATCTTTAGAAAGTCCTCGATTTCTCTCTTGCGGTGAAGCGGGTCCTGGGTAAGAGCGTTTTCAATTGCTTTCGGTGTAGGTTCTTCGTCGACTCGTTTCATGGTGACTGCCTTCTTTCTGTGGGCTTAGATTGTGTTTCGGTCTTAATCGTTCTGTAATTAGGATCGGTAGGCCTCTTCTTGTTTGACTTTCATCCGTAGGTTTTACCCTTTTAGTGTTTAACAATGCCTAGACCGTAAAATGGGCTCAATGGTTTTGCTGATTGATAGGGTGGTTTAGATGGCGCTTTCTATGAGTCGAATCCACTGGGATTACTTTATTCTGCTCGAGGAAGACGTCATTCGGGTATTGCATTACATCGAGCCTACCGAAGCGAACTATGGCACCTATGGCGCCGAGCTCGTCAAAGCCTATCTCTCGATTTGTTCCGAGATCGATGTCGCCTTTAAAGATCTTAACCACCTTGTTGGGCGTTACGAGAGCGCCGATTGGGGCGCGGTTAAAAACATTTCCGGGGCGCGTGAGATGGTCCACGCTCGCTTCTCGCAACAGTTTCGTTTTAGCTGGGTTGTTATTGATGCCAGCGAGATCGTTATTAACCCCTGGTCATCTTGGTGGGCAGATGATGGGACCGAATCCACCATGAATCCTGAATGGTGGGTCTCGTACAACAATGTCAAACACCATCGCTTAGATAGCTATGCCGAAGCCAATCTTGGCAATGTGCTCCAGGCGCTTTCAGGATTGTTCGTTCTCCTTTCCTGTTTATTTCGGTATGAGTATGAACACAATGCGGATGAGGCCCCTCGCTATCTGCCCGCCCCACAGCGATTGAAGTTTTCGAGTCGGGGGATCGAAATCGGCTCGAGCGATCCGTTATATGTCATCGGTACCGTGCTCTGCTCTTCTCCGGGCTTTCATGTTGACAAGCCACTGCGGCTGCATTCATCAGACGAGAGAGATGCTCATGATGATTGCGAACAAGGCGTGAGTTCGATTCAGGTGAATGATTGAGCGTAATTGATTACCAGCAATTGGCGAAACCGCTCCATTCTCGTCAGGCTCGATCAAGCCGTGTCTCAACGGTTTTGAGTTGGCGTGTCTATGTGGCGTGAATGTTCGCACGCTTGAACTTGAGTTGCTTTCAGGAGGCGATGGAGACCGCGCAGTGCCTGGACTCCGTTAGTTCCAGCTGTATTGAGTGAGATTCCATGCTCGGTATTATTGAATGGTCGATTGCTCGCTTGTCGGCTTGTTATGCGGTTAATGGCAGCTTCAACACGAGGCCGTCTTTCACCTCCGTAAGACTCGATGCAGGAACCTTCCAAGAAAAGTCCGTAAGGCCGCCGCCTAAGTCCAGCTCTGCATGACCATACTCTTCGGTTTTGCGACCAGGGTTGTTCTCGTCGGGCTTAAGGTGCCATTCGACCGGTTGCGACCCGATGATTCGATATTCGCGTTGGTACGCGTATTTGGGGGCTTTGATGATGAGGTTGTACGGGATGCCTTGGAATGCCTCGTCTGTCACGCTAGGAGCAGGAGCGCCGTAAAAGACAGGGCTGTGCAGGGAGATGTCATTTCCGGAATCAATCTTTCGATTTAGAAGTCGCTCAAAGCAGCCGTACTGCACGATGCCGATCCAGCCGTCGGCGCACCTGAACTCATCGATCATTTGCCTGGTAATCACGACAGTGTTGTCAACAATGTCGCTCTCCCGCAAAGTGAACATGCAGTAGATCGGCAAGAGCCAGTTGGCGTAGATGCCCATGCCGTACGCCAGAGACGCTTCTAGTGGATCGCCCTGCTCTCCGGGCAGACCGTGGTAGTAGCCGGCGGCGTTCATATAGAGGCGCCCGTCCATCAGGTCGTCTATGTACGCCTCTTGGGGAGCGAATTTCAGTAGGTAGACGATGCCGTCTTTTGGCATGGCGTGTCCTCTCGTTGGTTGATGCGCCCCGAGCCTCGTCGTGTGCCCAGGTCTTTAGTGCAAATATAAGAGCGTCTCCTCAATCCCGCGTGCTGGATTGACGCGCGTTCGGCATCGTTCAGAACACTGACTCTCTATGGAGCCAAGGTCGGCATCGCCAAGGGGCCCGTTGTTATAGACGGAGGGCCGCGCCTGCTCTGGCCGGATACTTGTTCGTAAGCGCGGTGCTCTTGCCGGTCTCATCATGGGCGAAATGGCTAAAGAATGTATCTCGTACTTCAACGGACTCTTTTCGGATACACTTCCGGAGTTTATTGCGTTCAATGTGATTGCGTTCTGCAGGATTACTGATGTGGAATCGAGGGAAAGGGCGTCAGCCGGTCTGCTGCGGACAAAATAATCGAATCCATCTTTGATAAACTGCTGACTGGCTTCAGGAGATTCGATTACGAGCGGTCCTATGCCATGCTTCTCAGAACACTGCGGAAGCACCGTAAAAAAGACTGCGTCGCGATGGGTTCTTTGGAGCGCTTCGACTATATCGTTAGCATCTTTTCCGAGGGCTCCCTGCAGCGTTTCTCCGATTACCTTGATACAGATATCTCGATGATGACCGTTCACTCCGCTAAGGGGCTTGAGTGGGACATTGTTTTCATTCCGGGCGTTACGCGTTTCGACTGTCCTGGAGGGATTTGCTCTCGGTGCGAAAGTGCTGGTATGTGCGCGCGTTCTGCGCAATGTTGTCGGATCGTTGATGTGAAGATTATGCCAGACGGGCTTATTGGGGAAATAGGCCTGCTGTACGTTGGAGTCACTCGCGCTCGCAAAGCGGTATATGCCTCCGCTTCTATGCAGCGAAGGACATATCACGGGAACTATCAGGTTGCCTGCCCCTCTTGCCTAACGTCTCTTCCGGGCAATGAACCTGTGAGCTGGTCGGTCACGGATAGAGAGGGGTGATTGCCGGCGGGACGGGGCGTGTCTGCTACTGACGCGAGGTCTGGTTGCGGCTCTTGCTGTGGTCTCATGGAGTGTGCCCAAGCTGTTCTTTGGCTAGAACGGCTTGGGCATTAGCGACTTGGTGGGATGCGGTGTTTGTTTAATTAGCCACTGTTGAATATTGTGAAGCAGCACCATGGCATTGCGCCTAGGCACCGGGGCCGACATGAGTCCCCTTTAATTTGCCAGAACGCATCTTTTATCCAAGTAGCAAGTGCCACAAGATAAACGGTGTCCTTTGGGTTGGGCAAGAAGCCCCGCCGATAGTGGAATTGAAATCTTGGATGCTGTATTTAGCCTTAAGGATGAGATCGGACATTAATTCATAATGATCGGAGTCCTTCCAGGGCCATTTCTTCCATATGCCGCCTCCGTGTTCACCTAAATCATCGGTGGTCTTTAGTTTTTCGATCGCTTGCATGTCTCTCCTGTCTATTCGATTTGTTGCAGCGCTTCTTTTGTTGTCTTGATGTCAACATGGTGCCCATTAATGGCTATAATCTGCCAGCTATCCAAAGAATGAGTCCAAAGGTTGATTTGGAGGATTGGCGGCATAGGATTGACGGACCCCGAGTTCTCCCTTAAAGTAAGCCTTGTGATGAGGCCTTGCGACGGTACGTCCGGCTTGGTCCGTGGGAACCGCCGAAAGGCGGTTTTCGCGTTTAAGGGGCTGTTTACCGAGGGCATTTGTCCGTATCCGCTTCTGGGCAGTGGGCTTTTATCGCGAATTTCGGAAGTGCGGGGAAAATCGAAACTTGCCGCGCACACTCCGATTTTTGCCAACAAAATCGCAGGCCGCAAGAGTCCAAACCCGGGGCCTAGTCGACAGATCCCATTTTTTTTACCGCACTTCCGAGTTCACCTGTCGATAATGTGCGGCGGCCTCTGGAACCTCCGAGAGCGTCGGCCTTTTAGCATAAAGCGCATCGTCCCCCCCCCGGGGGGCTTCTGGGGCGCGGCTCTTCTGGTTAAACTACTCAATTCTTAATGCTCACCGTGCTCAATTCTCGATGACCATTCGGACTATTTTTAAGTGGGCATCAACAGGTTGAGTCGGGGAGGGGAGAGCTGAGGTGGATGAGGCGTATTTGTCCTGGCGTTATGTTCCACGCTTATTTGACCATGCGCGATACGGTAGCTTCAGCTTGCGGCTGTCTTGTGCTTCTTCGAGATTCCACACCGTACCTTCCAGGTCCGATTTATGTCCGCGCCGGTATTTATGCTTTAAGCAAAGCGGCACGAGTGAACTTGCTACAAGCCTCATGCTGTGAGCGCGTTAACCAATCAGTCGTGAAGGCGAGGTGAGTATGAAAGGTAGAAACCAGCACGTTACGAAGCGGGCGGATGGCAATTGGCAGGTTAAGGGCGAGGGGGCGCGTCGCGCTTCCTTTGTTACGACGACCCAGGGCGAAGCTATAAAGCGCGGTCGTCAAATTAGTTCTAATCAGCACTCTGAGCTAATCACCCATCGTCCCGACGGTAGAATCCGCGCAAAGGATTCCCATGGGCACGATCCCTTCCCGCCGAGAGGATAGGGGCTTGACGCCATTGCGGCTGCGGGCATGGATTAGCGTGTCCGCAGCCGCATACTTCCGAGTTTTGGCCTTGTACCCTTTGCTCCAGATGCTGCAAACACTTGATTGATGCTATTTAAGGTCTATAATCGAATAAAAACTCTGAAATATCTTTTCAAAACAATGAAAGGAATTTTGAGGACGATGCTTTGCCAGTTTACCTTCAGGAACTATAGATCCTATCGCGACGAAACTGAGCTTTCCATGCAGGCAACATCGATGAGGGAGTTCGAGCGCTCCCTCATAGAGTGCCCTGACGGGCAGAGTTTCCTTCCGGTGGCTGCGGTGTACGGGCCTAACGCTGGCGGCAAGTCTAACCTGCTGGAGGCGCTTGACTACATTCGTTCGGCGGTGGCCAAGCCGATCAGATTGCTGTCTGCCAGCATTGATGCGCCAGAGGGTAACCGTCCTTCGATACCCCGTTGCTCTGCGTTTGAGTTCGATGAAGTGTCGGCTGCTGAGCCCACCGAATTCGAGCTCTACTATCGCGCGGGTGAGCACGAGTACCGCTATGCCCTGTCCGTGCATGCGGACGCGATCGTGTCCGAAGGCCTGTGGCGGCGAAAATTGGGAGCGTCACGCACGGCGCTGCTGTTCGAGCGTGAGGGCGCAGAGGTTGAACTCGGTCCCACACTGCGTAAGCTCGTGACGGCTGCGAGATTCAACCCGAGGCTGCCGTACCTGTCGTTTCTCTGCATCAACTTTGACGCGCCGGTGGTCAAGGAGGCTGCCAGCTGGTTTCTTGACGGGGTGTTCCTGAACTATAACAGCTCCTATCTGGAGCAGATGCTCGAACAATTGCTCGATGAGGATGACTCACCCGAGGTCTCGCGTTTTTTGCGCGCCGTTGATGTGCGTATTGATGGCTTCAGAGTGGAGAGGGCGCCGGAGTGGCGCGGCCAGCGCGTCTTCGTGAGGCACGAGGTGGGCGGCAAGGCGTACGAGCTGCGTTTATCCGAGGAATCTGCCGGAACCCAGAAGCTCATGGGGTTGGCTGCGTATCTGATGAAAGCGCTTGAGCGTGGTGGCACCGTTGTGGTAGACGAACTCGACGCCAAACTGCACCCGAAGCTTCTTCGCTATGTGATTCTGCTGTTTAAGGATCCTGAGGTCAACAAGAGTGGCGCGCAGCTCATCTTCTCGTCTCAGGACGTGTCAACCATGCGAAACGACGTGTTCCGCCGCGACGAGATATGGTTCGCTGCGCGCGGCGAGGGGGAGGCGAGCCAACTGTGGTCTCTCGCCGACATCCACGAGGCAAACGGTAATCTGGTAAGCAAGAACGCGGCTTTCGACAAGCAATACCTGTCCGGTCGCTACGGCGCCGATCCGTATCTCACCCGCATCGAGGAGTGGGATTAGCATGGTGGCGAAGAAGTCGAAGGGCTGGCGCAGTGGCAAGCGCGAGGGCCGCTCGCGCATGGTTCAGATGACACGTCATCTCGTAGTGAGCGAGGGCAAGGAGACCGAGCCTCGCTACTTTGAGGGTGTGCGTGCGGCGTTGGGCGCGGCGAATGAGCGCAAGGTTGCCATTGTCGTTAAGGGAACCGGCAAACACACGCTTGACCTGTTTGACTTCGCCGTCGAACACTGCCGCTATGCGCCCGAGACGTTCGATCACGTGTGGCTCGTGTATGACAAGGATGACTTCCCTGCGTCCGACTTTGATGCGATGGAGCGCAAGTGCAACGAGCTCTCTGATGGTTCGAGGACTTTCCACGCGTTGTGGTCCAACCCCTGCTTCGAGCTGTGGCCTCTTCTGCACTTTCGCTACACGACCGCGCATATGTCCGCGTCCGACTGCCAGCATGCCCTCGCGCAGGAGATGTTGAAGAACTTGGGTATCGAGTACCGCAAGAACCTGGACGGGATGTTTGGGGCAGTGGATGATAGGCGTGGCGAAGCATTGCAGCGTGCTGGGCGCCTCGTCACATACCATAGGGGGCTGGGTAACGTTAAACCATCTGCGCAAAACCCTGCAACCAAGGTGGGCGAAATTTTCGATGTAATCGGGCCGTATCTGGTTGGCTAGGCGAGTCGCTGGATTGGCTTTCCGGTTAGTGCGATTGGCGGATTGTACTGCGCTATTGCGAGTCCGGTGCGTAGGAGAAGTGCGGGGAAAATCGAAACTCGCCGAGCGCACACCGATTTTTGCCAACAAAACTGCAGGTCGCGGATGCTCAAAACAGGGGCCTGTTTGACAGATCTCGGTTTTTCACCGCACTTCTGGATTGGGTGCTCATTTAGCACTCTCGATGTCCCCACATCCCCTAAAAAAGTTCTTAAAACAGCCTTAAAGGCGCCTTGGCTCGCGTTGACAGCGTACAATACGCATGTTTGACTATGACAAATGTGGAATTAAGGGGAGGGGTGCGCCATGGAGGTGCTGGTTGTTGGCAACACCGCATATGATGACGATGACTTTTGTGCCAAGGCGTTCCCCGGGGACCATGTGCAGGTCGTAGCCGCGCAGGACGCGTACCGCGACGAGTCGTCGCCCCATTCCTCGTGGAAAGAGCTTCTGCAACACCTGGATCAGGCCTACGAGTTCGACCGCATGGTCTACCTTTCCAATTACCTTACCCCGCATACCGATACCGTGGGCGATATCGAGCTGTTGCGCTCGGTCTTTCGTGCGTGCGCGGGTCGCCGGGTCCAACTGCTGTTTGTAGCGGGGCCCGCGAGTGCCGAGGGTGCCTCCGGCGCCGTGGGGCGAACGGGCAAGGGAATTATCGCCCGCGCGGCCAACGACCTCTGCCGCTACTACGCTGTGCGCGAAGGCGTTCAGGCAAAGATTCTGCGCGCGCCCTTCCTGTACACTGCCTCCGCCGCGCTGGATGATCCGTTTTTTGTGCCGCTGTTCGATTCTTGCTTAACCGGATCGGTCGCTTTGCAGGGCGCGGAGGACGCGGCGTTTCCCCTGCTGTGTGCCGAGGAGCTCGCGGTGCTGGTACGCCGCATCTTTGACAGCTGGGACGCCTCCTTTGAGACGCTCGACGTTGCCGATACCTTCCATCGCACGTCTGGTGAGGTGGGCGAGGCCCTCAAGGCGCTGTTCCCTGGGCTCTCAGTTGCCTATGGCGATTCTGCCGGCTATGCCCTGCCCGTCAGCGACACCGTTCGCGTTCGCTATGGCTGGTTTCAGCGCTACGACTTGCTGCGCGATCTTTCGACCATTCAAGCGCGTTGGGATGTTGGCCGCGCAAAGAAGGTCAACCCGCTGCGTGCCGCCATCGACCGCATCCAGATGCGCACGCTGCCTATTAAATGCCTAGAGACGGGCGTTGCCTGGGTTCTGTTCGAGGTACTGGAGCATCTGTTCTCACAATCGGTCCAGCTCAACGTGCTCGATTATCGCCTGCTCTACGTGGTGCTGATCGGCACGCTGTATGGCTTGGACTTTGGCCTGGTTGCGGCGCTGCTGGCGTCGGTGGGTTTGGCAGCCAGCTACTTTACTCAGTACGGCTATACCTTCCAGGGTCTGTTCTACGAGCCGTCCAACTGGCTACCGTTTATTGCGTACTTTGTGGTGGGTGCCGTGTGCGGCTATGTGCAGCTGCGCAACAGCGAAGCCATTAGGGCGGAGCGCGATCAAAACGAGCTCGTGCGCAACCGCAATACGTTCCTTACGCAGCTCTACCACGACGCGATCGAGGACAAGCGCGCGTACAGGCGCCAGATCGTGGGTCGCCACGACAGCTTTGGCAAGATCTTTGCCGTGACGCAGGAGCTCGACGTACTCAACCCTCGCGACATCTATCGCAAGTGCTGCGAGCTTCTGGGCGAGATCCTCGAGAACGATTCGGTGGCGATCTACCATGTTTCGGGCGGGGCATTTGCACGCCTGGTGGCAGCAAGTCCCGCGATTGCCGAAGATGCCGCACGCTCGCTCACGCTTGAGCAGCTTGCACCTCTTTTGGGCGACGGGGGCCGTTCGGACCTGTGGGTGAACCGCGAGCTGACGCCGGGGCTTCCCATGTTTGGATACACGATCGAGCGCGACGGGGCACCCGCCGTGTTGATCTTTGTGCGTCGTGCGGCCGAAAACCAAATGACTCTCTATTATCAAAACCTGTTCCGCATCTTGTGCGGGCTGGTCGAAAGCGCGCTGGGCCGTGCCTTTGACTATGAGGCGGTGGCGCAGGATAAACGCTGCGTTGACGGCACTTGCGTGCTCAAGCAGGCTGCCTTTGGCCAAGAGCTCGCGGCGGAGCAGGCGCTCGCAGATAGCAAGATGGGGAGTTTTTTGCTCCTGCGCGTGGTACCGGGCATGGAGCCTGTCGGCGAGCTGGTGGGCGCAATCGGGTCGGCAATCCGCGAGAGCGACGCGGCGGGCTTGGTCGACGGCGACGTGCTCTACCTGCTTATGCGCCAGGCAAAGGCGTGCGATCTGCCCATTATCCGCGAGCGCCTGAGCGCAAAGCAGATTGCGGTGGAGCCCGTCGATGGCGAGGACATCGTGGCGCTGTTGCAACACATCTCTTACACCGGTGACGGTGAGGGGGGTGCCGCTTGATCTCGCTTGTCGTTGCTGCCGTCTTGCTGCTGATTCATGCGCTGGTTTGCCTGATGCTGTGGACGCTCATGAAGCTGGGCCTGCTGCCGGTGCGCGGGCACATGTTGGCTGTGATAGTGCTGGTGCCGCTGTGGGGCCCGTTGCTGGTGGTTCTGCTATCGGCCCGCAGCGCGGTGTTTGGCGAGGGGCTGAAAGAGTCTGCGCTGGAGTCGCTGCGCTTCAACGACGACCTACATCGCAGCATCCTGGTGCACGACCGTGACGCCGATGCAGGCGTAGTGCCGCTCGAGGAGGCGCTCATCGTCAACGACCCGGCATACCGGCGCCGACTAATGCTCTCCATGCTCACCGAGGAGCCCGACGCGTACCTGGCGCAGCTGCAGGCGGCTAAGCTTAACGACGACGTTGAGGTGGCGCACTATGCCGCGACGGCGGTGGCGCAGATCTCCAAGGAGTCCGACCTTAAACTGCAGCAGCTGGAGCATGCCTTTAAGACGGACCCGAGCGCGAAAAACCTCAACGAATACTGCGATTTTCTTGGTGAATACTTGGGCTCGGGCTTGGCCGAGGGGCGCGTGGCTCAGATTCAGCGCCAACAGTACGCGCGCCTGCTTGCGCGTCGCTGCGAGCGCGAGGACGCCCTTGAGCTGCGCATTCGATATGCGACGGCGCTGGCCGATGTCGGACAGATCGACGAGGCGCAGGCCGTGATCGACCAGCTGGTGCTCGACGTGCCCGAGGAGCAGGAGGTTTGGATGCTTTGCCTGCGCCTGGCCGTGATGCGCCGCGACGGTGACGAGGTTCACCGTGTGATCGATGCGATTGACAAGCAACATGTGTATTTGAGCGCCGACAACCGCGAAAAGATGGCGTTTTGGCGCGACGGGGAGGAGGCCAGATGAGCGTGGCGCACCATATCCGCGACCGTGCAGGCCGCTTTCGTTGGATGGGACTCCTCGTGGTGTGGACGGTCTTTATTGCCATGGCCGCCGTGCTGCTGGTGGAGCGTGCCGGCGTGCAGTACAGTGCGGGTCAGCATAAGCTGGGGATGCTTGCCGCCAACGATGCGGTGCCGGCCTCCTCGGCAATCTTTGGCCAAAAGCCCACGTGCCTGGTTATTTCCGATTCCGATCAAGCTGGCGTCGACGACGTTAAAGACCAGTTCGACCAGATTTTGTTGGACATGAAGATCGTCCATCGCGATGTTGATATTGCCACCGACGGTGCGGACGCGATCCCATCGCTCACGTCGTTTGATCGCGTGATTGTGCTTATGCCCTCGCTTGACGGACTGGGTACGCATCTGACCGATCTGATGAGTTGGGTGAGTGCGGGCGGCTCACTCATGTTGGGCATGACGCCAGATAACTCGAACTACCTGCAGGCTATTGCTTCCAAGCTTGGGATCGAATCGGCCGGATATGACTATGCGAAAGCCGAAAGTATCGTTCCGAGCGAGGACTTTATGTTGGGCGGAGGAGAGCGCTACGAGTTCTCGGATCCCTTCGATTCTTCGCTCTCGGTTTCATTGCGCGATACGGCGCACGTATGGGCAAAGACCGGTGACGCGGGCACGCCGCTCATTTGGTCTAACGATTGCGGCAGTGGTCACACCGTGGTGTGCAACATTGGCATCTACGACAAGGTCATGCGTGGGTTCTATGCTTCGGCCGTAAGCTTGCTGGGCGATGCCACGGCCTATCCGGTCATCAACAGCGCCGTGTTCTATTTGGACGACTTTCCTAGCCCCGTGCCCTCGGGCGATGGTACTTATATCAAGCGTGACTACGGCCTTTCCATTGCCGATTTTTACACCAAGGTCTGGTGGCCCGATCTGCAAAAGCTCGCGCAAAAATACGGCATTCGCTATACCGGCGTGATGATCGAAAACTATGAGGACGCGGTCAACCAGACCGAGCCCGCGCGCCAACCCGATACCACGCAGTTTCGATATTTTGGCGGCATGCTGCTGCAGATGGGCGGCGAGCTGGGCTTTCACGGCTACAACCATCAGCCGCTTGCGCTCTGGGACACCGACTATGGTACGTTGTACGTCTACAAGACCTGGAAGAACAAAGAGACGCTCGTCGCTTCGCTTAACGAACTTATCGCGTTTCAAGACGAGGTCCTGCCCAACGCTCATGGCTCGGTCTACGTGCCACCGTCGAATATCCTTTCGGCCCGCGCGCGCCAGCTTATCGGCACCGACGTGCCGCGCATTAAGACTATTGCCAGTACGTATTTTGAGGATGGCACCGACCTGCCGTACGTGCAGGAGTTTGGCGTGGCGAGCGATGGCATTGTGGAGCAGCCACGTATTGTTTCGGGCGGCATGGTCAACGATTCCTATATGCGTCTGGCAGCCGTGTCCGAACTCAACATGCACTACGTGAGTACGCATTTTATGCACCCGGACGACCTTTTGGACCCCGATCGCGGAGCCAAGGAGGGCTGGGAGGTCTACAAGGGCGGCCTGGTCGACTACCTGGAGTGGCTTACCAAGTCTGCGCCCGACCTGCGCCGCCAGACCGGCTCGGAATGCTCGGGCGCCATTCAGCGCTTTTCGTCGGTTACGGTGAGCGTGGATACCAGTGCGGATGCCTGGACGCTCAGCCTGGGCAATTTCCACGACGAGGCGTGGCTCATGTTCCGCGCCAATAATGGCGAGCCGGGTGCGGTGACGGGTGGCGAACTGACGCACCTTACGGGCGATCTGTATCTGCTCAAGGCAAATGATAATACCCTGACGATCGAGCGCAAGGAGGGTGGCGACAGATGAGAATCTGCTTGGTACTCGAGGGTTGCTACCCCTATGTGCACGGCGGCGTATCTACCTGGATGCATGGCTATATCCAGGCCATGCCCGAGCATGAGTTTGTGCTATGGGTGATTGGCGCGCATGCTGCCGACCGCGGTAAATTTGTCTACGAGCTGCCCAGCAACGTGGTCGAGGTGCACGAGGTGTTCCTGGACGATGCCCTGCGGCTTTCGGGCGAGCAACATGAAGCCAGTTTTAACGACCGCGAGCGCGAGGCGCTACGCCGCCTGGTGTCGCTCTCCAATCCGGACTGGGACGTGCTGTTCGATATTTTCCAGCGCCGTCGCGTGCATCCGCTCTCGTTTTTGCAGAGCCGCACGTTTATGGATATCTTCCGCGACGTGTGCCTTGCCGAGTACCCCTACACGCCCTTTGCCGACGCATTCCACACCATGCGCTCTATGCTGTTGCCCGTGCTCTACCTGTTGGGCAGCGAGGTGCCGGTGGCCGATGTGTACCACGCTATCTCGACCGGCTACGGTGGCCTGCTCGCCTGCCTGGGCTCAAGCGTTCACCATGCGCCGGTGCTGCTGACCGAGCATGGCATCTATACCCGCGAACGCGAGGAAGAGATCATTCGCGCCGATTGGGTGGTGCCGTCGTTTAAGGACCGCTGGATTCGCTTTTTCTACCTGCTTTCGGAGGAGATCTACCGCCGCGCCTTCCGCGTGACGAGTTTGTTCCATAACGCCCGCAAGACGCAGATTGATATGGGCTGCGATGCGGACAAATGCCTGGTCATCCCCAACGGCATCCAGTTCGATCGCTTTAAGGATATTCCCTTAAAGACCGATGACGGCTGGGTGGACATTGGCGCGGTGGTGCGCCTGGCGCCCATCAAGGACGTCAAGACCATGATCTATGCCTTCTTTGAGCTGCACGAGCGCCTGCCCAAGGTGCGCCTGCACATCATGGGCGGCGTGGACGACGAGGAGTACGGCGCCGAGTGCCACGCGTTGGTCGATACCCTGGGCGTGCGCGACCTGATCTTTACCGGCCGCGTCAACGTGGTCGAGTACATGGAAAAGCTCGACTTTACCATTTTGACGAGCATCTCCGAGGGCCAGCCGCTCAGCGTTCTGGAGTCGCTTGCAGCGCGCCGTCCCTGCGTGACGACCGAGGTGGGCTGCTGCCGCGAGCTGCTCGAAGGCGCCCCGGGTGACGACTTTGGCGTGGCGGGTTTTGTGACGCCGCCCATGTATCGCAAGGGCCTGGCCGATGCCATGGAGCGCATGTGCGTGAGCCGCGCCCGTCGCATTGAGATGGGGGAGCGCGGGCAGCGTCGCGTTGCCACGTACTTTTTGCACGAGCAGATGCTCGCCAACTATCGCGCGCTGTACGACGAGACTGCGCGTGCGTTTGACCTGCCCAGAGAGGGGGAGTAGCCGGTGGCCGGAATCGGTTTTGAGCTCAAACGCCTGTTTAGGCGCAAGGGTCTGTTTGCCACGATGCGCGCCTATGGCTACGCCGGCATTGTGTGCACGGGCCCCATGCTGCTGGGCGTGCTGCTCCAGGTGGGTATCTTGGTGCTGTGCGGTCTGTGGGGCGTGGGTCGCGCCAACCAGGACCTGCTTGTGTGCATGGTGACCTATACGCTGCTGGCGTCGCTTACGCTCACGAGCTTTTTCTCTATGCCGGTCACGCGCTTTTTGGCCGATATGCTCTTTGCCGAGCGCGAGGATGAGATCCTGCCTTCGTTTTGGGGGTCTAATGCCATCATGCTTGTTGTGGGCACGATGCTCTACGGCGTCTTTTTGCTGTTCTCGGGCGCCACGCTGCTGCAGGGGCTGCTGTGTCTGTGGCTGTTCAACATTATGATCGTCAACTGGAACGGCATGAGCTATCTCACGGCCATCAAAGATTACCGCGGCATCCTGTGCAGCTTTGCGGCTGCCATTGGCGTGGCGTGCCTGTGCGCCCTGGCCGCGCTGGCGCTGGGACTGCCGCCGGTCGAGGGCTTGCTGGCGTCAATTGCTCTGGGCTACGGCGTCATGCTCGCCTGGGATGTGGTGCTGCTGTACCGGTATTTTCCGCAGAGCGACCGCAGCCCCTGGCTCTTTTTACGGTGGCTTGATCAGTTTATGCCGTTGGCGCTCACGGGCTTGTTCACCAACCTGGGCCTCTTTGCGCACTTGGTGATAATTTGGGCCGGTCCCATTGGCGTGCAGGTCAAGGGCTTGTTTTATGGTGCGCCCTACCACGATGTGCCGGCGCTCATCGCGTTTTTGACGATCCTGGTCACGTCCGTCAACTTTGTGGTCTCGGTCGAGGTCAATTTCTATCCGCGCTACCGCGACTACTACAGCCTGTTCAACGACGGTGGTGTGGTGGGCGACATTGTGGTGGCTGAGGAGGAAATGCTTGCTACGCTCAACCGAGAACTACGGTTTTGTGCGCTCAAGCAACTGTTTGTGACGGCGGCGGTCATCTCGCTCGAGACCACGGTGCTGTCGGCCCTACCGTTGGGCTTTAACAACCTGATGCACGGGTATTTCCGCACGTTATGCGTGGGCTATGGCCTGTATGCCGTGGGCAATACGTTGTTGCTCATCTTGCTGTACTTTACCGACTACAAGGGGGCCGTGCTGGCCTCGGGACTGTTTGCCGGTGTGGCCGGGCTGGCGACTGCCGTGTCGTTGCTTTTGCCGCAGCAGTTTTACGGCTTTGGCTTTTTGTTGGGTGCGGCGGTGTTTTTTATCGTGGCGCTGCTGCGGCTCGATACCTATACCGCCAACTTGCCGTATCGTATCCTGAGTCAGCAGCCCATTGTGGCGACCGACAAAACGGGCTGGTTTACCGAACTTGGCCGGGTGCTCGACCGTGTTGAGCAACGCTACGAGGACAAGCGCGTGGGCGGTGAGCCGCGCAGTGCGTTTGAACGTATGGTGGTTCGCCTGTACCAAAAACATTGGGGAGGTTCTGATGATCGATAAGTTGATGTCTCGCCGCTGCCTGATCGAGGCGGCTGCCGGCGCGCTGTTGCTTTCGGGCTGCTCGTCTCAGGACGAATCCTCGACTAAAAAGGTCAAAAAGCAGGACAAGATTAAAAAGGCCGAGGCCTCCGACCAGTCCAAGCACCTGCGCGATAAGGACGAGCTGTACGAGGTTTACGACGACTCGGGCATTGTGACCATGTACCTGACGGTCTCGCGCGGCAACAGCTCCGAGAACACCGACCACAGCTGGGCCGAGATCAACACGTACTCGGTGTATGACTATGCCGACATGGGCGTGACGCGCTATCAGGTTATGGGCCTGCTGCAGCCGGGCGACGAAGAGGGACCAGTTGCCGGCGAGGTTGGCTATGGCGAGGAAGCGCCCAATGCTACCGTGCAGGTGCGCGGCCAGACCTCGAGCAATAACTCGCAAAAGAATTACAAGGTGGAGCTCAAAAAGGGCAAGGGTACCTGGCGCCAACAGCGCGCGATTGCGCTCAACAAGCACATGGGCGAGGGTATGCGTTTTCGCAACAAGATGGCCTACGACCTTATCCGTGGGATTCCCCAGATGATGGGCCTGCGCACACAGTTTGTGCATCTGTGGGTGTGTGACCAGACCGAAAAGTCCAACGACACCTTTCAGGACTACGGCCTGTTTACGCAGGTGGAGCAGCTCAACAAGACGGCGCTTAAGGCGCACGGCTTGGATAAGAACGGGCATCTGTATAAGGTGAACAGCTTCGATTTCCATCGCTACGAGGACACCATTAAGCTCGCCGACGATCCCGACTACAACCAGGCAAACTTTGAGGGCATGCTCGAGATTAAGGGCGATTCGGACCACACCAAGCTTATCGAGATGCTCGATGCGCTTAACGACGAATCGCAAAAGATCGATGACGTGCTCGACACCTACTTTGATTCCGAGAATCTGGTTTATTGGCTGGCGTTTCAGATTCTGACGGGCAACTGCGATACGCAGAACCGTAACTGCTATCTGTACAGTCCTCTCAACTCAAATACCTGGTACTTTTTAGATTGGGATAACGACGGCATGCTGCGTAAGCTGGAGCTATCTCTTACCGGGTTTTCGGACTACGCGAGCTGGGAGCGCGGCGCAAGCAACTACTGGGGCAACGTACTGTTCAATCGTGCGCTTCGCAGCAAATCGTTCCGCAGCGAGCTCGACCGCGCCGTCAAGGACCTGCGTTCGTATATGACCGAGGCACGCCTGAGCAAGATGATCAAGCACTACCGCGAGGTTACTGAATCGCTGGTCTTTGCTTCGCCCGATATCGACCATCTGCCTGTCACCAAGGACCAATACGAGCAGATCGCCGCGGCGATTCCCTCCGAGATTGAGGAGAACTACAAGAGCTTTCGCGAGAGTTTTAAAAAGCCCATGCCGTTCTACATCGGCGTGCCGCAGATCGATAACGGTAAGCTGCGTATTAACTGGGATGCGTCCTACGACTTTGAGGCGCGCGACATTCGCTACACCGTGGAGCTTGCGCGTGACTATGCAATAAGCGACGTGGTCTTTAAGGCCGAGGACGTGCTGCTTCCCGAGGTGACCTGCGATGCGCCCGATGCCGGCCAGTATTTTGTGCGCGTGCGTGCCAACAACTCCGACGGCTATACGCAAGATGCGTTTGACTACTATGTGACCGACGACGGCAAGCACTACGGCATGAAGTGTTTTTACGTGCAAGACGGCGGTAAGGTCGTGGAGGACACGTATGAGGAGGGCTAGCGCGCTGCTTGAGCGCTTGGCGGCCCCGCCTGTGCGTACCACGCGGGAGCGTTACCGCCACGAGCTCAAATATCTCATTAACGAGGGCGAGCACGCTGCGCTTGCCTGTCGCATGGCGCCGGTGTTTAAGCTGGACAAGCATGCGCGGGCGCGTGGTTACACCATTCGCAGCCTGTATTTTGACGACTACTGCAATTCGGCCTACGAGGAAAAAGACGCCGGTATTCTCATGCGCAAAAAGTATCTTGTACGCATCTATAACGGCAGCGACAAGGTTATTAAGCTCGAGCGCAAAAAGAAGTACGGCAGCTGGATTTACAAGGAGGATGCGCCACTTACGCGCGGCGAGTTTGAGCAGATTCTGGCTGGCGACTACGACTTTTTGCTGAGGAGCCCCTATCCGCTCTGTCGCGAGTTCTACATCGAGTGCATCTGCAACGTGATGCGCCCGAGGACCATCGTGGACTACGAGCGCGAGCCGTGGGTGATGGACGAGGGCACCGTGCGCATTACGTTTGACATGAACGTGCGTGCCGCGGTGGGAAGTTTCGACATCTTTGACGCGACGCTGCCCGCGCTGCCGGTCCTGGAGCCTGGCAAGCTGGTGATGGAGGTCAAGTTTACGGAGTTTTGCCCGCAGCTGGTGCGCGATATGGTGCCGCCGGGAGCGGCCGAACTCACGGCGGTCTCTAAGTACTGCCTGTGTTATGACAAGACCGCCTACCTGCGCGGATTTAATTACTGGGAATCGGATTTTGAGAACCGAGGGGATATTTAGACCATGAGCACCAGGGACTTTTTTAAGAACTCCGTCTTGGAGGCGTTTGGCCAGGTCGACCCTGCCAAGATTGGCCTTTCGCTGCTCGTGGCGCTCGCCATGGGCATCCTGATCTATTACGTGTACAAGCGCTTTTTTACCGGCGTGGTGTATTCGCGCAGCTTTGCCGTGACGCTTGTGGGCATGTGCGTGCTCACCTGCATGGTCACGCTCGCGATCTCGACGAACGTGGTCATCTCACTCGGTATGGTCGGTGCTCTGTCTATCGTCCGCTACCGTACGGCGGTTAAGGACCCGCTCGACCTGCTGTATTTGTTTTGGGCCATTACCACGGGCATTACGGCCGGCGCCGGCATGTACGCGCTCGTGGGGCTCACGGCTGTGGTGATCGTGGTGATGATTGCCAGCTTTGCGAACCATCAGGACAAGGCGCGCGTGTACATGATGGTCATTCACTACACGGGCCAGACCACCGGCGACGATATCGTGCGTGCATTTGGCCGCACCAAGTTTACCGTCAAGTCCAAGACTATGCGCGGCGACAAGGTGGAGATGGCCGTCGAGGTGTTCTCGGACGGTGTTGACATGCCCTATGCGGACGCCATTCGCGCGCTCGACGGCGTGGAGGACCTGACGCTCATCCAGTACAACGGCGAGTATCATGGATAGTTGGGTATCATGGTGCTTGTGAATTCGTTGTCAGGGGTGCTTTTTGGTACGTATGAAAGATGTGGCCGAGCTGGCGGGCGTTTCGAGCGCTGCCGTCTCGCGCTACCTCAACGGTGGATATATCTCGGCGGATAAGGCCGAGCGCATTAAGCAAGCGATTGAGCTGACCGGATACGTGCGGTCCAGCCAGGCTCGTGCGCTGCGCACCGGCTCCACCAAGCTCATCGGCGTCATCGTGCCTAAGATCAACTCGGAATCCGTGAGCCGCATTACCGCTGGCATTGGCCAGGTGCTCGGTCGCCGTGGCTACCAGATGCTGCTTGCCAACACCGACAATGCGCCCGATCGCGAGCTCGAATACCTCGATTTATTTCAAAACCATCCGGTTGATGGCATTGTGCTGGTGGCAACCATGATCACCGACGAGCACCGTCGGGCGATTGACTCGTGCCGCGTGCCCATTGTGTTGATCGGTCAGCATGTCGAGGGCGCGGCGTGTGTCTATCACGACGATTACGAGGCTGCCTTTGAGCTGGGCCGTGCGCTTGCGGGTCGCGTGGGCGGCAAGATCGCCTACATTGGAGTTTCCGAAGAGGACCGCGCGGCCGGTTTCGACCGTCGTCGCGGTTTTGAGGCTGGCTTGCGCGCCGCGGGCGCGGTGCTTGATCCGAGCCTGATTCGCCAGGGGTCATTTACGCTCGACTCGGGCTATCGCGCTGCGCGCGAACTGCTCTCCGTCGATCCCGATGTTTCGTTTATCGCGTGCGCGACCGACACTATGGCGGCCGGCGCCCTGCGCGCTTTTGACGAGCTGCGCGGCGTGGGCGAGGGCGTGCGTCGCGTGAGCGGTTTTGGCGACAACGCGTTTTTGCGCGCGCTGACGGGCGGCATTCCCACCGTGCATTATGGCTACCTGACCAGTGGCGTCGAGGCGACCAATATGCTGCTCGACGCGCTCGATGGCGAGGAGGGGGAGAGCGGCCTGCGGACGCTCAAGCTTGGGCATCAGCTCATGAATGTCTAGTCCTTGGACGCGTCTGCCTGCCTTTGAGTCCCCAGTTTTTGTCTCAAAACTACCATTCGCCGGCTTTTTTCTACCGTTCACCCTACTGTGAAAACGATTACAGTCATATGAAACTGAAAACGATTACAGTGTAAGTGTCAAAGATGGCCGGGTGTAAATACGCCCGTTGGAGGAAAGGGAAGTCATGGACTACCGCAAATCAGCCCAAGAGGTGCTCGACAACATCGGTGGCGCCGACAACGTCGTCTCTGCCGCGCATTGCGCCACGCGTTTGCGCCTGGTGATTGCCGATAACGCCAAGGTTGACAAGGAGGCTCTCGAGAATATCGACGGCGCTAAGGGCGTCTTTGAGGCCCAGGGCCAGCTCCAGATTATTTTTGGCACCGGCACCGTCAACAAGGTCTACGAAGAGTTCATCGCGCTCAGCGGCGTCGAAGCTGCCACCAAGGCCGAGGTCAAGGAGGCCGCGGCTCAGCAGCAGAACATCTTTATGCGAGCAATTAAGGTGCTCGGCGACGTCTTTGTCCCCATCATCCCCGCCATCGTGGCTTCGGGCCTGCTGCTGGGCATTATGAGTGCCCTCAACTTTATGGCCTCCAACGGCTTTATCGCGCTCGACACCAATAACTTTATCTACAAGATTGCCGACCTGGTCTCGGGAACGTCCTTTGGCATTCTGCAGATCCTGATCGGCTACTCCGCGGCTAAGGCCTTCGGCGCCAACCCGTATCTGGGTGCCGTCGTCGGTGGTGCGTTCATCAACTCCTCGTTGCAGAGCGCCTACACGGTTGCCTCCGAGGGCGTGCAGACCATGGTCACCGTTATTCCCGGTGTGTACAGCTTTGAGTGGGTCGGCTATCAGGGCCACGTGATCCCCATCGTTATCGCCTGCGCCATTCTGGCCTTCCTCGAGAAGCGCCTGCACAAGATCGTTCCCGAGATGTTCGACCTCTTTGTGACCCCGCTCGTCTCCGTGTTCGTGACCGTGCTCGTGACGCTCGTTGCCGTCGGCCCCATCTTTGTCTGGGCCGAGAACGCCATCCTCGGTCTGATCCAGGCCCTGCTGACTCTGCCCTTCGGCATCGGTTCCTTTATCGTCGGCCTGTTCTATGCCCCCACGGTCGTTACCGGTATCCACCAGATGTACACCGCCATCGACCTGGGCCAGCTCGCCCAGTACGGTGTGACCTACTGGCTGCCCATCGCCAGCGCTGCCAACATCGCACAGGGTGGCGCCGCGCTCGCCGTTGCCTTTAAAACCCGCGATGCCAAGATCAAGGGCCTGGCGCTTCCTTCGGCTCTGTCCGCCTTCATGGGTATTACCGAGCCGGCCATTTTTGGTGTGAACCTGCGCTTCTTTAAGCCCTTCATCGCCGGCTGCATCGGCGGCGGTTGCGGTGCCCTGGTCTGCGCGCTCACCTCGCTTGCCGCTTCCGGCACCGGCGTTACCGGCATCTTCGGTATCCTGCTGTGCCTGGCCCAGCCCGTGCAGTACGCGATCATGTTTGCGGTCGCCGCGCTGGTTTCCTTTGGCGTCTCGTTTGTCCTGTACAAGGACGAGCCCAAGGCTTCCGAGCAGGCCTAAGAGCTTTTGATTGAGGGAATGCCCGCGGGTTGTATGCTCGCGGGCGTTTCCCGTATCTGGTGCCGATCTCTGGCGCCTTGTAACTTTCGATCCGTTAGGACTTTGATATGTCTAATGCACTTGGTCGTGACCTTGCAAAGCTGGTCGCCGCTGTTGACGCCGCCGCCTCTGAGTGCGGTCATGGCGCATATGGCCAGCGCTTTCATATTATGCCGCCGGCGGGATGGCTCAACGACCCCAACGGTCTTTGCCAAGCGGGCGGCGTGTTCCACGCTTATTATCAGTATGCGCCGTTTGATGTCGAGGGCGGCGTTAAGGTCTGGGGCCATGCGACGAGCTGCGACCTTATGACGTGGGATTACGTTGGTGCCCCACTGCTGCCCGACGAGCCGTTTGATTGCCATGGCGTGTATTCGGGCTCCGCGCTTGCCGAGGACGGCCGCATTCGCGTGCTCTATACGGGCAACGTGAAGCTTTCCGATTCGGACGGTACGTACGACTACGTCAATACCGGTCGACGAGCCGATACTGTTTATGTCGAGAGCGTTGATGGCCTTGCCGGTCGGGAGTTCAGCCAAAAGCGCGTGGTGCTGGCGTCCGAGGATTATCCCGAGGATTTGACCTGCCATGTACGTGACCCCAAGGTGTGGCGCGATGATGATGGGCGTTACCACATGGTGTTGGGCGCGCGTCGTCGTGTGGATGGGCCGCATGTCGGGAGCCGTTTTTGTGCGATGCACGGCGAGGGTGCCGGGCGCGATGTGGGCGAGATCCTGGTGTATGGTTCGGCCGATATGCTGAGCTGGGAGCTCGAGAGCCGTGTGTCTACGCCCGAGCGCTTTGGCTTTATGTGGGAGTGCCCTGGCTATATTGAGCTCGATGCGAATGGCGATACCGCTGCATTTTTGTCGTTCTCGCCCCAGGGCCTTGAGGGCGGTCGTTGGGATCGCGGCAATGTGTATGCCGCTGGCTACATGCCTGTATCGGGCGACATTACGGGTGGCAAGGACGCTTATGAGCTGGGCGAGTTCCGCCTGTGGGACGCCGGTTTTGACTTCTATGCGCCGCAGGAGTTCACGGCCGAGGACGGTCGCCATATTCTGATCGGCTGGATGGGCATGCCCGATGAGCCGACCTATGGCAACGCACCGACCGTGGTGTGCGGCTGGCAGCACTGCATGACGGTGCCGCGCGAGCTTACGGCCGGTGACGGCGGCGTGGTACTGCAGCAGCCGGCGCGCGAGATTGAGCGCCATTATGCCTCGGTGCGTGTGGGGGAGGGCTCGTTGGAGGTTGCCGGCGATACCTGCTTTGACGTTGTTGTCGACGGTGTCGACGACGCGTTTACCGCGACCGTTGATAGCGAGCTGAATCTGGCGTTTGTGTCCGCCGAGGGCGATCTGCCCGCGCGCTTTGAGATGCGATTTACCGATGAAGGTCGCGCTTCTGCCGGTTGCGGTCGTACCGTGCGCTGGGAGCCCGTCGACGAGGTTCGTAACGTGCGCATTGTCGGCGATGTCTCGTCGGTCGAGGTGTTTGTGAATGATGGCGCGCTCGTGTTTTCGACGCGCATCTATCCCGAGGCCTATGGCGTGACCGTTGACGCTCCGGGTGCGAGCGTGAACTATCACACGCTCAACATCTAGGCGATTCGTCGCATATCGGCGCTATACTGCAGCCGTTGCCCACGATGCGGGGAACACCCGCATCGTGGGTTTTTGCTTTGAAGGGACGGTACCGCATGGGCGTACAGCAGCTAGAAGAGGCCTGGGCTTTGAGGACCGGTGCGCGTGGGGCGCGGTTGCTCGCTGCCTCGCATGTGCCAGCAGCGTTGTCGCAATTGGGGATTGTGCGCCCCGGTGACCGCCTGGTTGCGTTTGCCGATGACTTTGCCGATGCGTTTGCGAGCGGCTTTGATTGCTGCGATGTCGCGCTGGTGGGTTCGCCGTCCGTCGAGGCGTTTGCCGCCGCGTCCGAGAACTTTGATGCTTCGTTTGATGCCGAGGGACCGCACCTGTGGTGGTTTGTGAACTCAATCGGCGGCTTTGGCCTGCGTGTGCCCGATCTGCGTGCGCTGGGTCGTGCGGCTCGCGAGGCCCATGCGCTGCTGGTTGTGGACAACACCGTGGCATGCGTCTTTGGCTGCGATCCGCTGCGGCTGGGTGCCGTCCTGTCGCTCGAGGCGCTCGACCGCGTGTGCGCCGGTGATGCTTCACGCAAGTTGGTTGCCGTATCGGCTGCGCGCTCGCAGCTTAAGCGCCATCGTGTGGATGCTTCTGCAGAGTGCGCGCATGCGTTGTTTGCGGGCTGCGGTTCTTTGGCACTCGACCTTTCTACCGAGGAGGCCGATGTGCTGGAGCGCGGGCTTTCCTCGCTCGACGCCCGCATGCAGGCACACTTCGATCGCGCGCGTGCACTGGCCGAGTATCTGGCCGCCAACGAGATGGTGTGCAACGTGTGCTATCCCGGACTGAGCTCGCATCCCGACCATTCGGTTTCAACGGGAATCCTCGAGCACGGCTTTGGTCCGGCAGTTGAATTTGACCTTATCGAGCGTAGCGCGGATGATCTGTTCGACGCTTTGCCCGACGAGTTCCGCATATCGCCCGCCGGCGGCGCAACGACGCGCCTTTCGGCCCCACGCGGCAAGCAGGGGAGCACCGTCCGCCTCTTCGCCGGCACCGACAATCCCTTGATAGTTGCGGCCACCCTGGACAACGCCCTCCGTAAGTAGCTACTTTTTGGTGATGCTGGCGATGAGGTCGTTGGCCTTTGCGGCAATTACTTGGTTGATGTCGGCCTGCAGCTCCTCGTAGACCGCTATGGCTCGCTCGCCGGCGGGGGTGAGGCTGGACCCGCGGGCGCCGTCGCGCTCGATGAGCTTGCAGCCCAGCTGTCCTTCGGCCTCGTTCACAATGCGCCAGGCTTTGGAGTATGCCATGCCCATGCTCTTGGCGGCGCGGTTGAGCGAGTGCTCGCGGGCGATGCCCTGCAGCAGCAAGACGCAGCCGTGGCCGAACACGCCCGGCAGATCCTTGTCGCACGCTTGAATGACCAACTTTGCCGTCGTCTTGTACTCCATGTGCTCCACGTCTCCCCGCTAAAGTGTTTGCTGGGCAAACGCAAAGCCTGCGTCAAACCCTCGTGTGCTCTTCTTAAATCATGCATTGTAGCAGTCAAAGTGCGTTAAGATACTTCCCCAGTATTGGGCGCCCAAGGTTGGGCTGGGTCCTACGAGGCCTGCAGCCGACCGGTCGCATGGAAAAAGGAGAAACATGGCTACGTTCTTTCCCGGTGAGTCCCACACGTTTTCGGAGTATCTGCTGGTCCCTGGTTACTCGTCCTCGCAGTGCATCCCCAACAACGTCTCTCTTAAGACGCCGCTAACCCGCTTTAAGCGCGGTGAGAAGCCGGCAATCACCTTGAACATCCCCATGGTTTCCGCCATCATGCAGTCCGTCTCGGGCGTCGACATGGGTGTCGCGCTCGCTACCGAGGGCGGTCTGTCCTTCATTTACGGTTCCCAGAGCGCCGAGTCCGAGGCCGCCATGGTCAAGGCCGTCAAGGATCACAAGGCCGGTTTCGTTCAGTCCGATTCCACGCTGACCCCTGACATGACCATGGAGCAGGTCATCGAGCTCAAGGAGAAGACCGGCCACTCCACCATGCCGGTCACCGACGACGGCACTCCCAAGGGTAAGCTCCTGGGCATCGTCACCAGCCGTGACTATCGCCCCAGCCGCGATGACCACCAGACGAAGGTCTCCGAGTTCATGACCCCGCGTGAGCAGCTCATCGTGGGCGACAAGAACATCAGCCTTAAGGTTGCCAACGACGTCATCTGGGACAATAAGCTCAACGCCCTGCCCATCGTCGACGACTACGATCACCTCATGGGCATCGTCTTCCGCAAGGACTACGACAGCCACAAGACCAACCCCAACGAGCTGCTCGACGGCGACAAGCGCTACATGGTCGGTGCCGGTATCAACACCCGCGACTATGCCGAGCGCGTGCCCCTGCTCATCGAGGCCGGTGCCGATGTCCTGTGCATCGACTCTTCCGAGGGCTTCAGCGAGTGGCAGAAGCGCACCATCGAGTGGATCCGCGCCAACTACGGCGAGGACGTCAAGGTCGGTGCCGGCAACGTCGTCGACGCCGAGGGCTTCCGCTTCCTGGCCGACTGCGGTGCCGACTTCATCAAGGTTGGTATCGGCGGCGGCTCCATCTGCATCACCCGTGAGACCAAGGGCATCGGCCGTG
>OLVW01000356.1_pt1 | contig 48008 bp, 41 predicted proteins | sample 1673301 | NCBI WGS metagenome assembly OLVW01 (sample SAMEA3178941, study PRJEB25190) | human gut metagenome
TTTCGTGGCGGCGGCATCGCAGGCAGCCGACCGAGGGCGCCCGGAAGTGAGCAAGCAGGCTATTCGCAAGTGAAAACTACTGCCATGAAAAAGAAAACAGGCCAGACATATTGTCTGACCTGTTGAAAAACCTGGTGGGCCCTCCGGGATTCGAACCCAGAACCCAGGGATTATGAGTCCATTTTTAAAACCGAAAATAAATGCAGAAATATAACGAAAAGTGTGGATAAAAGCGGATTCCAAATTTGGCTAACGATAGTTTTATTCGGTGCAAACAATCTATTTTTATTACGGCCCGTTTCTCTGTTTGCCGATTTGATCACTTATCTAGCCCATCTTGCTATCGGAAAGCCCTGTACTGTATTGACAAAATCACATCTGAACCGGTTGAACAGTTGTTCATTGAGGCCATGCTCGTGCGGTCCACCATCAAACTTACCTCAGGACCATTGAGGAATGGAGCAAGTTATGAGCAATCGTACAGTTGTCCATGGCGCCATTGTGGAGGGCGCCTCGGCGGTACCCATTGACATCGCGATTGAATTCAAACCGGGAATTCCCGGTATGAACATTCTAGGCATTCAGGACAACGCCGCCGTTGAGTTGCGGGGCATTGTCAGGTGCGCACTCAAGGCGCAGGGATACACCTTGCCACGAGAAAGCGGTTCTATCGAGGTCATGCCCTCACCCGCCTATAGCAGGGCCTTCTCGGGTCGAATCCGAGATGCAGGCTCTCTCGCGCTGCCCATCGCACTTGGAATCCTGAGCGCCTCGGGGCAGCTCGATCCTACGTATATCAAGGATAAGCTGTTATTCGGATCGCTGGACTTCGGCGGTAACGTGACGTCGTGTCGGGGCACCATTGCAGTCGAGAATCTCTGCCATGAGTTGAATCTCCAGGGAGTCGTCTCCGCGGCAACTCCCCGCGGATTGAGGCCAGCTCATCCGAGCCTTCAGGTCTTGAACTCGATTTCATCAGATTCATTGGGAAATCCTGAGAATCTTCTCGGAAGGTCTATGCCGGCTGAACCAGATCAATTGAGTCCGGTTTACCCGCCCGCTGCAGTCTCTACTGTGGCCGAAGCCCTTGCGACGCGCATTCCCATCCTAATTGAGACGGATAGCCCGGAGCGTGCGGGGGAGGCACTTCGCGCGTTCTTCCGCGTCGGCGAAAGCGATGAGGCGACGCTCATGAGGGACCTTGCCGGTGTCGGTGCGAAGGGTAACGTTGCCGTAATCTCTGATATCGGGACAGCGAGCATCGCAGGTATTATCGGCGGCGGGCGCCCAATTAGGCCGGGTGTAATCTCTGCCGCAAGCGGCGGCGCCATCGTTCTCGGAAATATCGACCAGGCTTCGTCGCATGTTCTTCAGTCTGTGGCATCGGCGACAAGGCGAGATACCGTCAGGATCGTTAGGGTTGACGGTACTACTCTGTTTCCAAGCGACGCCGCCCTCGTTATGACGGCTAGGGAAGACCGAAGCGACTATGCGATGAAAGCGTTTCAGCTGGGTCCGTTCCCTAAAATCGAGCAGCCAGTCGTTGTCGATATTGACCAATTGGAAAAAGGCCTATCTCAAATTCAGGCGCTCCCGGGATCGTTGGTCGCCTATAGGGAGAACCTCAAAAAGCGCATCGAGGACAGCAGCCTCTATGTAGATGCAACCACCAAGGGCGGCATCAAGGTCAATTATTCGGTTGACGGCGAGCCGAAGACCGTTGAGCTCGTGAAGCAGTTCTACGAGGAGAACGATACACTCTGCATCCAAGCCTTCGATGTGACCGATGGTTCCGACTCGTTTGGTGAACTTTGGTCCGACGTGACCGTTAACCTCGACGGGCCCGCCCAAGGAGATCGCACTGTCTACATGCAGAGGTCAAGTGTGGATCCGCTGCCTGGCATTCTCATGGACTCGGAGATATTCGGCTCTGTTATAGATGGCGCCGGACGGGGTGGATATGACGCCGTTGAAGTTAACCTTAACGCATTTCTTTCGATGAGAGATTTGGCCGAATTTCGCGAGATGGTCATTCCCAATGAATACAAGGATATTGCCATTGCCGCAGGTGTTAATTTCGCAATTGTGCCGGCGATTGAAGCGAAAGACATTGCTCTTATGTCCGACGGCCTCGTCAGCATCGGCGGACACGACTATAAGCTCTACCGCGGCCAGACCTTCGACGAGTCGCGGAAGGTTGACGCGATCCTTGATCAGTATGAAGAGCTGAGCGTGGCCCCCCACAGAGTCGATTGCAGTCCCAGCACGAAAAAGATCATTGACTCGCTTCGACTTGCGACCAAAAGCACGGCTTCGCCCGAAGGAGTCGTGTCGATGGAGCGCGACGTAACCCTCCCCCACGCTCGATCGCTTAAAAATTAACTAACCAAATCTAGGAACAGTTGTTCAACGGCTCTCATCGACAGGCCCAAGGGCGGACGATACAACCAACGGAACTATGACCGAAGGGAGAGCCGTATGGACAACCTTGATAGGTCGGCGGTGGCAGCGGGACTGGGCCTGCTCGACCTCGACCGTGTTTTCGATGCTGCGCGCGAAATGATCATGGACCCGCAGCAATGCGAGGGATACCTTAAGTGGCCGGCTGTCGCCGCGCTCGGCGCGATTATGGCAGAGCCCAACCTTCTCTCGGCTGTGGCCGAGGTCGCTCTTGACGGTATCGCTCCCGACACATATGCGGGTCAGAAGTCCTGGCTGCTCGCGCAGGCCCTGTTCACGGCCTCCACTGCTCAGGCCGAATATGAGATCGAACGAGGTCTTGCGCTCTCGCCGTCTGATCGAACCCATATCAACCCGAAGGCCCCCATCGCCGTTCAGGACTATATCTCTCGAGATGAGAAGCTCGCCGTCATGAAATTCTATGTCATGGCGGACACCGAGCTCTCGCGCATCGCCATGCCCTGGCCGGCAGGCCCCTATGGCCAATTCAGAATCGGCGATGAGGGTTATGTGACGGACGAGCAGTTCGGCCGAGTGATTCCCGATTCCGCCGACCAGAGCCTCTATGAGTACATCTCGAACGGCGGTGCACTCACCGATGATGTTGTCCATGCCGCCGTGATGGAAAACTCCGACCACATCGATTCGCTTGCTTCCCAGGCTATCGAGAACGATCCCGATGCGCCCGTCTATTACACCGAGGCGACCCAGGACGAGTGGGATGAGTCTGTCGACGGGGGCTATGTCCAAAAGAGCGATATCAAGACCGAGCGCGCCCACGAGATGCCCGGCACGAAAAGCCTTATCGCGCAGATCAGCCGTAAGTTGGGTGGCGGTGCCGAGGGCGCACTCCATACCACTGTTCCCAATCGCACCGGCTATTTCCATTACGGACAGGCATAGGGGGCGACAAGATGAGCATTACCTTAGTGCCTTTCGACTCTCCAATCGAGTGCATGACGATCGACACCGAGACAACGGGGCTCGACCCCTTTGACGGCGATGAGATCTTGACACTGGCTATGGTTCTCGACATCGAGCATCGGGAGTCTCCTTCGTCGGTTCATTTGCGCGTCAAGCCGCAGCATAAGACCGAGTGGCCTGCCGCGGAGCGCGTGAACCACATCTCACCCGATTCGGTGGTGAACTATAAGCCTTTTAAGAGCTATCTCGAGGCCGTCCAGTCGCTATTCGACCGCACGGAAAAGATTGTCGGATGGAATGTCGGATTCGACCTTGGATTCCTCGAGCATGAGGGCATCGTCATTCCGCAGACTGCGGAAATTGTCGATGCGATGGAGGAATTTGGGCGCGTGCACGGCCCGTTCTCGGAGTCCCATACCAGATGGAGGCTCACCTCTGCGGCAGATGCCATGGGGTACTGCTTCGAGGGCGCTCCGCACGATGCGCTCGCCGATGCCTTGGCTACAAGGCGCCTATATCGACACACGACTGCAGTTACCGAGGGCCAGAAGCAACCAGGCACGCATGTCAAGCGCCCCGGTGTACACAGACATAGCTAATTAGAGAAATTGTCACCTTGTGGCACCAAACCGGTCGGCACGGGTGGCCTATATGGCGAAAACTGTAGTTGGGGCCGCTCTATGTGCGGCCCCAACTACACATCGCCGGAGGGAGGTAGCAGTAATGCCCGGAGAGAATGAAGAGGCCATGCGTGTTCTGCTGATGCTCGGCCAGGCAGTCCTGCCGCCGGCGCGCGAAGTCCTCATCATCACGCTGAGAGCGCTGGCGCGCGGCACCGGCAAGGTTGCCGGGGGTGCCGGCAGGGTTGCCGGTCGCGGTGCGAACCACGCGATCAGCCATGTGAATGGACTCGGCCGTTACGGCCTCGTTACCGAGCACACGCTAAGGCGCGACCGCAACGACGTCATAAAACTCGTCAACCTCGGCAAGGAAGGTGCGCTCGACCGAAGCGACCTGTCGCTCCTTTCCGACATCTGCCGAAAGCACCGCATCGGGTTCGCTGTCTTCGAGGACCCGGCGACTGGCTATTTCGCAATCGAATACAAGATGAAGGACCAGGAGGCGCTCGCCGCCTGCATTGAGACGGCAATCGAGAGGAAACTGATCTCGAATGCCGATGTGGACAACGCGATGAGGGGTCCGGTCGAGAGCGGCGTCCAAATGCCCGCCAATCCAAACGATATCCAGTCGTCTTCCCAGCCAAAAGAGTACCCCGCCCTTCCGGCAATCGGGCTACCTGCTGTGGGCCTGCCCCCGATAGGGCTCCCGCCCGCACCGGAGAATATCGAATACCTGGGGGAGTCTTGGAAGCTCGACCAGAACGACGGCATGTACAAGCGTAAATTCACCGGGTGGGACGGCGTCGTATACACTGCCGCCGTTTCCACGGCCGGAGCCTTCAGGATTACCGATCCCCACGGACACACGGCAAAAATCGGGAACCAAATCTGCGAGGGCGATGACAAGGGAGTGCTTCGTGAGGACCGTGCCGATGCCATCGTCCGATGCCATACCCAAATCGAGACGCTGAAGGACCGTGAGGCCTTCGAGGGGTCGGTCAGACTCCAGCAGCGCCAGGGACGAACCAAGCAGATGGGTTCGCACGAGGTCATCCGCGCCGTCAACATGCGCGACGCTGCCGACCGCAAGGCCAACCGTCACCAAATCGGAAACCAGAACCGTCCGGCCACGCACTCCCGAACCCTCAACAAGCGGGTCAAGAGGTAGCCGATGAAGCTGCCAAGGATAGACATAACGAAGGTCGTCGGAGCCGCCGTGCTGGGATCTGCCGCCTTCTGGATCGTGAACCTCACGGTCCAGAAGGTCATGCTCGGAACAAGCGGTATCGAGACGTCCGATGACGTCGTGGCGTTCGTCGCGTGGGCGGCATCCCGCCGGCCCCTCGGCATCTATTTCGGCGGGGTCCCATTGCTGGCCTCAGTCGCCGCTGCCCTCGCAATCGCCCTTGCCGTTCTCCTTAAGCATGAGGCGCCCGGAGAGGACATCTCGCCTGCAAAGCAATATGGATCCCAGCGTTTCTCGACCGCCCAGGAGCGTCTGCTGTACTCGCACAACAAGGCGACGGCCGAATGGCCGGTTCCCGAATGGTGCGAGACGGTCGAGGACGACAATATCATCCTCTCGCTCAACAGCAAGGTTGCCGGCACATCCATCGTCAACGACAAGAAGGACCCGATCAGGCGCGAGAGCCAGGTGCCGAACCGAAACATGTTCATCATGGCCGGATCGGGCGCCGGCAAGTCCTACCGTTTCGTGACCAATCAGATCATGCAGATGAACGGCAACATGGTCTTTACCGACCCCTCGGGCGAGCTGTTCCGTGCATCTGCCGCCTTTTTGGAGAAGAACGGCTATGACGTGCAGGTCATCGACCTGCGCGACGAGGAGCATATCCTGGCCTCGACCCCCTACAACCCGCTTATCAACTGCCGCGACGTCACGTCCATCAACTCCCTGGTCAATATGTTCATCTCGAACACCAAGGGCGAGGACACGCACGGGGACCAGCAGTTCTTCATCGATATGGAGAAGAACTTCTACACCTGCGTTTGCGGTATGTTCGTCTTCTGGTTCAAGGCCAACGGCAATACCGCCGACTGCACCCTTCCCGGCATCATCGACTACCTCGCGATGGCCAAGGCCGACGGCGCCGAGGGCATCAACAAGCTCGACCTCGTTTTCGAGGGCACCCGGGAGCGCGACGGCTTCGATGGGTTCGCGCAGTACATCATCGATACCTACGGAGAGGACGCGCTGGATGACGAGTCGCTCCCAGAGAACTCGGTCCTCACCAACTACCGCACCTTCAAGGCCAACGCCGGCGCTCCCGAGCAGATGACGGCTGTCGTGTCCTCGTGTGCCGCCCGCCTGCAAAGGCTTAATAACCCAGCGATTCGAAAGATGCTGGGCCGCGACGAGCTCGACCTCCAGTCTATCGACAAGCGCAAGCGCGCAATCTTCTTCTGCATCAAGTCCGGCGGCGGCCCCTATGACTTCGTCGCCGCGATGGCCCTGAACCAGTTGTTCGATATCTCAAAGGATATCGGGTCAACGAATGGAATCGGCCATCTTGAGATTCCCCTCTACTGCTATCTCGACGAGCTCGCCCAGATAGGCAAGATCCCCGACCTTGAGAAGCTTTTCGCCGAAAGCCGTAAGTTCTGGATCAACCTCTGCGCAATCGTGCAGGACGGCAAGCAACTCGAGGCAAGATATGGCAAGCAGTCGGAATCCATCCGAGCAAACTCGGCCATTTTTATGTACATGGGTTCCTCCCTCTTTTCCGACTGTGAGCAGATATCGCGCGAGATGGGCAACACCACGAAGAAGTTCACGGACTACTCTGTCTCGAACTCTGCGAGCGGCAAGTCCATCCAGGAGAGCACGAGATACGTCAAGGTTCCGCTCATGAGCCCCGAGGAGCTCTACAGCTTCAACGAGGAGGACGGTCTGTCCCCTGACGAGTGCGTGACCCATTACAAGCAGGGCATGTGGTTTCGCGACCTCAAGGCCGATCCCGAGATTCACCCCAGGCGCAAGGAATATCTCAGTGCCGGCAAGACCGACATGCTTGAGTGGGCGCGCGCGAGGCGGCACGCAGAGAAATCTGAGGTGCCAACACCGGAGGGTGTCGTGCTCATAGACCGCACCAGCCCCAAAACCATCGTCATCGACGCCTAAGGGCGCGTGAATAGGTATCAACTATCCTTAAGGGAAGGAAATCTTCAATGGAACAGCTTGCTGATCTCGTTACCAAATTCGAGAACGTCATGATCGCTGGCGGCTCTCTGTTTGCCTTGTGGGGTGTCTACAATCTGCTCGAGGAGAAGACTAAGGGGCGCCCCGGCCACGGTACCGAGTGGTGGCAGGTTCTCGCTGGCGTCTTTATCGCCGGCTGCGGCTTCTCCCATATCATCTCCCAGCTGTTCAACGGCATCCTAGGATAATGGAGATCCGAGAGAGGCTGCTCGCCTTCGCGGCCGGCTCCCCTATCGGTGGTGCTGCGTCGCCCGGGCCAACAGACCCGTATGACGAATTTGAATACGATGAAAGGCCGACTTCGTTTGGCGATCGTGTCTTACGTTTTGCTACCGTCAGCGTCTTGATGCTCGTTGTGGCATGCGCCATTGCGACGATTGCCTATGCCGCTCAAAAGGGCCAGTGGAATGTCAACCTTGGTGTTGACAACATGAACCCCGAGCGCACGCAAATTACAATCAGGTGGAGTGACATCGATAAGGACAAGTATGTTTCCTTCGAGCATGGCGGCATTAAGGCCTACAAGATTGGCTACACCATAACGACCACCAAAGACGGAAGTACCGTCGAGGGTCCTGTCTACTACGATAAAAACGGCAAAGTTGTCGATAAATCCCACAGCAAAATGAAGAAGTATAACGGTAGCCTGCAGGGCGAGGACCTTAAGAAAAACTTCGAACCGTCCTGGGCTCCTGATGGTTGGGAAAAGGGCGCGTCTGCTTCGACGAGCACAAGTCCCAACGACAACCATAAGCCGCATGAATCGCAGGGTTCTGAGTCAAAAGATCCAGAGGATCTGGACAACCAACTTATTAGCAAGAAGACCCCGGATTTTGCCCTAGATTTTAAGTTCTTTAAATATGCTGCCGAAAACCTGGCATGGACTTTCTGCCGTGGGCTTGCGGAAAGCGCCACGAGCCTTGCCGAATGGTGCATTTCGCTAGTGTCCTCTACGGCGAGCACTGCATTCACATCCGACTTTACCAATGGTCCTTTCGGCCAGTTCTACACCATGGCATCAAAGCTATCGAAAGGCGCTTTCCAGCCCTATGCCATGGCGTTTCTCGGCCTGACGTTCGGTGTCGCCCTCATGCACCAGCTGGATGTCCGTCGCAAGATGGCAGGCGTCGACATCATGGCAAGCCTCGCATTCGTCGTCATGATGTTCGCAGTGAGCTACACCCTCATCGTCCATGCGATGGACATCTGTGCGGCCGTATACGTTCTCGCCCAACACCTTGTCGGGGTCGTAAACAAAACGCTTGCATCCATGGGAATCGACACGACCAACTCCATTGGAATAAAGGAACAGGTAACCAGCTCATTCGACGCCCTGACTTACGCACAGGCCGGTACCTCGTTTATTCTTCTCATCCTTGCCATCGTTTCCCTTGTCGCCTGCGTCGCCTGCCTATTCACCGTGCTGACAACAATCTTCGTGCGTGTCGGCGAAATATATTTAAGGGCCGCCGCAAGCCCCCTTTGCCTAGCGTTCTTTGCTGACGACAAATCAAGACCCATGGGCGTCGGCTATCTCAAGCGTTTCGCCGCGGTCTGTTTCCAGGCGGTGATGATTGTCATCGCGATTGGCATGATCCCACTTATCAATACGGTCGCAACCGAACTCATAGCCCCTATCACGTCTGATACAAGCACCCTGAATGGTTTCGGGGGCGCCGCGGCCGCGCTCATCCCGTCGATGTGCTCCGTCCTTTGCATTACTGAAATCGTGAACAAGTCAAAGGTCGTTGCCAACAGTCTGTTCGGCCTCGCCTAGGAAAGGTAGTGAAATGGCAGAGACATTCGTGCGCGACGATATCAACAACTATGTCGCGAGAAACATCTTTGGTCGTTTTTCCAAGCGCTCGGCCATAGCGGCACTTGCCGCCGTTGCCGTCGTGACCGTCGGAATATACGGCGTCTACGCATGGGGCTGGAGCCTCGATATTGTCACCTACATGGCGATCCCGGTGTGCGTTGCCATCGGCGTCATCGGCCTCCATTCGCACCACGGCCTGAAATCGGAGAAATGGCTGCCGCTCATGCTGAAGGACAGGACGGAGCCCGATCAGCTCACGCTCGCTGTCCCGACTTTCGAGGTGGCCGTTCCGAAGAAGACGATGGCAGAGGTGCGCGAGCAGAAACGCCGCGAAAAGGCAGCAAGGAAGGCGAGGAAGTTTGAGCAGGAGGCCGTGCCGGCGGGAATCGCCCAGGCGATGGCTGAGGCCTCCGTGAGAAACGATGGGAGAAACCCTAGATGAGCAAACTGACTATTGACGATCTCGACCGAGAGATTGCCGAGGCCGAGGAGCGCCGCGCGAGCGCCCTCGAGGCCGGTTGGCAGAAGGGCGTGCGCCAGATGGACAAACGCCTGAAAAAACTGAAGAAGAAACGTGACAAGTATGTCGCGAATTACGGCACCGACGTGCCATCCATCCCCCTCGGCTCTTCCTGGGCGACAGACGAGGAACAGGCCGAGCTCGGTGTAAACACTGCGCTCTCGACCGATGCGAAGCTCGTCCAGCCTAAGTGGTCGACCACGAAACTCGTCCCCTACGAGCTGCTCACGGTTGACGGCGTCATGCGCATCGACAGCGAGACCTACTCCATCGCCCTTCGCGTCGATGACGTCAACTACCAGGGAGCGCGACCCGAGGACCAGTATCTCGTGCGCGAGGCGTGGGCGGGATACCTCGATTCGCTCGACCACACGGTACGTCTCGGCATTTTCATCATGAACAAGCGCGTGAGCCCGGAGGAGTTCGCATCCGACCTGCTCTTCCGTGAGGTTCCCGGCGATGAGCGCGGTAACGTCCTGCGCCGCGAGTACAATGCATGGACCCGCTCCATGCTCGCCAAGTCCTCCCGTTCGGTGCGCCGCGACCGCATTATCACGATTGCCGTGTCCGCTGACACGCTGGAGCGTGCGGTGCCCCGGCTGTCCCAGGAGGCGGATTCCTTCCTTCGCTTCATGCGCGACCTCGGTTCCGATGCGCATGTCCTCGACGGCCAGCAGCGCCTCGACATCATTCAGACCATGACGCGCCAGGACGACACTCCGGGCACGGCGAACTTCGAGCGACTGTCCGGGACCGTCGGCCTCACGACCCGCGAGCTCGTGGCGCCCTCCTCTGTCCTCACCGCAGACGGCTACCGCGGCGACCCCCGCATGATCGTCGGCCGTCGCTGGGTTAAGACCTACGACGTAACCCTCGACGGTTACGGCAAGACCATGAAGGACTCCTTTATCTCGGATTTGACGGGGCTGCCCTACGACCTTACCGTCGCGTGGCACATCCGTCCCTGGGAGTTCTCTGCCGCGATCTCGGCCGCCGAGAACCACCTGCACGAGATCACCGAGGAGAACAATACCTATCAGTTCAACACGAGCCGTCCCGAGGTCGGCTACTTCGTCGACCAGAACAACATGCCGCCCGCGATGCGCGAGGCCCAAGAGGACGCCGAGGCGTTCCGAGACGACCTCGAGAGCGCGGAGATGCACGCCTTCGGCGTCACGACGGTCGTGACCGTCCAGGGGCGCACGGAGACCGAGCTCGAGGAGGCCTGCCGCGAGGTTGAGAAGGTGTTCTCCACGCACAGGAAGCCCTATCCCGATTCATGGCGCGCGCTTCGCGAGGAGTCCTTCTCGACCGCCCTGCCGATCGGCGCCCCCTACATCCCCTACGAGCGAACGCTGACCACGGACCCCCTGTCCCATATGCTGATGTTCGTCGCCGCCGAGATGAACGACCCGGGCGGCAACATCATGGGTCTCAACGCCGAGACCCGATCGTTTATCGTCTACGACCCCGTGTCCCATGAGCACACGAACAGTTTCACGCTGGCACAGCCCCGATCCGGCAAGTCGTTCAATTCCAAGATCACACGCATCATACCTGTGCACCTGAAGCATCCGGACGACGACGTGATCACGATCGACCCCGAGGGCGAGTATGTCACGCCCACCGAGTATCTGGGCGGCCAAGTCATCCGCATCGCCGAGAACTCGGGCGACTTCATCAATCCGCTCGACATCTCCCTTGCCTACGGCTCGGACGATCCGGAGACGAAGTCCTCCCCCGTGCCCGCGAAGGTGTCCTTCATCCAGTCGCTCGTTCGTATGATGGCCAGCAGCGTCAACGATGCCCAGGCAAACGTCCTCGATGCCGCCGCCGCATACGCATACAACCGGTATCTTGACGACCCGCGACCCGAGAACCTGCCGACGCTCCAGGATATCTACGACTTCCTGATGTCCGAGCAGGGCTCCGATATGCGCGACGCCCGCGATTTGGCCAAGCTCATTCGCCGTTACGTCACGGGCACGCTGTCGCTGTTCAACCATCCTACGAACGTGAACCTCCAGTCGAACCTAGTGTGCTTCGATTTGCACGAGCTGTCCAGCGAGCTCAAGCCGCTGGCGCTGCTCATCATCCTCGACCACATCTGGGTCCGCGTATCGGCGAACCGCCGTGCCGGCAGGCGAACCTGGCTTATCATCGACGAGTTCCAGCTCCTGCTCGACAGCCCCTACGCCCGCAGCCAGATCGACCGCTTCTTCACCCGTGGCGGAAAGTGGGACTTCTACATCAACGCGATCACCCAAAACCTCTCGCGCGTCCTCAACAGCGAGGAGACGCGCTACATGTTCCAGAACTCGCCCTTCGTGACGATTCTGCAGCAGACGAGCGACCTCCTCCCTGACTTCCAAGAGCTGTTCAACCTCTCCGAGAGCCAGACGAAGGTTTTGGCTACCGCACATCCCGGCGAGGGTCTCTATGTGTTCAAGAACCGCGTGGTGCACTTCGACTTCCAGATTGACTCGAAGATCTGCCCGACTCTCTACGACATCTGCACGACCCGTCCCGCCGATATCAAGCGCCGTGCCGTGAAGGCGGCGGCAAACCCAGACGTCGCCGCACTCGACGAACCGGAAGACACTCCGTCATCGACCCCTCGATCAATGCGTGAGGAGATCGGCCGCAACGTACCATCGCCCGCTCATATGGCTCCCCCGGCGCGCCCTCGACCCAATGTGCGGCCGGCGAGCGAGCAATTCGGTTTTAACGGAGGCGGCAACCGAGACACAGTTACCGCCAACAAGGAAAGGATGGAAGATATGGATATTCGTGACTTCCAGGAGGGCGCGGACTTCTCGCGCTTCAACACCCGTCGACTCCCGACCGAGGAGGAGCTGCGCGCGCAGGCCGAATCTGAGCTCAAGGACCTCGTCCTGAATGCAATCGATCAGGTCTTCACCCGCGAGAGCGACACCCATTTCGACGATTTCGCGCTGGCTCTTTCGTCTGTCGGGGTCACGCTTGGAAGCGAGCCCTCCGGTGATATCGCCTTCTCGAACGGCACGGTCGCCCTCTCCGGCTCCGAGGTGGGCTACACGCTGTCTGCGCTCGTTGCCATGTCGGAGCGCGCTAACGGTCTCGATGCCGAGGTGAAGCCCCAGCCCGCTTCCGCTCCCGAGCAGGCTCAGCCCGCCGAAGATCTCAATGCACAGCCGAGCTCCTGGTCAAACGGCACCCGTCAGCAGCAGAGGGATTCAGCGCCTCGTCCGCGCACCCAGGCGCAGGCCCCTCAGCAGCCGGCGCCTTCCTCCCCTGTTCAGCAGGACCCCGCGACCAGCTTTACACAGCCGAATGGCATGTTTTTGAATCAGCGCGCCGCGCAGCGTCATCGCGCCCAGGCTACCTCCCAGGCGGCTGTCGCCCCCCAGAAGTCAGCAGACCAGCGTTTTGGCAGCGCATCGGTCTCCGATGCTATGTCCACTCTGCTGAAATACCAAAATGACAGCGGTGAGGACGTTGGCGGCATGTTCGCCAGCCCCGACGAGATCAGCCCCGAGGGCCTCAACGAATATGCCGATGGTTCCGGTTTCGTAGGTTAGTAGATGAAACCGCGCTCGACGAGATATAGCTCAAACCTTGCCCATGCGGATGCCCGTACCGCCGTCAGCCGGCGTACGGGCACCGTGCCCGCCGTGCTCGAAGACGAGTCGCGGCGCACTTCCGCATGGGAAGGGTCCTCACCGCGCCCGAACAGGTCGCGCACCGGCTCCTCGGACTTCTCTCGTCTCAGCGCCCAGAAATCGACGCGCTCGCGTGCGGCATCCGCCGCCGCGGGCGCCGTCTCATACGGCGGCACCTTCGCGTCGGTCGCGAAATCATCCATGGCAGGGGCATCCGAAGCCGATGCGCCCGGCACAGAAACATCGGAGGGATCGGGTTTCTCCCCCTCCGTCATGGCCTCGTCTTCCCGACGCGGGGCCGCTGTGTCGGGCGCAACGCCCTCGGCCCAGCTCCTGGCATCCTCGTCGCTCGCGAAAAAGGTGGCAACGGTCCCCGTCGCCCCGGTTACCGGTAGCGCATCCAAGACGCTCAAGCGCGCTAATGCTGTCGAGCTCGACATCCTTATGAAGCGCCGTCCGGGCTCATTCAAGAAGGATCCGGCCGCCGTCAAAAAGCTCAAGGACCATCGCAAGATGGTTTTGCGCAGGAAGAGGAAGGCCGCCCTCAAGCAGGCCTCCCTTGGGAAGAAGGCGGGGCGCGCCGTCGGTGGCAAGCTCTCCCGAAAGCTATTCAAGGGCCGTAAGGGCAGAAAGCAACTTCTCTCCCTCAGGGAATGGAAGAACAGGATCGCCCTGTTCGCCTCACTGCTCTCCCTCGGCGGCCTTCTGCTCATGGGTGCGATTCTCGCCTCGTCGTTTGGGCTCGTGCAGTTCGGTCAGCAGGCGGGAGGCGCAAGCAACGGCGGCAGCCTGGACGGCGACGAGCTCACCATCTACCTATACCTCAAGGACCACGGTTGTGACGACATCCACGCGGCCGCCATCATGGGCAACTACAGTCACGAGTCTGCTGGATCTTCAAATCATAAGATTTACCCGATGGCGGACCAGGCAATGGGTTCGTATGCCTATTGGCTGGACGGAAAGAGCCCGAAGACAAACGACGAGATCATTGCGAGGGGTTCTGTCTATAACAAGGCGACCGGTATAGGCCAATGGGACGGAGGGCGCCGCCTTCGCCTGGCCCAATTCGCCAAGGAGAAGGGCAAGAACTGGTACGACCTCGACGTCCAGCTCGAGTTCTGGTCGGACCACGATGAGTGGGGCACATTTTCCAGTGCCGACGGTAAATACACCTATCAAACCTTCATGGACTCAACCGATCTCGAGGCCGCTACGAAAAACTACGCCATGGGGTGGGAACGCTGCGCCATGGTGGGAGGCAAGCCCTCAGGCTGGGAATCGCGATACACCAACGCGCAGTACTTCTACAACGCAATCACATCCGGTACCCTCGGCGGCTCGGGACAGGGGCTCGCGGGTGCCACGGGAAGCCAGCTCGCCGTCGTCAACGCCTGCAAATCAACGCCCTCGCCTGGCCAGAACTGGTGTGCCGCGTGGGTGACAAACGTATTCAAGGCGGCGGGTGTCGGCACCTTCGGTGGAAACGCTTGCGACATGGTTAAGGCATGGTGCCACAGCAACAATCCTGCGGACCTCAAGGTCGGCATGATCGTCGGCGATGCGAGCCATCCCGGCACCGGCAGCCCGGGCCTTCTCTATGGCCATGTCGGCATCTATGTCGGTGACGGCAAGGTCATGAGCAACGAGGGTGCGATTACCACCAAGACGCTCGATGAGTTCATTGCCTTCTACGGTAAAGGCTCAGGCGTCTACTGGGGTTGGATAGGCGGGGTCGAACTCAAATAACGGACAATGGAAAGGGAAGATCACCATGTACAAAAAGGGAAAGAAGCTGGATTCGAAGGGGATTATCCTCGCCTGCGTGGGCATCATCATTGTCTGCATCGCAATCAACGTCGCGTTCGCGCTCTTTCCGCCCACAGGCAGGACAGATGACAACTCGGCAGTGGAATCCCCGGCTGCCTCCGACGGTGCGGTCGATACCGATGGCTTTGGCACGGATGACGAATCGGAAGGCGCCGCGGATGGGCAGGGCGATACGATTCAGGTCGATCCGTCGATCGTTGCCGTCCCCGACAACCTCCCCGAGGAGATGACCCAGGCTGGCTTCCAGGACGTGGTCGCAAGGTACCTCACCTCCCTGACCTCTGAATACGGCGCTCCCGAGAAGACCCTTATCGAGTCGAGCGGCGTCAACACGGGAATGGGCCCCGATGGCTCAGATATCCCCTACTGGATCATCCGAGCTTATTTCCCCAACGAGACGGAGATCCCCCTGACAGTTGATTACACCAAGGGCGAGGGCTTCAACGTCGGGACGTACTGATCGAGATGAAGAACGCGCCCGGACCGTACACAACCGAACCGTCCCTGCTGCTTTTTCGCAGGCGCCTGGCCGCCCTCATGAGGATGACGGGTATCGGTCAGGATGAGCTTGCGGACATGATCGGTCAATCGACGCGCTCGATTGGCCTTTGGTTAACGGGCGTCAGGCTGCCCTCCGCTGTCTCTCTCAAGGCCCTCTCGAGGACGTTCGGTGTGCCCGCCGATTGGCTGCTGGGTGCGGACGCGGTGGAGATCGCCTCTGGGCTCACGAGGCTCGCGGAGATTGCCTCGGCTCCCAAAACTACGGATGAGGGCGCCGATAAGGTGCCGGACTAAAGAATCGGCCTTCCGGTTGTAACTCCACCTATCGTCGGATGCCAAATCAACGAAAACATAGATTGAGAATGGATGAGCTATGGCAAGATTGCCGCAACATGGCGCCAAGATGAATAAGGTCAAAATCGGCACTACGATTGAGGTGGATACCAAGGCCGCCTTAGATGGGTTGATGCAGGCAACCCCTGACTCTCTCCGGACACCTGGCGAGGCCATAGACTACATCGCCAATATCGCTATGGGGCTCCAACCAAGAGTTGCTAAGACGGTCGATGTGGCCTGTACGGAGCAGATCAGGGTAATTGAAAAGGAGATGAAGCTTCTTCCGCAGGACGGATCGCGGGAAATGATGTGGAGCGATTTGGAGGCCACACGAAGTCAGTTAAAACGCCTTCACGAACATTTCTCCTCATACTATGAGCAGGACGGCGTACCGGATGAGCTTAGGCGTATCGAGCTTAGCGGTGGCGCCTATGCGCTAATTCCGTCGAATTGGATTGTCCTTGGCACGGACGATGACGCTGCCAAATGTAAAAATGTCGGCGTAATTGAATTGGGCGAGGAGTTTGGGGGCACCGCTCCTCATTTCGCGTTCTTTCATAACGGTAGCTACTGTAAGGACGAGATTATTGCCGAAGCTGGGCGTGCGTGGAGCTCTGGATGTAATCCTCGTGACAATCATGCAGTAATGGGGAGCGGGTGCGCGCCTGTCGATTCGGATGGCATAAAAACATCGGGGACCTATTACTTTTCCGATCTCCGAAACGCATCCTTCTATGAGACTCGAGGCATAGGCGCGCCGTACGGCGCCGCGATTTATTTTGAATCATTATGAGTCTATAGATTTGAGCCCTCCTATTCGCCGTGAACACTTGTTCCCGCATCGGATGTTGTGGTTCCACTCCCCCATCATCAATGGGAGTTGACTGAGACGGGGAGGAAACAATGCAGCAGAGGCACACCAAAGCGCCTGTCGAGATGCTTGCGGCCGTGTTGGGACATCCACATGGTTGGGACGCAATTCTCGACTCCATGTCCGAGCATCCCGAGATGGGCCCGAGGGGAATCCTCGCCCTTGCGGCCTTCAAACTGGACCATCCAGAGGCAGATACCTCGACCGTCCTCAGTAGATCCCGTGCCGATAAGCTGGGCGGCAGAATCAAAGAGCATCCGATTGGGTTCGACATCCTCGTCCCTATCGCCAGGCGAGTCGGGGATGAGCTGACTCTCGATTGCGAGCTCGCACCCGAGACGGTCTACCCCGCCTCCGTTTTCGAGGGCCTAACCTCATGGCCCGGGGCCGCTCCGATCAGGGTGATCGAGGGCGACGCGGTCGGACTCGACGCGGTCTCGGAGGCTTCAAAAGACGTTGATCTCGAGGGCATGGACTCGATGGCCACGCACGTGACGCTTCGACGCTACGGGGTCGATGACGGCCTGGATGTTCCCGTGCCGATGGAGGACACAGAGCTTCTTCTCGCCCGAATCGAGCGCGTTTGCGCCCAGGTTAGGGGTGCCACGGATAGAATCGACCGGGCCCTTAAAAGGGCTGGCTTCGAGTGCCGGCCGAGAACGCGAGCCGCGCAGAAAAGTCCGTCCGAGCGCGGCCAGTCGGCAAACATGACGACGAAGCGCCTGAAGAGCATGCTCGCCTCCTTCGATGCCGGAGCGCGCGGGACATCCCATAACGCACGGAAGGGGGCGTAGCGCCATGGCGAGGAGAACGTCGAAGCGCTTCGTCGCGGCAGAGGGGCAGATTTCCCTTTTCGCCATGGATGACCCGACGATGTATGAGGAACACGCTGAGAAACCGGTAGAAAAAGAGGAGGCCCAACAGAGGTTGGCTCTTGACTTCGGGGCGCAACTGGAATCTTATGTAAGCCAAACGGGTGGCGATGGGGCCGCCCGCAAGGACGATTCCGAGGAGGGAGCACATGTCGGTGCTGAAGAACCCGTACAAGGGCGTGAGGGGTCTCCGCTATTCCTTCATGGAGCAGAACGCTCCGGAGGAGCTGGCCAGGATGGACGCGGCCGGCGAGACCGAGGAGTATCTCAAGGCGGTGGAGCGCAACTACCTCACGAGGCTGGCGGAACTCCAGGACAGCTGCATGGAGAGCTGCGGGGCGACACCGGAGTTCGCGCAGCTCACGATGGCCCAGTGCCGGTACGACGACTACATCCGCAAAGCCGACAGCGCCAGCAAGATGGCCGAGGAGATCGCCCTCAACGAGACGGTGCTCACGCTCTAGCCACAACCTACAACTACGAATACCTGAACCCGGATGCCCAGGCCGGCCATACGCCCCTGGAGCGCGCAAAGCTCAACGTAGCCGCGCTACGCGCCCTCAAGGCGGCTATGGACGAGGAACGAGATGCGACTCCCGAGGAAGCGCGTGCGATTTCGGCATACTCCGGTTGGGGTGGCGCCGCAAACGCCTTTGCGCAGAATCCGACCGGCGGCTGGGCCGCCGTATCCCAAGAGCTGAAAGAGCTGTTGAGTGAGGATGAGTTCGCGGAGCAGCGTGCCACGGTCCTCACGGCCTTCTACACCCCGCGTCCCGTCGTGGAGCTAATCTGGGAGACGCTGAGGGGCGCCGGCATCTGCGATGAGGGCACGGCAGAGATCCTGGAGCCGGGCTGCGGTACCGGCAACTTCATGCGCTGTGTTCCGGAGGGCATGGATGTGCACGTCACCGGCGTGGAGATCGATCCCGTGAGCGCAGGTCTCGCGCGCGTGCTGTGCCCGGACCACACGATCGTCGCGGCGGATATCGCTAAATGTGAGATCCCCGATGGTTCTTTTGATGCCGCTATCGGCAACGTCCCCTATTCGGATGCAATCAAAATCGATGGAGTCCCACTCCAGGACTATATGATCAAGAGGTCGGTGGCTGCCGTGCGCCCGGGCGGCATCGTCGCCGTGCTGACGAGCCGCTATACCATGGACAAGGCCCGCGAGACAACTCGCGAGAACCTTGCGCGCGAGTGCGACCTTATCGGCATGGCCCGGCTCCCCAAGGAGACTTTTGAGAGCCAGGCCGGAACGAGCGCGCTGTGCGACCTCGTTATCCTGAGGAAACTTGCCGAGCCGCGGGAGATTTCGCGCGACAACGCACCGGCCTGGGTTCACACAACGATGAACGCGGACGGCTTCCGCGTAAACTCGGAACTTGCAGCCAATCCATCCATCGCCGTGGGAGACCAGGGCTCCGAGATGACCGCATACGGCCCCGGGTATTCGCTGTCCAGCGGACTTGACGCCGCGGGGATCGCCGATGGCGCCAGGAAGGCTCTGGCAAATCAGGCGATCAGCACTACGGCCCATACATTTGAGGGTATGCCGGGTAGGTCCGCAGCCCCCGAGGTCGCCAAAATCCCCACCGACCCGGCGCTCTACGAGTTCACGCTGGGCGACGGCGGCTCGATCTGGTATGGCAACGGCGATACCGTGGAACGCTTTCAACCCGCGGGGCGCGGTGCCGTGGACCGCGCCCGCGCCATGATCGAGCTCAGGGATGCCGCACGGGCGCTTATCTCGCTCCAGCACGATCCCGAGTCGACTGACGCCGCAATCGATGCCGGAATCAAGGCTCTTAACGACCGCTACGACCGATTTGCCGATCGCTACGGCCGCCTGAACGACCCGAAGAACCGCAGGATCCTCATCAAGAAGGGCTATCACGACTGCTCGCTCGGCATCAACCTGTTCAGCCTCGAGGTGCTGGACACCAAGAAGAACTTCGTGCGTAAGGCTGACATGCTCTCGAAGCGCACGGTTCGCCCGCAGACGCCCCTCCCCGACCGCTCTGAGACCCCGGCTGATGCCCTCGCAGTCTCGTATGACCGTACGGGAGGTGTGGACCTCGCACTCATCGGAGGCCTTCTGGGCTGCGACGCCGACGAGGCCGAGGAAAGGCTCGGCGATCTCATCGTCCGCGACCCGATCACATCGAAAATCGAAAGCGCCGAGGCATACCTTTCCGGCGATATCGGCAAGAAGCTTGATGCCATCCATGCGCTACAGAAGAAGATTGAAACTGATCGCTTTAACGCCGGAGAAAGCTCCTGGCTTGAATCTGTGTCGATTCCCCCTGCTCGAACTCCCGAGACGAGCGAGGGGGTGGCTAGGACCGTCGCCGTTCTCGTGAAGAGCGGCCTGTGGGACACCTGCGTCCATCCTCTGACTGCCAACCGTGCCGTTATCGCATCGGCACATGTCGATAGGTTGCCGGACAGCTGGCGTGACCGTGAATTCGGTACGTGGACGGGCGAGGCGCTTATCGCCGCCATGAGCGAACTTGATGAGGGCGTCTCCGTCTCTACCGAGCGCAGGGACGGCCGCACCGTTATCTCGAACCCGCTCATCGCAACGCTTGTCGCGCGATCAGTCGGATATCGAGCCAATAATCGTGAATTTGCAACCGATGGAATGAATACCGAGGAAGTTCTCTGGCGTCTGTCCAGGGAGCCCCGCGTGGGCACCGATGTCCTTGCGACCGCGTTTCGGTTGGCCGATGCCGACAGTACCTATAAGTCCCCCGACCCGATTGCAAATCTGGCGAGTGCGTACGGTGTTTCGACCGCCCGGGGGTCAGATCAGGAGCCCCTATCGAGCGTCCTGGCGTCTGCTATGAAGGTCGATCCCGTTCCGGCCGAATTCCTAGTCTCACTCGGTTATCGTCAAGCGGGTGATAATGCTGCCACAAGGATTACCCATGTCGATTGGGTGGGCGACGTCGAGCAGCCTATTCCGCATGAGGAGCTTTTCAGCCCTGAGGACCTTGCCGATTACAGGGCAAGGCGTGAACAGCATATGGCGGGCTTCGGCCTAACCGAGTCGGATGCCGAGAGACTCGCTACACTGCACTCGTGCGAAATGAAGCTGAAGGCCGTGCTTCCGCGCGAGTTGGGCCCTGGGGAGATTGCTGCTACCCTCGGCTCCCCTTGGATTCCGCCCTCTATCGTCATGGACTTCATCGAGGAGACGTTCGAAATCACCGATGGCGAGATGCCTGCGTCAAAGCGGAGGAAGTTCGAGGTCGCCCATGAGCCCCATACCGGCAAATGGAGACTGACGGGAAATGTGACAGACCTTTCCCTCGAGGTGCTGGCCAGATATGGCGTCAACACCTACACTCCCCTCAAGGTCGTCTCGGCCGTTCTCAACGGCAGCGAGACGAAGCTGAACAGGGAGGACCCAGTCACCGGCAAGAAGGTCCCCGACCCTCAGGCGACCAAGGCCGCATGGGACAGGAGACGCATGGTCTCATCGGCTTTCGAGAAGTGGGTGTGGACCGATCCGGATCGGGCGAATGTCCTTTGCGGAATCTACAACGACAGATATAACCGTCTGGCCCCCAGGACGTATGACGGCTCACACCTCACATTTCTAGGCATGAATCCCGACGTTGAGATGAGGCCGCACCAGCGCGCAGCTGTGGCACGTGCCGGACAAGCTGATGAGGGCACGCTCGTGGCCCATGTTGTCGGCGCCGGTAAGACCTATACGGGAATCGCAATGTGCATGGAGGCTCGGCGCCTCGGGCGGGCCAACAAGCCGCTCGTTGTAGTGCCTAAGCATCTTACCGAGCAGTGGGCATCTGATTTCGCCTACCTCTATCCCGGGGCAAGGGTCCTCTATATGGGGAAAACGGAGTCGGATTCCGCAGACTCCGTTAGGGAGTTTTTCGGACGTGCGGCGGCAGGAGATTGGGACGCCGTGATCGTATCCGGTTCGCGCTTCGATATGCTCGACCTTTCTCAGGAGCGGAAGGAGATCTATCTCAAACGCCGAAAGGAAGAATTCCTGCAGGCTAAGATGGATGCACAGGCGAACGGTGGAAGTTTCTCGGTAAAAAGGCTCGAGGAAGAGGCCAAGAAAATCGATGATAAGCTCGCGAGCCTCCATTCGACCCCGAAGACCGAGGGGCTTTCATTCGAGGAGATCGGCTTCGACTTCCTTTTCGTGGACGAGGCGCATGGCTATAAGAATCTCCAAACCCACGGCCTCGACATCGCGGGAATGGCCTCCTCAAAGTCCAACCGCAGTGAGAGCCTGCTCGATAAGTGCAGCTATCTTCGAGAGATCGGCCGTGGGCGCAATATCGTGTTCGCCACGGGCACGCCTGTCACCAATACGATGGGCGAGCTGTACAACATGCAGCGCTACCTTGCTCCTGAGCTTCTCGAGCGGCAGGGCCTATCGTCGTTTCCGGCCTGGGCGTTCACGTTCGGGACGATTGAGGACTCGATGGAGATTAAACCGGAGGGCAACGGCTTCCAGCTGAAACAGCGCTTCACGAAGTTCCATAACCTTCCCGAGCTCATGAGCGCCTATCGATCCTTTGCGGATATCGTCACGCAGGAGGATGTGAACCTCAAGGTGCCCGATTGCGAGGAAATCCATGTCACCGTACCTGCCACTCCCGAACAGGTCGAAGAGGTTAAGAAGCTCGGTATCCGCGGCGAGCGCGTCCGTGCCGGAAACGCCGATGACAACGACAACCTGCTGGCAATCACGGGTGACGGCATGAAGGTCGCCCTCGATCCAAAACTGTTGCATCCTGAGCTGGAGCCATTGGAAGGCGGCAAATGCGATGCTTGCGCGCGGGAGGTATTTAAGATATGGAGCGAGACGGCTGACATGCGCGGTGCGCAGCTCGTCTTCTGTGACCGTTCGACCCCGGCATCAGGTAATTGGAATATCCAAGATGATATGAGGAGGCGCCTTATCGAGGCGGGGATCCCCTCCGAGCAGATAGCGTGCGTCAGCGATGTCGGCGACGATCCGGTGAAGAAGGAGACGCTCTTCGAGAAGGTGCGCACGGGCGAGGTGCGCGTGCTCATGGGCTCGACTCAAAAGTTGGGCACGGGCACAAACGTCCAGACGAGACTCGCGGCCATCCATAACCTTGACTGCCCTTGGAGGCCCTCGGACTTCGAGCAGCGCCTGGGAAGAGTCAAGCGTCAGGGAAACCTGTTTGACCGTGTGAAGGATTACAAGTATGTCGCCCAGGGAACCTTCGACTCCTTCCTCTATTCCACCGTCGAGCATAAGCAGCGCTTTATCGGGCAGGTCTTCTCGAATAAGCCGTCTGTGCGCAGCATGGACGATATCGATGAGACGAGAATCTCCTATTCCGACCTCGCCGCCGTGGCGTCCGGCAACCCCGATGTCAAGAGGATTCAGGAGTTGAGAAGCGAGATCATGTCGCAGTCTATGCTCAGACAGTCTCATGCCGAGATGGTGGCGAATATGCGCCATCAAATCGAATCTCGTTATGAGCCATCCGCCAGGGTCAATCGCCGGATATTTGAGCTGCTTGAGCGCGACCATGATGCCCTCGACCGCGCGAATAGGCAAAGAGAGCTCGAGAAGGGGTCGGATATCGTAAGGGTTTCGGTTAACGGTGTTTCGGCGCAAAATCGCACGAACGCAATCGAGATGATCCAGTCGGCGGCCCACGACTGCCCTATCGGCTCCATCAGGGCCATCGGAGAGTTCCGTGGGTTGGAAGTCGTCGTGAAGAAGGAGCAGACACTTCAGGAACGGGGTAGCACTTTCCGCTACGACCCCTTCATCGGCCTGAGGGTGAAAGGCGAGACCGAGGCTCACTGGTCGAGGCATATGCTGCCATCGGCCACATCCGGTTCCCACACCGTGCTACAGCAGATGGACGGCATTGTTGAGAAGGAGGCGAGCGGTCTAGACCAAGCAAGGGCCTTAATGGAGCGCGCCGACAAACAACTCGAGGATGCCAGGAAGATTGTAGCTGAGCCCTGGGATGGAGAGGAGAATCTCGCGAACCTGAAAGCCGAGCTTGCCAAGCTGGAACAGAAGGAGCTGGAAAAGGGCCGTGCCGAGTCGAACGAAGGCGTTGTCCAGGATGAGGACGGTTCTGCATTTACGGAAACTTCCAATTTCGATGAAGGTATTGACGAGGACGGCCATTCCCACGGAGGTCGGCACGGTATTTAATTGCCCGGTTTTTTAGCCCCCAAAGGGAATGGCTGCCCCAAAGGCCATTTGAGATAAGAAAGCGAAATGAGAACGGAGACGGGATGGACACGAAGAAAAGTCTCGCCGAATCAATCGAGGAGGCCACGACAGCCTATTATCGCGACGGCGGTGGCGCCGAGACCGGAATCGCGACCGATGAGAAGCTGGTCGAGGCGCTCAAGCAGGCCTATATCGCGGCGTACGCCCGAAACGACGGCGGTTCGCTTGATACCGTGAAAAACGAGCTCGCTGCTTTCGGTGGAAGAGAGCCGACGACCAATGAAATATGCGAGGCCGCCATCGCACTCGCCGACAAGCAGGCGAACCAGGACGCAGGGGTCATATCCCGCATGTTCAAGTTGCAGGCGGCATCGCTTGCAGAGGAATATGCACCCGCCCTCGTGAGGGCCTTCGATATGGAGCGCGCCCATAAGAATGGCCACGGTATCGACGGAGTCGCAAATGATGCACCCAAGCGCTCGAATGTGAGGAGGAGCTGATATGTATCTTGTAGATGACCACAATGAGCCATACGTTGCGTTGTTCAGCGTACAGTACACGCTAGGATTCGTTGACCAACCTAGTCGGCCCCATGACGCAGCATTCAAGCTCAAGAGAGATCCTAAAGGCCGTGAGGGCGTCTTCGTTCAGCCGTTCTCATATGGTGGCATCGTCCCCGTGGCTCATGTGTCACATGAGGTGGAGGCCGCCCTTGCACTTGGATGGCCGGAGCTGTCGCGTAACGGTTATCTTGTAGAATTTCCCGGCTATTATGACGGCAGGGAAATCGGTAATTTCAGCAAGGGCAACGAGCGCATGATGGAACCCCATCCTCATGGGCATCCTCGAGCTCGAGGGGCTGGTGGAGAACGCCGAGCGACATTCGTTTTACGGTGCCCTCGTGATCGACGAGAAAGCCAACGAGATCAAGGTCGAGGTTCCCGAGGATATCGATATCGAGTTCAGGTATTGGCTCAGGAACAACGGCACACGCCCCGTCTCGGCTAAGGAGATGCCGACGGTTCCCATTGACCGCGACCCGAACCGAATCTCCAAGGAGGCCGAGGCGATCCTGTCGGAAAAGACTCCGGAGCGGTTCATGAGGAAACTGCTCGATTCGAAAATTCTACACGACGGGGCCTCACCGGCCGATATCTCCGCTCTGAAGTCAGGCCTCGATGGCCTCCTTGGCCATACTGCCGCCGGCACGGAAAGTCTGAGGAAATCGTTCGACATGAGAGAGCGCGCCAACAGGCGCTAACCGAGTTATATTCCTAAAAGGCCCCTGCCTTGAGCAGGGGCTTTTCGCTCTTTATCTGTTAGACAGACCACTTAATCGATAGTTCCATTGTTGCACTGTTCAGCTATTCCGCTTTGTCGAAATTACGATAATACGCAGTTGCGCTTGCCGTAGTCGCGCTATGTCGTAGTTACGTGATTACACAGTTACGCTATTCAGGTTTTCCATTATTCGCTAGTTCGGTAATTCTGCAGTTACGTTATGTCGCAGTTCGGCTATTGCGATTGCTGCAACTCTGTTACGGCGACCATCCGTCATCCTGCCTATCGTTTTCCAGATTGTGTACCACGTACCAGCTGTTGTCGCAGTGACAGATATCGCGCAGGCTGCCATCCCCCATCTTCACGCGCCAGCTCTCGCACACGCGTCCGCCACCCATCACCCATGACCTGGGCTCATGCCATCCGACTTCTGCGAAGGGGAAGATCCTGCCGTCATACCATTTGATGCCCCATGGTTTGTATTCCCCATCCGGCCGACACTCGACTAGAGCTGTCACGAGCCTGATTGACTTCTCCCCCATGTTGACTCCCTTGCGATAGCTGAGAAACGAACGCGTGTTCTAGTATCGCACAACTTATAGCAATAGACTATTGGAGGCCAGATTTCATGCGGCAAGGGGCGAGGTGTCACTCAATGGCACCAAACGGCCCCGCGTTTTCGCCGTGGCAGTGGGATTCTTATCTTATGGAAACCCCTGGAAGAAAGGGCCAAACGGTTATGGTAAAGAAAAAAACAGAGAGCATACTGGTTCCGCTGCTGCCAAGATACGATGCCGCGGGTATTTATAATCCGTATCCCTTGAGGACTTCGGTTGGCAAGATGACCGTTACGAGAGACGATGCGTTCCCGAGGACAATTAGATTTGAGAATTTCGTTTCTTTCAAGGACGAAGCGATGGTCGAGTCAAAGGTATTTGAAACTCTTTTAACGTTCCTGGGCAGCACCACATCGGCCGGTTATGTCATCAGCGTGGATTATGACCGAGATCATCCGACTCCTCTTCGCAAAGGTGAGACTCGCGCCAAGGATGACAAGGGTCTGCCTCGAGGGTTCGAAATAGAGCAATTGGAGCTCCCCATCCTCGCCTGCGCTCTAAAAACCTACGACGTCGCGGTAGATATGCCGGCTGAAGCCCTATGCTATGGAAAACTATACCGAAGGAGTCAGACGCAGTTTATTGGTCAGCCCCGCAGGCGCGGGGCCAGTGAAGACCATTTGGAGACTGAAGGCCTTAATTTAAAAATCATGCCAGATCGCAAGGTTACTGAAGTCTCATATGAGGAGCGCGAAATTGTTTACCATCTGGCGGGCCTGCAAAGGCTCGAAGTGTTCAACCCCGTTTACGCAGAGGAATTGCTTGGCCCCGCCGACGGGAATGTTGTTACCGCCCAGAAGAAAGTCGAGCTTGTCTTAAGTGCCAGCTCCTCACCCGATTTCATACGCAAAATGAATGAGGCCGGCTTTATATCGGAAGGGGTGCCCTCCCAGTACCGTGATTCGATTCTCAAGAAAGCGCGTGAGCTATTCGATACCGATCTCGAGATATGGGATCAACATGTCGCGCCGATGTTCAAGGAGCATCTGGACCTGAATATGCCATGGGTCGCAGGGGATTTCTATGGCAATCCGAGGAAGGCTGAGCTTAAGAGCGAGCCGGAGCCAGCAGAAAGGGTTGCTCCGGTGCCCGCTCGCGCCCTGCCCGTATTTAGGCCGGAATAGACATGAGTGCGCAGGTGCGCCCGCTGGGCAACTCTCTGGTCCCCCATGGCCATGAGAATCGTTTGGGGCGAAAATGACTCCCGTTACGGTCAGTCTCGTCGAGAGGCCCGGTCGTGAGCCGAAGTTCAGATGGATCGAGCTTTCCGACGGCAGGAGGTTTCAGGTGCGCTCGACGGGCGCATCTGTCCCCTGCCCCGGGCACAAGGCGAGCAGCCTCGCACGTATTTGGAGCGTCGAGATCGACTGGAAGGGTAGACCAGTCCACCGCTTCATCGTCAAGGACGGCGATGACTATTTCATCGTGCGCGCCGGAGAGGACTCCTAGAGGGCCGCATAATCCAGATGCGAGATCGGGTAGGTGTTCTCGTAGACGTAATCCGATGAATTCGATGATTTGATCTTCACCTTTACGGGCTGGCCCTCGTCCTCCAGCAGAAACGCGGTGCAGACCGAAATCGAGTAGCCGGGCTCGAGTGTCTTCGAGGCGTTCGGGTCGCTGTATTTCGTGCAATGGGACAGCTTCACGCCGTTTTGGTAGCACGAGACGTAGGACACCGGTGCCCGTCCGTCATGGTCGAGATCGTTCTCGAATGTCATGCCGACGAGCAGGAATCGATACTCCTTGCCCCTCGAGTCCGTGGCGATCCTCTTGTAGACGCCATCGACCGTAAGCCCCCTGGAGGCATCGGAGGAGCCCGTGTCCCCTATGCCTCCGAAGGAGAACGCCTCGTCCTCGCTCTTCTCGGATTTCGTTTTCTTCTTCGAGTCGTCCGATTTATCCGACTTTTTGGCGCAGCCGCATCCCATGAGGGCCATCGAGCCGATACCTGCCAGGACGGCCCTCCTGCTGACGTTGACGCTACCCATGCGTTATCACCCATCAATCCATTTCATGTCACAACCGGTAGAGCGTATATCCCCTGCCGCTCGCCGTCTTTTCGGCGCCGGGACAGGCTTTCTCCAGGCGTTTCCCATGGGAGTCCATCACGATTGCCCATGCCCAGCCATCCTCCCTTAGGCGCCCAAAGCCGCCTTCCAGGCTGTCAACGTAGAGTCGGTAGTCATTGGCAGCGCTGTCCCCTGCGATAGCCTCAGACCAGATCTCAGGTCGCATATCGTATGTCACGGGCACCTCAGCCCACTCGAAGTAGTTCATCACGGCGGCGTCCTCGGACCATATGCGGCCGGGGTTGTCGCCCAGGGCCTCGACGATCTGCCCCATATTCGCATCTATACCGCACCAACCGGATTCCACCCCGCTTGCCTCGGGCTCGATTGAGTGGAGTCCGCTGTTGATGACGGAGAGCGCCAAGACAAAGCTCAAGGCCAGCCTGCCTGCAATGAGCAAACGATATGTTTGGGGCTCGAGTTCGTCCTTACGCCCAGCAGATACCGCGACGGTCAGAAACGAGACAGTCCACGTTATCCAGAGGCACCTGACGGCGAGCGCCCCGGCGATTGCGGACGCCAGCCAAAAAGCCAGAAGCCATCTGGGCGGGAACCGGCGCGCGAGGGCGCACGATATGGTTGCCGCGAGGATCGCAACGCACCAGAACAGGGCTGCCGCCGGCATCGCCCATACCGGCTTCAGCTCGAGGATGACCCCACCGTACGATGCTGCACCGAGTGAGCGGAGCACATAGAGCGAGCCGTCGATTGCATACGGGTTGACAAGGGATTCCGCTGCCATTCCGGCAATCGCCGCAAGCAGCGGCAGCCTGGACCGCGCCCATGAGCGAACTGTCTCACCACTCTCGCCGAGCGAGATCTCGTCCTCTTCCGGAAGCAGGAAGCACGCGGCGGCAGCGGCCGACAAGGGCCAAAGCGCCGCCTGCAGATTTACAGACAGCAGCGACACGACCGGGAGTGCCAGAAGGTAACGAGAGCTGGCGCCACGTCGCCATTCTAGGCACGTAGAGATGGTGTTAAACAGCAGCGCTGCCGTCCAAAGGGACGGACGGATGGACAGATACGAGGCCATGAGGGTAAAGCCGAGCGCACCGATTAGCAGCGGTGCCCAGGGGTAGCGTGCGTTTTGCGCCAGCCTGGAAACGGTGCCGGTATAGGCCCACAGGGCGAGTGCGGCGGGTACCGCCACTGAGACGGCGACGCCCACGTAGCCCGCGGCCTTCCAGCACAGGTAGAGCCACGCGTCGTGCAGCCACTGCTGGAGCACGATGCCCTGGCCGGCGATTGCGGTAAAGGGGTTCGTACTCGGGATGCCGGATTCGACGACCACGCGCCCCGAGGCCAGAAGGAACCATCCGTCCGTATCAAGCGTCCCCGCCGACCTGATGGTGGGAATCAAGGCCATAACGGCCATTGACAGGAGGACGGCGAGCGCCGCTGAGGCACAGCGTACGATCTTCGCTACCTTCATTTGGTTCAATCGAGTCTCCTGATAGAGATCGGGCGGTCCGACTCGGTGAACGTCCCGGGCGCGACCTCGATGCCGCCCACAGCCCCCCGCGGTGCGAAAAGGATGCGCCAGGGGGCGACTGAGGCATCGAGCGAGACTACCGGCCAGGACTGATCTGAGGGGTCGAAACGGCCAATCCAGCAGACATCAATCGGGACGCGCATGAACAGGGTATGGAGCGACCTGCCCCTTGCGTAGACCATGCCGGTGGATTTGCCGATTGACTTGGCGCCCATATACCCGATCGCCTTGTCCCTGAAGGACTTGGCGATCTTGAGGGAAATCGGGACCTCGGCGCCGGACCGGGTGGTGGCCACGCAGAGGATATCGTATTCGAAGCTCATGGGCCGTCTCCTACATGAGAGAGGTGAACGTCTGCGCGATCTGGGCCAACACGGGGGCGAGGACGACGATCAGAAACACCGGAAGGATAAACAGGATGATCGGGAAGAGCATCTTGGTACCGAGCTTCTCGATCTCCGACTCGACCTTCAGGCGCCGTTGCTCGCGAACCGTCTCCGCCTGGTCGCGGATGATGTCGACGAGAGATCCGCCCGCGCGCTCGGATTGCGCAAACGAGGCCGCGAAGATCGTGAGGGACGGCACGCGCGCGCGTTCCGCGAAGCGAAGGAGCGCCTCGGTTCGCGATGAGAAGCTGGCCTCGTTGGCCACTCGCTCGAAGCCCTGCGCGATGGCGCCGTCCATCTTGCTGCCGACCGTGTGCAGGGCGAAATCGATAGACGAGCCCGCCGACATGCAGATTGCGAGCAGATCGAGGGCGTCGGGAAGCTGTCGGTCGAGCTCGTCGCGCCATTTCGCGCGCTCATTCAAAAGCCACAGCTGCGGGATGGCGATTCCTGTGAGCGCCAGCGCGGCGAAAATGCCTAGACCCTTTGCCCCGCCGACGAAAAGCGACGCGACGAGTCCCGCCGCAGTGAATCCCGCCGCGCTCGCGACGCGGAAGGCCCAGAAGGTCGCCGGCTGCATGGTGGAACCGGCGCGGTCGAGGGAGTCGCGCGTCGAGTCCATTACGGTGCGCGAAATGGGAGCGAGCCTGGAGACAACGTTGGAAAGCTTGTCGGCGATTCCGGGAAGCGCCGGGGAGGCGTCCTCTTCCGCAGGCTGCTCTAGGCCGAAGACGCGTTTGAGGGCGATGTCCACTCCGAGGCCCGCGGCGATTCCGATGAGGATGATAATGAAGCCAGTTGTTATTGATTCGAACATCTGAGCTCCCCTAGTCGTACCTGATGTTGCTTATTTGCTTCAGCACCATGAAACCGATGATATCGAGCGCTATGCCCACGCCCAGGCACGCCCACCCCGCAGGCGTCATGAAGAACTGCCGGTGCATTTCCGAGGCAACCGACATGAGCAGCAGCATGACGATCGGCGCGAATCCGACGATCTTTGCCTCGAACCGTGCCGAGGAGGTCTTGGCCTCGGCCGAGCGCTTCGCCTTGACCTTTGCCCGGATGGCCTCGCCGACACGCTCCGTGATCTCGGAAAGCGAGCCGCCGGTCTGCTGCGATACCGATACGGCCGTTGAATAGAGCCTGAGGTTGGAGCTCTTGGTCCTCTTTGCCATATCGTCGAGCGCCTGGTCGATGGGGCGTCCGTTCCTAAGGTCGCGCTCGAGGATGGCGAACTCCGACTTCAGGGGCTCATCCATGTGCTCTGCGACCGGTGCCACCGATTGCGCGATCGAGGCTCCCGTTCGAAGGTTCGATGCGATGAGCGGCATCGCCTGTCCGAGCTGCTCCTCGAAAAGACCCTGTTCGGCCCCGCGCTTCGACTTCACCCAGATCGGGAAGGCCGCGATTCCGAGCGGGAGCGCGGCGACCGCTCCCGCTGTCGAGCCCATTGCAAGGATAAAGACCGAAGGCGCGAACGCGATTACCGCCCAGAGCTGTGCCGCCTCGGTGGTGGAGAGCTGGGGCGCAGCGCCCTGGCACACGCGTCGCAGGGCGCCGGCAAGGCGGTTTCCCCCATCTTTGTCGGATGGATTCTCCGGAAGGGGTCCTGCTTCTGACTGCTCACGCTCGATGCGAAGCTTTCTTGCCGTCAGGAACAGGATTATTCCCATCAGCACCGCCGGCAGCGCGGGGAGGAGGGCTGCCGGGGAAATCTGCCCGCTCATCGACGGAACCAGAAATCGTCATCGATGTACACGCCGCGCGCGAAGAGCTTTTCGCGGTGCGCCGGGGTGATGCGCTCTCCGGTGGGCATGAACTCTCCGAGCACCTTGCCGTCCTCGGAAAAGCCAGTTTGCTCGAAGCGCATGATGGTGCCCATGGTGATGACGTCGCCCTGCATGCCCTGGACCTCGGCGATCTCGGTGATCTTTCGCGAGCCGTCGATGTCGTAGCGGTTGACGAAGATGACGAAGTCGATGGCCGAGGCGATGAGCTCCATGATCTGCTCGCTTCGCATCTCGGTTCCGGTCTGCTGGATCATCGAGCGCAGGCGGGTCATGGCCTCGCGCGCGTTGGATGAGTGGACGGTCGTGAGCGAGCCCTCGTGTCCCGTCATCATCGCCTGGATCATGTCGAAAGCCTCGCCGCCGCGGCACTCGCCGACGACGATTCGGTCGGGGCGTTCGCGCAGCGCGTGAATCACGAGCTGCCGGATGGTGATCTCGCCCTCGCCCTCGATGTTGGGTCGGCGAGCGGTCTTGCGCACGACATGGGGTTTCTGGAGGCGCAGCTCAGGCGCATCCTCGATCGTGACGATGCGCTGGTTGTCCGGGATGAAGGACGAGCAGGCGTTGAGGAGCGTCGTCTTGCCCGAGCCGGTGCCGCCCGCGATGACGACGTTCATTCGGCCGAGTACGATCGCCTCCATGAACTCGAGCATGCGCTGGTCGAAGGTGCCGAGTGCCATGAGGTCCTCTGGCTCCACGGCATCCGGTCGAAACTTACGGATGTTGAGAATGTTGTGATCGACGGCGATGCCCTTCGCGGTCGCCGCGACACGGGAGCCGTTGAATATCGCACCGGGGCGGTTCAGGATGCAGTCGCACAGCGGCTGCGCCTCGTCGCAACGGCGACCGTCGGCTGACGCTATGCGATTGATGATGAACTTGACGTGGTCGTCGTCTTCGAAGGCGACGGGGACCCTCTGAAGTAGTCCAGCACGCTCAACCCACACATCGTCCGGGGCGTTCACCATGATTTCGGAGATCGACGTATCAGGAAGCAGCTCCTCGATGGGGCCCAGGTAATATAGGTCGTTGAGCCCGGCCTGGATCACGGCATCAAAGGAGTCGTCGTCCAGACGCGACCCCTCGGGACTGGAATCTATAATCTCGGCAAGGAGGTCGCGAGCGCGCGAGTCGCGCTGCACATCGCTCTCGGAGGCATCGTTGGCGGCAGTCAGGATCCCCGTCGCCTGGCGGACGGCCTCGCGTTCGATGCCGAGCAGATCGCTATTCAGCATTTTGCGCCTCCCCCGTCTCGGGAAGGGCCACGAGTCGGATGCCGCTCGCGCTCGAAAGGGCGAGGGCCTGGTCCTCAGTTACCTCGATTGTGACGTTGGAGTAACCGTCTGACTTGGAGCCCGAGAGGTTGCCATCCAGCGCCAGTACGCGAATGGAGTCGGCCACGCGCACGGTGCTCACGACCTGGCCGTCGTTCACGCTCGCGAGAACATCGACCTTGTCACCGACCGAGAGCAGCGGGGAAAGGCCCGTTGAGCTGTCGAGTGCGACGGTATAGGCAACGTGGCCCTCGGTTACGGCGGTGGTGATGGAAGCGGGTTTCTTCGAGCCCGATACGGAGGAGAGGGAAACTGCGGTCCCCAAGGTCTGCTGCGTCACGGACTGGCGGCCCGCCACATCGGATACCTTCTTCGCCGCGTCCTTGGGCGCAAACGCCGTGGGCACGCTTGCGACCGTAAGGTCTGCCGAAGTGAGGACTTCGCCGGGGGCGACATCGCGCGTGACGGTGACTACCTTGACGGTCGACTTCTCGAGACGCGCGAGCTCGCCCTGCGCCTGAGTCCATCGCCAGCCCGAAAAACCGACCGTCACGACTGCGACGGCGATCGCCACGCCGGCGACGGCGGCGAGCCTTCGGTCCTTACGCGTTCCCCCTGCTGCCGGCCCGCGCTGCCTGCGAGCGGTCGCGGCACCTGACGTCGACGTGGTCCTCTGGCCGCCCTGTGCGGGCGCGGGGGCCGCGGCGGGCATCTGCGTCGACGTGGTCGCCCCCATGGCGGCCTCCTGTGCCATTGCGCGCTCCAGCTCATGGCCGAGCGCCTGCTTGCGCCCGCGGAGCCGTTCGACGCTGCGCATGCGCCCGGAGTCGATGGCCGTGCGCATTTCCGACTCGACTTGGGCGATTTCTGCCCTTATTTCCTCCTGGGTCCGTTTTTTCATCTTTAAGATTCCTTCCTGGGACCTAGGAGTCCCTTAAAACGCGAGCGGTGGAAAATGGTTCGCTCTCCAGTGTCAGGTGATACTGGCCGCACTTTCTCTGCCGCCGCACAAACCATCTCGAAAGCCTTTTTGGTTGAGCAGACCAGTCTCTGACGCATCGGGTCGCACATCGGGCCCGAGGGCTCTTCGGCCTGCCGTGCTATTCCGACATATAAAGAATCGCCCCGCGCGGCCGTCTGCGCAGGGCGATTTGGTGCCATTGGGTGACAATATGGCGCGCTGTAGCGTGTTGGCTGGCGGTTGCCGCCCGTCGATCAGGGAAGCATGTCCCTCACGGCCTTGGAGAGAATTTCGGGCGCATCGTCGAGTGAGCATGCCCCCGTTTTCGTCGAAACGCTACCTTCCTTGTCAATCGTGTACTCGCACCAGCCGTTACCAGTGTCGGCCGGCCGCCATACCGTCGTGGACGAATAGGGATGTAGGGTCCAGACGGCGTCCGAGCGCACCTTGAGCTCATCGACGCCGGCGAATCTCGCGAAAGAAGACGGCCAGGTCCCCTCAAGGACCACATAGACGCCGGCGTAGCGATCGGCTGCCCCGCAAAGGCTTTCAGGGGCCTCTACGTAATAGACCGTGGCCTTTCCGGTGTAACCGTTGGCCTTGAGCATCTCGAGAACCTCGGAGCGCGCCTCATCCCCCGGGTTCTCGGCGTATTTGACGGCATTGGCCTCACCAAAGCAAGACTGCCTCGTGCTCTCGAGAAGCGATCCCTGCCAGGTCCTATATGCGAGCGCTCCTCCCAGGTCTACGGCGAGCGCTATGAGAAGGGATAGGGGGATGAGCATCACGACGAAAAAGGATGTGAGCTGCGCGCTGGCTCCCCCTCCCCTGAGTGCGTGGCACTTCATCTAGATGACCTCCCAGTCGGAATAGCTGATGTAGGAACGCGTGATGTTTCGGACGGATCTCTTTCCGAACACGTTGTAGGGCGCCGGGTAGTCGTACGTGATTTCAGCCGACACCGTTACGGTCCTGTCCTCGGTCCTGAGGTTCTCGGTGCCCAAATCACCTGCGACGGCGTTTCCATGGCCGAGGTTCTCATCGGAATCGATGTTGACAGAGGCGTTCTTTACCGTGAGGTAGCTTGGGTCAATGTCGGCCGATGCGCTTACGAGCTTCTTCACGAGCGTGTCTGCGTCCATAGAATCCCAGCCTGCGGGAAGCCGGTCCGCGAGATGTGCGAGGGAGTAATCAATTCTGGCACGCTGATAGCCCGTGAACCCGAAGCCCATGATGGCGAGTATGACGGTGAGCGCTATCGGGAATACGAATATGAATTCAGTGGAGATGAGCGCCTCGAGCGACTTTCTGTTACGCACCATCACTTGACCTCCGATGAGATTGCCGTTGCCGAGGATGACTCGGGCTCAATTTCCGCAAGACCATCGAAGACGGCCAGGGTGAATACGCGACGGCATGGAATCTGGACATTGACCGTGACGGACTTGCGTTCTATTGAAGAGTCCCTGGACTTGTCCCCAACTCTTAGCTTCACGTCTTTGGACGAAAGCGCGCCGCGCTCGATATCCACAGTGCAGCTGCCATCGAGACCGATAGCGCCCTTTACGTAGGATTCGACTTCAGAATCATTCTTATCGGGGTTCGCCGCGGCGTAGCGCGCCCCCTCGGATGCGGCCGCCGATGCGAGGGCCTTGCAACGGCTCAGGTTCGCGCAATCCACGACGAGTGCGAGCATTGCGATCATGATGGGGAGTAGGAGGACGAGCTGGGTCACCATGACCGCCCTGAGTTCTGTTGGTCTTGACCTCATAGCAGATTACCTTTCAAGATTGCGATTAGCGTCGCCCCGACCAGACTTACCGACAGCACGGCGTTATAGGGGACGTTGTCTTTGAGGCGCGCACAGGCGGGAATGAACCTGATGGCAAGCTCAAGAGCGCACGCGCACAGAAGGTGGATAGTGAGAAACTCGAACACCGTTCCGACGGACAGCACGGCCATGAGGGCGATGGCAAGTGTGAGATAGTCGCCGGCGTGCCAGGAGATGCCCCCGATACGCTTCATGGCAAATGAAATCAACGCGAATACGGCGGCGCAGGGAACGGTGATTATCGCCCACGTATATGGTCCCCAGGGGGACGACACGGCACCCGAGGCCGCAAAGAGGAGCAGCATGGGCACCGGTGCAATCCTGAATCTCATGTCCTCCTGCCCAAGCGCAACAGAGGTCGCCAGCAAGATTGCGTAGGGAACCGAGATGAGCGTTCCCACCCATGAAGCAAACAGGTAAGGGTAGACAAGGGCGATTTCTGAGGTCAAGGGAGGGTTATGGTGGCGGAGGTATGCTCCGGTGTCGCCAAGCATGGATAACTCCGCGCCGATACATCCTTTACTCCCCAGGGAAATGAGCGTCGAGGGGCTGACGCCGTAATTAACTGCCTCCCTCTTCACGGCGTCTATCCATTTGTCCCTATCGGCGTCCCCGGGTCGTGCCTGGAGCATGGCCTTGTCCTCATGCTCCAGCGCGGCGTAGCGCCAACGCTGATAAAGATGGGAGGCGCACCAAAAGCCGCAGCCGACGGCTAATACGGTCACCAATCTGACGCCAAAAGACACGGGTGCCTCCTCGATACAGGCATGGGAACTCATATTTAATTCTGTAGTCGTGTTTACTCAAAATAAGGCCTATTTGGTGCCACGTGGTGACAGGTATATATCGAAACGCAACCTATGCGGGTTGGACCGCACCATGGACACCTACAAAACTGCGGAGCCTCCGTCCTGAGGACGCCTGCGGACAGTTGGCGGCTCAATCGCGATGCGTATGGTGGATAGCCGATCGATAAGGGTGCATCCGAAGTAGCAGCTGTTCAGGAGCTAACGCATGGCAGATAAAAATGCCGAACGAAATACAGTACTTGCGAAACATCACCAGATAGCCAACGCCATACACCTGTGGAAAGATGCTGCTCGAGGCGCGGTGCCTGCGAGGCCCGTTACAGTCGCACTGCTCGTCGCAACAGAATGAGTATCTGCTCGAAGCGCGGTCTCGGCGAAGTGCATCCCGTCATCTTCCTTTTCGGAAAAATGGTAAGCAGCCGCTCGAAGCGCGATGCCTATGAAGCTCATGTCGCTTTCCGTCAAGGGCGGGAGAAGACAAGAAACAAATTGAAGTGAGTTGCCTACGAAACCCATCGAGCAGACAAACCGCATTGATATGCAGCAAGTATCTACTCGAAGCGCTGTGCTATTGCCGCGTATGTGCTAAATAAGCTGGAGGCCGTTCCGGTAAGCGGCTGCTCGGAGTGCATTTCCTGCGAAGTATACCCCTCTCGAATTAAGGAGTCTCGGGCAAGCGGCTGCTCGAGGTGAGGTATCTATGAAGCGCATGATTCTGCAAACGCTAAAGTTGGGTATGGCGATGCTTGACGTGTCTTTTTCTCGGGCCCACGAGCACCTGCTGATTCTCTTGACAGCGGGAGGCGAGTGCTAAAAACGCGATACCTACGAAGCTCGCTGGTGAGAAGCGGGCCCATCTGGAGGGGTAAGTAGCTGCTCGAAGCGCAGTACCTGCGAGTCAGCAACCATACCGTACAGACGGTGATCCCTGGCAAGCAACTGCTTGAAGCACAGTTCCTGCGAAGTATTAAGAGATTTAAGAAAAGTGGTTTCAGCGGTAAGTAACTGCTCTAAGCGCGGTGCCTACGAAGCCCTCGCGCACTCCGGCGCTAATCAGCTCGAGGTAAGTAACTGCTAGAAGCGCGGTACCTGCGAAGCATATGGAGCGTTCCAATGGAACATAGCCCGGCAAGAAACCGCTCAAAGCTCGGTGCCCGCGAAGCGCCATCGCACGTATATTAACGAGCGCGATCGCTAAGTAGCTGCTCCGAGCACAGCACCTGTGAAATTCCCAATTCCTCCTATGGTGCAATTGTTCAGGCAAGTAGCTGCTAGAAGCGCTAGTACCTACGAAGCTAATATAGGGGAGCTTGTCAGTCCAATCGGCAAGTAACCGCTCGAAGCGCAGTGTCTGCGAAGCCGTCGAACTTACATCTATGAGCGCGATCTCGGCAAGTAACCGCTCGAAGCGCGGTACCTGCGAAGCGGCTATAGTCGCCATTATGGAAGAAGACAAGACGAGTAACTGCTCGAGGCGCGGCGCCTGCGAAGCAACATGCTACAGCCTCCGATTGCCTGCAATGGCAAGTAACTGCTAGAAGCGCGGTGACTGCGAAGCATCGACTTCTATCAGAACGTCCTGGGCGTTGGCAAGTAGCTGCTCGAAGCGCGGTACCTGCGAAGCCGCGTCGCTCGGGTCTGCTCTATCATTTTTGGCAAGTAACTGCTCGAAGCGCGGTACCTGCGAAGCCCATATATACCTCCTCTCTTTTCGTTAATTGGCAAGTAACTGCTCGAAGCGCGGTACCTGCGAAGCATGGTCATAAGTACCAATTCCTCGCTTTCGGGCAAGTAACTGCTCGAAGCGCGGTACCTGCGAAGCCGAATGCTCATAAGGTAGTTCTGGACAACGGGCAAGTAACTGCTCGAAGCGCGGTACCTGCGAAGCTCTGTTTCATGTAAGCCAGAGGAGAGTTTTGGCAAGTAACTGCTCGAAGCGCGGTACCTGCGAAGCGGTGTGAAGCGCATCCGTATCCACGACATCGGCAAGTAACTGCTCGAAGCGCGGTACCTGCGAAGCTTGATGATCGGGTAGTAGCTTGTCTGCGTAGGCAAGTAACTGCTCGAAGCGCGGTACCTGCGAAGCACACATAAGGTTCCACGTGTACACTTGAGGGGCAAGTAACTGCTCGAAGCGCGGTACCTGCGAAGCGGCACCAAGGTGCTTGAGAATGCCGACCCGGGCAAGTAACTGCTCGAAGCGCGGTACCTGCGAAGCAGGTGGAAGACGGGACGAGATCCGTCGTCCGGCAAGTAACTGCTCGAAGCGCGGTACCTGCGAAGCTCCTTAACATACGTCCTGTAATGCCATAGGGGCAAGTAACTGCTCGAAGCGCGGTACCTGCGAAGCTCTTATAGTGTGTTGATGAGCATTTACAAAGGCAAGTAACTGCTCGAAGCGCGGTACCTGCGAAGCGAATTCTCCTTGCGCTGGATCCAAACCTGGGGCAAGTAACTGCTCGAAGCGCGGTACCTGCGAAGCGGTTTTCGCCCGTTTCCTTCACGCCAATTGGGCAAGTAACTGCTCGAAGCGCGGTACCTGCGAAGCAGAAGGAGAAGTTCATGCTGCTCGCGCTGAGGCAAGTAACTGCTCGAAGCGCGGTACCTGCGAAGCCGCCGTCCTGCGCGTGCGCGGCCAGAATCTGGCAAGTAACTGCTCGAAGCGCGGTACCTGCGAAGCCGGAGAATCGGCATCGGCTGGCAAGCGCCGCATAAGAGCAGCTACTGAAGCTGAAAAGTTGATTTAAAGGTAGAAAAGGTTCCGACGATTTTGGGAAACCATCTTATTTCCGCCCGGAAACAGGATGGTTATGTGAGTTCTGGAAAAACCTGACAGCTACCGGATCATCGGACAACCGGGCTGTCAAGCAATAAGCCTTATTTGAGATTTCAAGGTGCTCACACCAGTTTAACGGTTTAAGCGGTGCGGGAGAAGAGAACCCCGTCTCTGTCTATATGCCACACCGGAATCTCGGGATCGGTTGCGTTCACCTCCCGATATTCGAGGAACAGTAATTCCAGACCCTCATGCCGCGCCTTTCGGGTTATCTCCAAAACATCAGCCGGATTGAGTTTGTCGATAAGGCCGATTACGGCAATTGACGGACTCAGACCCGTATCGCAAACGTAATCCATGAAAGAGAGGAATCTCCTGAGCAGGGTACTGCCCGGCTCACGGCGCGGTGTCAGCGAAAGCCATTTGACGAACGATTTGATATCCCGCTCCGTGTCCCCTATCGGATCCGTTCGATGCGAAGCCCCCAACTCTGCAATCAGCTCGTCGACAAACATCCTGATCTCATTTGCCTTGGTCGCCAGGGGCTCATAGGCCTCGACCTCGGCAGCCATCCTCGACGCGTAGGCGCCGACAAGCCTCCGGTCTTCGAATGGAAGCTCGATCAGGCTGTCGATAAGGAGGATGCCCTTCGGCTTGATCTTTCTCTCCCCGCGGTATAGGGCGATTCCAGGTTCCCCTTCCCCCAAAAGCGACGTGGCGCATCGCGATAGCCCGTCAAAATCATCGAAGGAAATGACCCCGAGCCCATCCGGTAAATCGATTGTCTCCCCTATCGTTTCAAGCTTGATGATCATAAGACGATAAAATCCTCTCCGGTAACAAGATGCCCCTCGTCTGACGGGCTTCCGCAAAGCGTGAGCATCGAGCAGAAGGAAATCTCGGACACCCTGAGCACCTGCACCAGCCCGGCTTCTGGAAGGTTGGCTTTGAGTCTCGCGATCGCGGCGTCGGCGTTCTTGGTGTCCACCGCCAGGCGGGTGTAGACGGAATTCTGCAGCCTCGTATAGCCGTCCCTGACAAGAAACTGCCTGAACCTTGAGTACTCGTGGCGGTCCTGCATATCGGCTACGGGGAGGTCATACATGACGATTATCCTCATGAACCTTATCCTCCCCCGCTCCTCATCAAGGCATTCCGGGCGTCGAAGTCCCATCCGCATCGCCAGTCCCTTCCATCACCCGAAGGCACCCATCTACCCAAAGGTCGATGGCGTCCGACACCCGGTAGCTCCCATGGCCATAGGGGATCCTGTCGGCGAGTGTGGACGCAAGGAGCCTCTTCACGGACGGCGTGAGCTCGCAGGGACGCTCCAGCTCGACCTTCCGGTCGATCAGTGGCCTGAACGGCTCCATGAGGTCGCAGGCGAGGTTGTAGGGGTTTGTCTTGGAATGGTGGTGGATGCCGACTTGGTTGAGATAGCCCTTCGCCGCGATCCGGCACGCTGTATGCGAGAGCAGGATGGAATAACCATAGTCGAGGGCATTGTTGGTCGCGTCCGCGTGCGGTGCTCTGACGAAAGCGGTACCGAACAGCGCCTGGAAATAGCGGCGGGCCCCGGCGGCCTCGCGCCCGGTCGAATCGTCCGCGCGGACCTCTCCCGCATAGGACGCGAGCAACTCGGCCTCCTGTTCATGGCCCGATCCTTCGAGGACGGAGGCCTGGTTATCCAGCTTGCACTCGACGATCTTCTTCCACAGCATCTTGCGCGGCCAGGCGCCCCATGACATCTGCGCGAGGACTTTGGCATTCGTATCGATCGTTGCCGCAGTTAGCGGCATCAGGATTGATGCCGGCATATGCCGGCTATCGGTGAGGATGACGCTGCAGCCCCTTGCCGCGAGCTCATCGATCAGGTAGGTCGATATGAACGCGGCCTTCCCGTCGATAACGATGCAGTCGAGCTCGTCGGCCCGTAACAGAACGGGGCGGGGGTCGCCGTCGCGGTGAACGGCGACCCACCCAGCCTCATAGCGCAGTTTCCGGGCGTTCTCTATAAAGAGCGTCTTACCCAAGAGTGGAAACCCTCTCGTGAAGGCCCGCCGCGGAGATGTCCACGATGGCGAAGCCCGCCTTGGGGTCGTTGATGATCTTATCGAAGGTCATCGAGAGTGTGCCCGCGAACGCACTGCCGCCGAGGGACCTCACGTCGGCGGTGCCCCTGATGCCGGATAGGAGCTCCACGACCTGGACCTCGGATTCCGCTACCGCTCGGACAGTCTTGGCGATATCGTCTGCTTCCGCATCGGAGAATACCTCCTCCGGCGTCTTCAGGGCGCCCAGCTTGAGCACCTTAGAGACGCGGGGGAAGTTTGCCGGGGCCAGTTCGAGAAGGCGCGCCCACAGCCGGCAGAGGACCTGGGCATCGGACTCGAGATCGCGCCTGGGGCTCGGCTGCTCGCCGTCGACCATGCGCTCGACGATCCTGAGCAGTCGGGTATCAGACGTATCGAGGGCGAGTTGGCGCACGGGGCCGGCGGTCTTCTGTCCCTTTATCCTGAAACGCTCCCCGTATGCCTCGTACACGGTCTCCTTAAGGATCCTGTCGCGCACGACGCGGATGAACCTCTCGCCTGATTCGCGGCATAGCGAGCGCGCATAGAGCTCGGTGAGCGAATCGGTGGCCTTGGACGCGATGGAAGTGGGCACTGGGGCGAACCTGAATAGGTTGCCCTTCTTGCCCTCGCTCTCGTAGATCATGAAGTAGGCGAACGTCTGGGCGGAGTAGCCGCCGAACAGGGCCGCGTCACGGTCTCCCTTCACGGGAATGAGCTTCGTCTTCGAGTCGCGCGGGGAGTAGACGGTCTGCTTCCAGAAGGCCCCGCCCTCCTCATAGGGGGCAAAAGTCAAGCGTAGGTTCTTCCAGGAGCAGGCGCGGACGAGCCTCTCGCGCTCGAAATCGGAATCCCACAGCACCTCGGCCGTGTCATAGTCCACGAGGTCGCGGAAGAACCCGCCTGAGAAGAAGTCGAGTTCGGAGTCGGCACCGCCCCGGCGCTCCTGTGCCTCGATATCGCGCATGGTGCGCTCGTAGAAGGCTCTGTTGTTCGACCACATGGGCGCCCTCGTCTCGATGAACCTGCCGGTCGTGAGGGCGATCAGGGCATCGTGGGCGTGGTAGTAGCGGTTGGCCTTGCGGCTTCTCGGGATGCCCGCACGTCTCCTGACCGAACTGGCGACGCCGGCCTTAACGGGCACGACCTTGACGCCCGCGTAGGTGGCCTCGAGGACCGCGGCGATGAGCTTGCACTCCTGGCTCGTCTCGGTCAGCTGGCGCCCGACGATTGACTTCAGCATCCTCTCCGAGATCTGCGTCCTCATGAGCGCGTTGAGCTTGCGCTCGGTCATGAGGCCCACGCGGCGTAGGTGCATCCAGAACGGCGCCATCTTCCTCTGGACGGGCTGGGGCACGAGGATGGACTCCTTCTTATCAAGGCTCTCGGCGTACAAGACCAGTACCTTGTTGTCGAGTGATTCGTCCTTGCGCACCGACCTGGGCAGGATGCGGTCGACGCAGTAGTCGGCTGATGCGATGCGCGCGATATCGATGGGCCTGCCGGAGTAGAGGCTCTTTCCCGCCTGCTTGAAATAAAGGTACAGACGCTCGTTGATCTCCTTCTCGTCGAACATCCCCAGTTCGCGTAGGAGCCTGGCGGCATCCAGGTCGCGGCGCGCGTCCTCGTCAAGCGCCTTTAGAGCGGCCTCGATCTCCTGGGCGCGGCTTTGCGACCTCCTGCCCTTCAACTTGTTCGATGCGGTCCTCGTGACCTCGACGTAGACCTTAGCCGGGGCACAACCTGCCACCGAAGTCATATCCTCGATGACCTTCATGGCCTGCGACACGCCGCGTCGGAGTGCGGGGGACCCGGGCAGGGCGTCGATGCCGAGCTCTCCTGCCTTTTCAAGCGCGGCGGCGTGGATTTCTTCGATCTTTGCGCGGAAGCCGAGCTCGGTGTCGCTTAAGGCCTGCATCAGGTTCATGGACGTGCCTCGGAACCTGCCGTAGGGCGCTCCCTGCTCGAGGACGTCCATGATGCACATGTCGCCGCGCGCGGTATCGGCCCACACGCCCGTAAGCAGGCGCTCGGAGAGCTGGCCCCAGCCCTTGAGGCGCTTCGCGCAAAAGGCGTCGATCGCATCCTCGTCAAGGACGTCCCCGTATTCCTTGGCGATCTTGCGCTTCAGGATGGAGCGCTCCTCGAACACGGTATTCCAAAGGATAAGGTCCTCTGCCATGGACTTCTGGGCCGCAGTGAGTGTCTTCACGCCGAGAAGATTTGCCATCCAGGCCGATACGGACAGGCGCGACGTCATCCTCTTGGCGTCGGATACGCCCTTGACGTGGGGGTGAGCCATCGTGAAGTCGCGCGAGATGATGTTCTCAATCCGGTTGAGGGTCATGACCGACCCGTCCGATGCGGCCTCGACCACGGCCGCCCTCATCGCGGCATCGAGCGGAAGCCAGTCCTGGCCGTCCTCGGTGTAGCGGATTCCCGCCAGCTCGTTCAGGAACCGGAAACGCTCGTAGATGATGGAGTTCGCCGGGAGTACGTCCTCATCCACCAGATAGGTGCACTTGCCCGTCATGCGCCGGATGAAGGCCTCTGCGGCCGCATCGGTATCGATATGCTCCTCGTAGTTCCAGGGAGCCACGAAGGCGCGCTCGTGGCCGGGAAGACGGCGCGACCACGCGAACCTCGCCTTGCCGTGTGCGTCCACTGGTGCGGCCGAGGAATCCAGCGGTCCGACGTAGTACGGGATCCTCGAGGTCAGCACCTTCAGGATATGGGGGCCTGCGTCCTTGAGCCAAGGGTAGAAGCTGCCCTGCTTGTCGATGATGCGGCCCACGACCTCCGCATGGAGCTGGTAGGGAATCGCGCTGTTGTCAGTGGTGTGGATGCGGCGCAGGAACCTGTGCTCACCGAGCGCGGCGACCATATCGGCGTAGGCAGGGTCCTTTACGGCATCCGTGCCCTTGAAGAGCCTCTCGACCCTCTTCTTGAACTCCTCGTAGGGAATCAAGTTGAGGTCGTAAGCCGTATAGCCCATGTTCCTCTTGGCGCCGTCGTGCTTTTTCACGAGTATCTTGTCGTACCCCCTGCGGCCGGACCTTTTCGGGCCGCCGAAGAAGTCCCTATAGAGGGCGAGGCCGTCCTCATCGGGGCCGTCTGCGGAATCCGCGCGGACGATATATTTCAGCGCGAGGTCCTTCAGGGTGCGCAGCTGGCGTCCGTACACCTCGTACTGGGCCACCTGGTTGTGCGAGAGGGTCTTGCCGGGCGCGAAGGAGAGAAGGCCCTGTAGACGCCATGCCGAGTAGAGTCCCCTCGCGGCCTCGATAGTCGGGGCGAGGCGGTCGGGGCAGTTGGCGAGGAACTCATCGAGTGCATCGGCATCGGACACGGAAACCTTGCCGATCTGCTCGCCCTCGAGTGCGAAGGCGTCCATGTTCGCCTTGTAGCCGGCTACGAGGTCGCCCAACGCCTTTGCCTGCGCACGTGCGATCTTGGCGTCGATATCGTCGCCCGTCACCGACACGGCGCCCGATACGGCCTTCTGGAACTCACGGGCCGTCCAGGAGCCGCCCATATCGGCAAGCGCGCCGTCGTCGAACTCGATGTCCTCGCCGCAGGCCTCCCCCAGGGCATCGAGCTCGCGCACGAGGGTCTCGACCTGAGCGGAGGGGTCTGAGTTCGCCGACGTCACGTCGTGGCCCTCCATGAGGAAATGGCCGCGTCGCACGACATGGTTGGCGACGGCCCAGAAGATAAGCCTTGGGTCGCGGGGGGTATCTGATTCCATGAGGTCGACGTCGAGGTGCGCGAGCGTGGGATAGCCGTCGAGAAGCCCCTGCCATGCGGCGGCGGCGGGATCTGCCGCGATATCATCGCGCATGAGCTTGTAGGACATCCTGCGCCTGACGAAGAAATCCGGATCCGTGGGCGCGATCGCCGGGGCGAACATGCGCTCCATCTCGCGCTCCCTGCCGCGTGCGCGCTGGAGCCTGCGCCTCGCCGTGCGCGGCATACGGGCCTCGGAGGCGTGGAGCGCCTCCTTGAAGCAGCGTGCGCCCATCACGGGCTGGCCCTTATGGTAGAGGACCTCCCCGTACTCGTCTGTGGCCACGAACCCGACGCTCGTGCCGTCGAGGTCGATTCCGGCATACCACGGACCGTTGATATTTTTAAGTTTCCTGGCCATGAGTTCTCCTGTGTGATATAAAGGGATTGTGAGTTGCTGCTCGAAGCGCAGTACCTAAGTCGAAATACGGCTTAAAAGCCACAAACTGCCTTAACAGGCCGCCCCGTATGGGGCTTTTTCTTTATTCCGACATTCCATAGGCATCTAGAGCAGGTGCTCCATGACGGTACCGGTCGAGTCGGTGCGGAAGCGGATGCTGCCCACCGTGTTCTCGTGGATCATGTCGCCGGTCGCCACATCCACGTAGACGGCATCGCTGAGACCGCGCGACACCTCCATCTCGGTGGCGCCGGTCTCGGAGTCGATGCGGAGCTTTCCGACCTGGTTGCGCACGTGCATCCGGCCCCTGGAGTCCAGGCAGCGCTCGACCGTGCCGCTGCCGGCCTCGGTCAGGTGCACGCTATTCATTTGGAAACTGTTCACAGTTACCCCTCCCCCTCTGCAAGGAGGCATGAGGCCGGGCCTTTCCCGGCATTGGAGGGTTTTATCCAATTATAGACTGACGTCGGGACGTTCCCGATAACGATTCCGAGCGTCGCAGGAAGGCCATGTTCCGATCATCTCGACTTCCAGCCGAATAGGCAAAGGGCCTTTCCGCAGCGAAGGGGATAGCCGAAAAGAAACCCCGTCCCAGGCTGATTCCGGGACGGGGCCAAAAGGGGAAGGCAAATCGAGCTATATTACGTGAGCGAGTAGCCGTTGGTGCCGATCTTGCCGACGACATTGGTCGCCATCGTGATGACATCGCGGAGCTTGCCGGAATAAATCGAAAGCACGGAGACAAGTGCGAGGGCAAGCAGGCCGATGAGGATGATCATCTCGGTGGAGAGCACGGCACCGAACTTCTCGTCAGCTGCACGACGGACATTGTAGGTCTTGGCCATGAGGTACATGGCCATGGCGTTCATGGTTCCAGAATCCATGATGCACTCCTTTCGGTTGGGGGTTCGAGTCTTCAGCCCCCGTCGACACGATGGGATGGACCTCCACCCCCAAATAAGATTTTGCCCCGCGAAATGCATCAACAGAAAGTAATTTGGTGCCAAGGGGTGACAAATGGTGAAATGGAAAACGCAGATAGACCACTACGTACGCGGCCGTACAACATATGTTCGACAAGATTTAATGACCTCCTGGTCGCAGGCGCCACAAAAGGCCTATCCGGTGCTGTGATAGAGTCGGGGCAGCTAACGGCGAGGTCACCAACTAGTGAGAGGAACGGCGTATGGCATGCATGCGTGTAACCGGATCGGCCGACGAGATCGAGCTTCTTGCGCGCTCGTTCAGAAAGAATCCGGTGCTTCGCCGCCGGCTCGACGGTATGATGACGGGTTATTTCGAGGCGCGGGCCCCGAAGGTTGTCTGCCTGGACCTCGGAACGACGGGGCCCAACCCCGTTGAAGATGAGATCGTGGCCATCGCGATCGTGGACTGGGCGGGAAATGCGGTCCATGAGGGGAAATACAGGCCAAGTCGCATGGAGTTGTGGCGGTCGGCATCTGAGGTCAACGGGGTGGCCCCCGACAACCAGATAGACCTCCCCTCCTTTTTCGACGACCAGGTAAAGATCAGGGAGATCATCTGGGGCGCAGACGAGGTTATCGTCTACAACGCCCAACTCGTTATGAGGTTCCTGGAACACAACGACGCTGCGCCCGCCTCAGGTGCCAGGGTCTCAGATACGATGTATGAATATTGTCTATGGCTCGGGGAGACGAATCGTAACTACAATCGCCCCGCACACATTGAACTGACTGATGTGGCCGATCATATCGGCTACGACCGGCCGGACGGTATGAGCGCAAGCCTAGCCAATGCCCTCGCCTGCCTCGCCATCCAAAAATGGATCGAGCGGCAGCGGCGTGAAGAACAGTAGGCTCTCTGGATATCGGGGCAGCACGACACGCCAACGAGTTTTGCGCATTGATGATTCCGTGGATGATTGTTTCGATTTTGTGACACGGGATGATTCCACCGAGCGGCAAGACGCTCAGGGAACTCGGCTTGGAGAGGTGATTAACATGAACGTTAACGATTTTATGGCGAAGCACGGTATCACCGAAGCCGACCTCGAGCGCATGGCCGCCCCCTATGAAGATGGCAGCATTGAGCTCGAGCCAGACGGCAAAGTATTTATCGGCTCGCATCTCGATACAGTCGGCACTCGCCGCGCGACGGTGGTTAACGATGAGAAGGATATTTAGAGGGTTGTACTGATAACAAAATAGAGGGCGGGACACGGCAATGGTGCCCCGCCCTCTATATCTTTGTTGCAAACACGCTACTCCTCGTATTTGTTTCCCTTCCCACAGTTGCAGTCCTCGCAGAGTGTCTGCAGGTTGCTCATTACGGACTTTCCCCCGCGTGAGACGGGCTTGATATGGTCGACGTGGAGCTTCACCCCGTCCTCGCGGCCACGTCCGCACTTGACGCACCTGAAGTCGTCTCGACGCAGCACGTCATAACGCATCGCACGCGTGACCTTCGCGTGTTCCTCGTCGTTGGCCATACGCCGGTCCTGGTACTCGAGGCGACGCTTCTCTCGTTCTTTCTTCTTCTTGGACTTGCGATGTTCCTTTATGAACATCGTCAGAAGCGTCTCTGCCGCCCAAAGGGTAGTGTCGAGAAAGTTGGTGTAGCGCCCGATCCGAAGTGAGTCGGCCCGGCGT
>OLVW01000365.1_pt1 | contig 46987 bp, 57 predicted proteins | sample 1673301 | NCBI WGS metagenome assembly OLVW01 (sample SAMEA3178941, study PRJEB25190) | human gut metagenome
TGGAAGCAAACATATAATAATATTTCCCTTTCTTGCAGATATAAGTACCTTCGTAGGCATCGCCTGCCACCCGCAAGGGACGGGTATTTTCTTTTAGCGTCAGACCGTCATCAGAAAGTTCCACGGCATAAATGCCATGAAAGCTTCCGAAAAACAAGTATTTCTTTCCCCCGTCTTCGATGTAAAAAGGATCAATACAATTTCTTACCCCAATTTCGTTGCTCCGGAAAAGCATTCCATGATCCTTGAAAGGTCCCTGAGGAGCATCGGCTGTAGCAACTCCGATGCCACATGTCCATTCCCCACCCCATGTAGACATGGAATAATACAAAACATATTTCCCGTTGATCTGATTGATGTCGGGTGCCCAGATGCCTCCATCCGGTACGAAATCAGGGCGTGTACTATCAGTAAAAGCAGTCCCCTGAAAGCTCCAGTCCACCAGATTGGTCGAACGATAAATCGGAAGATTATGAATATTCTCGGTAGCATAAAGCCAGAACAATCCGTCGGCAGCACGGATCACAGTCGGATCGGGCAAACTCTCGTCGATGACCGGGTTATGGTACTGACCTTGCGCCATTCCCCCGCATGCCATAAAAGATAAGACGACAGATGCCCATATTTTTGTTTTCATCATCATAAATTTATAATACACAAATCAACAGCATAAAAGAGAGAATCTCCCTCTTTTACACTGTTATATTGTCACTGTTAACAACTCTAATTACAAAGATGATGAAAAGAAACGAGTCTTATGCGAAAAATCTGCTCAGAAAAAGATAAAATCTCACCATCTTTTCAGGAAAACATGCTCAGATTTTACTTTGAAAGCGATAGTCTCCGGATCCCAACTCCACAACCCAATACTCTCCAGCACACTTGATGCTGCGAGCTGTTACGGCTTCCGGCTTTTCAGGATGCAAAGCTACAGGAAGGTATACCGTAGCCGAGCAATTGGCAGGAATCGTCACTTCCCATGAAAACTCCTTTCCTGTCCGGCTCCAATGGCTGGCAATCTCGCCGGAAACCGACTGGTAGGAAGCCTTGACATACGACAGTCCGTCGGGGAAACAAGGTTTCATCTCGATGTGACGGAATCCTACAGACTCCTCGGCATTCTTGATGCCTGCCAGATTTTCGTAATACCAGATCAACAAATCGCCCAAGAGCATCACATGATTGGCTGAGTTCATATCGGGTGCAGCCGTATCTCCATTCCACAACTCCCAGATAGTAGTAGCTCCTTTTTCAATCATATATCCCCAACTGGGATAATCTGTGTTGGTCACAATTTTATACGCCAGGTCTTTCCGGCCATATTCCGTCAGTCCCCTCATCAAATGCTGTATGCCTACCACACCGGCACTGACATGTCCCTTGCAGTCTTTTTCCGTTTTGTCGACTACATTCTGGAAGACACGCTGTTCGTATCCCTCCGGCACGAGTCCGTAACGAAGCGACAACAAGTTTCCCGTAACGGAGTTGTTGCCGTACTGAGCCGTTTCATAGTTGAAAAAGCGTTTGTTGTACGCCTTCTTCAGCACTTCGGCATGCGTCCGGTAATTGTCAACATCCTCCGGATGCCCTGTCAGGCGAGCAAACTCCATCATTTTATACAGCAATCCATAAAAGGTAGTACTTCCCAATATAGCTCCATCCGTCTTTCTCAGCGGATCTTGCGAATGAATCAGCTCGGGAGACTCGGGAGGCATGCACCAGTCACCCCATTCATCGCGTACCACCAGTCCGTCCTTCATGGAGTTTTGACAGATATACTCTACCCAGCGTTTCATGGAATCATAGTGCCTGACGATAGCCGTCGTATCTCCATAATGACGGTACAACATTTCGGCAGCCAATATATACACCGAAGGCCATGTTACATCGCCAGAATAAATCGTCCAGAAACGAGGGGAAACAGCCGATACGACGCCGTCTTCACGCTGTGACTCTTCAATATCCTGCAACCACTTACGATACAGCAACGCATTGTCGAACATGAAACTCTCGCCCCAGCATCCGGTAGCACGGTCGCCCAGCCATCCGTGACGTTCGTCCCGCTGCGGACAGTCGGTAGGCATGTTATGATAATTTCCCCGGATACCCCAATAAGCATTCTTAAAAATCTGGTTGACGACAGCATTGGACGTATCAAAATCGCCGGTACATTTCATCTTGTCGTACATCACCTCGCCAACAAAATCGTCCGTATCGGGACGCCCCTCTATACCATCTATTTCCACATACCGGAATCCATGATACACAAAAACAGGAGCCCACGAAAAGCGTCCATCGGCAGCAGGAGTAAACACATCGGTAGCCTGAGCCGTACGTAAATTGGCTACATACAAGGTACTGTCCGGATTTATAAGCTCGGCAAAACGCATAATCACTTTCTGTCCTTCCTTTCCCTGAAAAGAAGCATTCAGCCGACCTACCATGTTCTGTCCCATATCGATCAGGACCTTACCCGATGCCAGACGGGTAACAGATAACGGCCGCAGACGTTCCATGACGGCAACCGACGGGCACGGCTGAGCACGCAATCGCTTGCAGGGAACCGACATGATATCTGCGTTCTTCCAAGCAGCATCATTGTATCCGCTCACGTTCCATCCGGACAATTCTTTTCGCATATCATATTCTTCACCGTCGAACTCATTGTTGGCTACAATTGGTCCCTTCGATGTAACCTTCCAAGTCTCATCCGAAGCGATGATTTTTTGGGTACCATCGGCATACTCAATCACCAGCTGTGCCAGCAAACGAGGCAAGCCAAACCCTTCCATACCGCTCCCTCTTACCCAGAAGTAACGGCCATTTCCAAGAATCACCCCCAACGCATTGTCGCCTCCGTGTACCAACCTGGTCACGTCGTACGTATTGTAATATACGGTTTCGGAATAGAACGTAATAGAGGGAGTAAGCAAATCTTCGCTCACACATTTTCCGTTCAGGAAAGCCTGATAATATCCCAATCCACTGATATACAGCGTAGCACGACTAACATGAGAGGACGCCTGAAAATCTTTCCGCAAATACCTGGCAGCCAAACGGGTATGCAGTTCGGTCTGCGACTCACCCGGATTTGACATCGCATCTTCGCCAATCCATTTAGCCACCCAGTCTGTGTCATGCAGCAATCCCGTGGTAAACCTTTGAACAGCACTCCAATGACTCTCCCCACAATTGGTATGTACACGCACCCTCCAGTAATACTCTTTGCCCGACTGTAGAGGTGAGCCCTGATAGCCGACCTGCATGTGATCCGAAGAAACCAGTCCAGACTGCCACATCAGATTATTTCCCCGTTTCAGTCCCTGCAAATCGGTTCCCATCTGAATCTCATATCCAGTTTGCTGCACATCATTCATACCCGACTTCAGCTGCCATGAAAAATGAGGATCTTTCCGGTCTATTCCCAGCGGATTTTCCTGCATTTCAACCCGGGGAGAAACAACCGATACCTTCTGGGCAACACCTAAAGAAAAGCCGGAACACACAAACAACAACAATATTGGAAATTTCTTTTTCATAGTCATTACCAGATTTTAAGATGAGTAATAAAGATAACAAAAAATGCGCTCCATATAAAAACAGTCTGTATAAACTCTCCGGAGGTCATCTCCACAGAATTTATACAGACTCAACTGAGCATGCCGGTTATTTCACCAACATTTTATCCATCAGTACCTTCATCCAGTATCCGCCGATTACAGAGCGAGCACGGAATCCTACCCATTCTCCACTGTCGGTATGATGCCAGTCACTGATAGGCACACGCGATACCGTTTCATTGATGTATTTATACAGCGGATCGACAAACTGCTGGAAAGTTTCCATATCGGAAGCCATCGCAGCCGTCCACATAATCCAGTCGGATTTCGTATATTCCTTACGGCAATCCAAAGGCAAGCCAAACGCATTCTGCTTTGTCAGGTAATACTTAATCTCCTTATCGATAACACCCGGGAAAAGATTCAATCCCCACATCTTATCCCAGACCATGTTATACTTCTGGCTCCACGTATTTGCACGGTCGAATGCCAAACGATAATGATCATTTTCTCCCGCCATTTCCATCCATTTCTGAGCCATCTTCTTAGCCTTTGCTGCATACTCATCGGCCACTTTATCCAAGCCCAGCATCTTAGCCATCTCACTGTAACCGGCCACTCCCATAATCGCCTTGACAGAAAGATTGGCATTATGTGCCCAATGGCCGGCAAAATCGTCTGTACAGAGCTGGTTCTCTGGATCCTGACCGTACTGCACCAAGTAATCAGTCCAGATAGTCAGTAAATCCCAATACTTCTTAGCATAGTTGGCATTACCTTCTACCTTTGCAATAGCAGCAGCCAAAATAACCATGTTACCGCCTTCTTCAATCGGCATGTCACCTCCGTAAACCTGTCCGTTGGCAATAGGATAAGTACCCAAATCGTGAGCCGGGAAAGGCTTGTTCCATCTGCCTGTAGCACTATACTCAAAGATACTGGTCATCATCGCTTTTTGCAGGTCCGGATTGTACACAAGGAACAACGGCGCAGAAGGGTAAGTCAAATCGACCGTGTTGACACAACCATTGCTATTGTTTTCTTTAGAAAAGAACAGCAAATTTCCGTCTTTATCGGTAAACAGCTTATGGGCAGCCATCACCTGACGATAAGAAGCCGCACAAATCTCGGCATATTCCTTTCCGCCAGCCTTTTCGGCATCTTTCATAATCATGGCATCAAAGTCACGGCAGCGTTCCATCACCTGCTGATAATTCTGCTTGGCACGTTCGAAGGCATCATAAATAGAAACCTTTCCATCATGCTTCCAATAGGCCATCCGACGCTCGTACATATATTCCACCGAATAGACATCATCGTATCCGATCATCATAAAGCCACTCTTACCTGTAGAGGAGACATTTCCCAAATCGTCGGCATACGCCATGGCCGGCATATCGTCGGCATCACGTGTAACAATTTCACTTTGGCCAGGCAACAGTTCACCCTTGTCGGCAAAGACAGCCTTCATATCGGTATAATCGCCCAGGCTGACAGACGTATTGGCCCCATTATTACCAGCCAAATAAGCATATCCCCAGTCGATGCAAATCAAATCCCCCTTACGGGCTGTTATCGGCTGGTCAATGCTGCCTGCCTTCACATAACTGATGCCATTCTTTTTAATCATCTCCGCTTTGGTAGGCTGTGTCATTTCATTGATAGCCAGCTGCGGAGTTGTTTCGATATAAACCTGTACATCGTGACTCTTCTTATCGGTAGACGTAGCCTGATAAGAAACATAATTGATCGGAGTAGAGATCAAATCGAGATCATCAATCAACATCGGCGCGGTGAATACGACATCCAGTTCCACCGGTCCGCAAGTAAATGTATAATAAGTCTGTGTAGGCAGTACATCTACCGACTTCTGAACAGCAGCATTCTCGAATCCGGCAGTTTTTTTATTCGATGTATACAATCCGAAATCGACATACGCCCCACCGGTTGTATTGTGGCAATGAGCCGCTATCACGTTCTTTCCCTTCTGCATTTTGGCACGTACCTTATCCGACAGCTCCACCAGAACATTATTCTTCCAGACATAATCCGTAGCCACCAGCTTCTCACCATTCAGGTACAACTCGAAGACATCATCGTGCGAGTATTTCAGGTAGACAGGAGCATCTGCCGGAACATCATCTAAATTAAACTCGCGACGCACCCAGATATCCTTTGTATTCCACTGAGTCCGTACCACAGGCATATCGCTGGTACCGAAAGCTCCTTTACCTTTCTTCCAGCCACTCACGCTATAATTCAACGAAGTCCAATCGCCTTGCGGTGCTTCAAAGGTATAATCGCCTTCCCAGTCTTCACTACCAGCCATAGGCAGCAATGACTCGAGTGCCTGTTTGCCCATGAAACGGTATATTTTTCCATCTACACGTACCGCCCCAATCAGCGACTTTTCATCGTCGGTCCAATGTCTGGTTGTACCTTCATTCAATTTATCATATGGTGACCAGATAGACAAATAAGGATCGGAAGTAATTAAAGGTACAGAAGGGAGCCGTAAATCGGTCTTTTGTACAGGAGTAAATAAATCTGTTGCCTGAAGCTGTGCAAACATCCCCATAGCAAACAAAGTTGTAGCTGTCAGTTTTTTCATTGTTTTCACTTCTTTTGGTATTAAATTTTAAGTAATAATTAGTCAGAAAAACGTTGGTAGGATTCTTAAAGAAGTCAATGTCATATTCATGAATCTTTCAACCCTACGATGCAAAAATATGCTGCAAGAACAAAAAACAGCGGAAATAATTGTTCAAAAAACAACATTTGCAGTTCAAAACAATTAAATCCGCTATTAAGAATATAGTGATACGATGGTTATGAAGATTTTACCATTCAATGGCTTGGTCTTCGTCTGGAATTTGAGTATTAATCTTACGCTCAAGCGTCATTGTTCCTTTCACATGATATGGAATTTCTATTCCTTTAACGGAGGTATAATCAACAAACGTATACTCAATATTAAAAATTACATAACGATGCTTCAAATAAGGAAGTTCTTCATCCATAATTTCTGCAACAGTATATGCAGCCTGCTCCTTCTTCAATTGTTCCAATTTTAAATTTTCATTTTCAGAAGACAATTCAACCATTTTGGTCTCAGGGTTAAAATAGAAATTTACCTTATAATCTTCACGATTTATCAAATCTTCTTCCATGGCACCTGCATAAAAGAAAATTGTATTTTCGTCTACAACCTGTCCTGTACGAGTATTTCTCACAATTGGATTTGCCTGATCGTAGCTACCATCATCATTAGAGATAAAAGTTTGTAATGTAGTAGTGCTATATGTACCTGAATAATCATTAAATGGTTTAATATTCAACAAAGCCTTGGCATAATTTTTACGAGGATGACCAAGATATACCCCAGGCTCATCCACAACAGTCAAAGGTAAAACCCAGCTTCTAACCATATTAATACCTGTAAGATCAAAATCAATAGGTAATGTAACAACAGAAATTCCTTTAGGGACATTGATTGTAGCCGGGAAAGTATAATAATCTGGCGTGAGTTGTAAAAAATACAAATCTTCACGCCCAAAACGTTCATTATTTAAAATACCTAATGTATCATTATCAACCTCTACCTTTACATTCAGGTCTTTTTCATTAAAAGTAGAACCACTTATGATAACAGGAAGTTGATAAGTTACCTTTCCATCTTTCTTATAACGGATATAAATATCCGTTACTCCATTGGAGCCTATAGGTGCTTTGAACGATACATATTGCTCGTATTGTTCATCTTCCCACTCATTATTGCAAGAAACCCAACAAAACGAAACAAGCAATAAAATAATATAAGAATATATCTTTTTCATTATTTTTCGGTTTATAGTTAATTAATCATTATACGTCCATCCTGGATTCTGAGTCAATAAACGATTACGTTTTAATTCACTATGACTGATAGGCCAGAAATACATTTTCCGTGAAAAGTTAGTAGGCAATGAAGGCACGACTACCGGCGTATGGAACAAATCTCTATATTGCTCTGTCATCAACGTATTACAACCATAAATAGGTTGAGATTCTTCTTTTTCCGCATCTTTCCACCGACGTATATCATAATATCGATGTCCCTCTCCCATCAACTCAATCATACGCTCACGTTTGATTTTTTCCCGGAATAGATCCTTATTTGCATATTCAGTATTAGTATAATCAGGAATGCCAGCACGACAACGAATAGGACGAATACCTTTTTTCATTTCATTTACATCACGTTTTATTGTATATGTTTTAGTACCATCCCATGATTCTATATTATGTGTTCCATCAAGTTCGTTTAAAGCCTCAGCATAAATCAACAATATCTCGGCATAGCGAATGGCTGGTTCTGCCTTTTGGCGAATCTTCCCCATATCTCGATTTTCATGAGTATCGTAAGGGTGTACAAACTTCTTAACGCCAATACCCGTACGTAGCCAAAAAGCATTGTTATTATTATATCCATTACCCATACCACGGTAATAAAAAACTTGTTGATTTCTATTAGCATCGTTCGATTCATTCAGCAAAAACCAAGTGGATCCGTTGTAAGCGACCGAAGCATAGAAACGTGGTTCACGTTTTACATACTGTAGAGAAACTCCGATTCGATGTTCACCTAATTCTGGATAATTTTCTTGATTTGTTTCATCCACAAATCCTGTTTCACGAATGGTACCGTTAGCTCCTCCTATTTCAAAATCTTTACCTGGACAATCTGTACCATCATTCATGTAGTAGGCATCACACATTTTTTGAGTCAAGCCATGTGTGTTCCAACCTGTAGCACTAGTAGGCAACTGATGAACAACCATCATATCCACACCCTCTGAAGATTGGTTCTGACCACGTGTAAAAATTAATTCATAATTGTCAGAAGCACTCACTTCACCATCAAACAATGAACGATAAGATTCAAACGGATCAATATCTTGCCAACCATCAGGCCATGTATGCTCAGAAAAATCCCCGTCTTTATAAGGCTCAATAGTTACAGGATATCCGACAGAGCCAGAAGTACGTCTTCCCAAATGATAAAGGTCATATCTCTTTCCATTTGCCTGATTTCCGGGTAATTCCATTACATCAAGTGCAGCGGCCGCGGCTCGTGCCCATTTAGCCTCATCATATTCTTGGGCTATCAAGTGCTTGCCATCAAAATTTACTAAGTCACTAAATTTTTCAGTATCACCAGGTCGAGGATTATTTATAGGACTTGCAGCATATAGCAAAACCTTAGCACGTGCTGCAAGAGCAGCACCTCGGGTAGGACGAGCAATAGCCAAAGGTCCTCTTTCCAGAGGCAAGTCTTTTGCAGCAATCTGCATTTCGGAAGCAATCAAATTAGCTACTTCATCATAACTGGAACGAGCCACAGCCAAATCCTCATATTCTTGTGTAAAATCCATACCTTCATCGGGCATAATAGGTATAGGTCCATATTTGCGTAATAACAGCCAGTAATAATAAGCACGTACAAAACGAGCCTGAGCCTTGTAGTCAGCACGCTCTTCTACCGTAAACTTTGTATTACTATCTATATTGTGTATAAAAACCGAAGCCTGATAAATTCCGGTATAGCACTCTCCCCATGGTCCTTGCTCCCATTGCTCGTCATACTCACCATTCTTCCATTTTTTATACTTATCATCACGATCACCAAAATACATATCATCTGCAAAACAATACATCGTAAATCCTTTGCTTGACACATCGGCATTGACACCAATAAGATGAGAATAAGCGTCGGACAACCATCTTTCCGAATAATCTCGGTCAGCAAAGACCTTTTCAATAGTCATACGATCTCCAAAATAACGGTCTGCATCCAACTTATCTTCACAAGAAGACATCGCAAACAAAAAAAGTGCAGAATATAATAGATATTTACTTTTCATAAGTCATAAGATAATATTAAATATTAACAGTTAAACCGAATGTTAAACTTCTGGACAACGGATACTCTGTTCCTGTTGAGCTATGCAACTCAGGATCCCAAAGTTTAAATTTAGAGAATGTCAGGATATTACTTCCACGGAAGAATATGCGTATATTATTGAACATGATCTTATTTACAATCTGCTTAGGTAATGTATAACCAAATTCCAATGTCTTTAAGCGTAAATAAGAACCATCACGTAACCAAAATGTAGAAGCCCGGTAATTATTACTGTTTCCTCCAAATGACAAACGAGGATATGCTGCATTGGGATTTTCCGTCGCAGGATTACCAGAAATATCGGCAGAAATCCAACGGTCAGACTCAGCCACATCCTTCAATACATTTCCCCATTCGCCTGAACTGAATGCATAAACGGTAGGACCATCAATAAAGAACGAACTCTTTCCTGCACCCTGGAAGTGTACGTTTAAATCAAATCCTTTCCATGTTCCAGAAATACCAAAGCCATAAATCATATTAGGTCTGGTAGTAGCTCCAATAGCTACACGGTCACCATCATTTACTACACCATCACCATTCACATCCTTATACTTAATATCTCCCGGCTGTACTGTTCCAAATTCCTGTTTTGGACTGTTACGGATATCATCATAATCCTTAAAGAGTCCCAAGGCAATCAATCCTTTAGCTTGATCAACCCGATATCCTCTTTCCATTTGATACGGATAAACATTATTTTCTTCATCTTTTTCCAAAACGGTATTCTTGCTATATGTGATATTACCTCGTACAGTTATATCAACTTTTCCTATCTTCTGTCGATAAGCAAAATTACCATCAAAACCTTCCGACAAAACACTACCGACATTTGCTTTAGGAGTAATACCCGAAAGACCAATAATAGCAGGCAGATACTTGCGTTCCATCCAGATACCATCTCGCTGTTCATGGAAATAATCGACGGTTGCCGTAAATTTATCATTGAAAAGTGAAAGGTCGACTCCCACATCATGTTTGGTCGCAACTTCCCAAGTAGCTCCTACAGATGCAACATCCGTATATTTCAGTCCTACGTAGTTACGGTCATACGAATAATCTCCCCACTGATAACTACCTCCATCACCAATTGTATAAAGGTAAGGGAAACGATATTCCGCACCTCCGATATTTAAATTATCATTACCTACTTTACCCCAAGAGTAACGTAACTTAAACATATTACACCAAGGAGCTATTTTTTTAATCCACGGCTCTTCTGCAACATTCCAAGCCACAGAAAAAGCAGGGAAGAAACCGAATCGGTGTCCATCTGCAAAATTTTCTGACCCGTTATATCCAAAGTTAAAGTCGGCAAAATATCGGAATTTCCAGTTATAACTAATACGTCCTGCCAGTCCCATATGACGTCTGGCAATACCATTTTTGATATCATCACCAATATTCACCGTTGCAACCTGAGAATCATAATTGAACTTAACCAATCCTCCTATATGATGCTCATTAAAAGCTCGGTCATAGTGTAATTCAGCTTCAAAAACTTCTCTTCTATTTCCTTCCGAAGAACTACTTTGTGTCATTAACTGCTCATCAGAAACCTTAGTAAAAATCAAATTTCCATATTCGTCACGCTGACGCTGTGCTTTCCATTGTTTGGGCCATTTGATTCTATCGATATTTGTTTTATTCCAGGTATCAAAACCAAAACGTCCCACAAATCTCAAACCTTTAGTAATAAAGTCCAACTTTTGTTCCAACGTAATATTCGTTTGTACCGTATTTTCCCAATGTTCTTTATAACCAGTCTGAGTAGCCAATACGGGGGATAAAACAAAATGTGAATGAAAGAAAACGACCTTTAACCCGTTGTTAGTTATCAGTCAGCGAGTTACAAGGAAGAAGGGAACAGCAAGCGAAAAAACATAATGTGCAAAACTCGAACGGGCATCGAACAATGTAGCATACAAAAAGAACGCGAGCAGCAACGTTTATTTGACGTGTGCTGCTTTTATTTTGTCCAGACGGTAAATATATCCACTGTGAAGAAAAACGGCTAAAATAAGCCTTAAAAACGGTTCTTTTGTCTTGAGCGGTAAACGATACTCCTATTTTAGATTTTATTTTATCGAATTATCCAATATAATGCTTATTTTGTATATTTGCAGCGAAAACCAATACCAAAAGCCATGACAAAAGTAATACATGTTCACCTGATCTTCGAAAAACAAGATCATTACTTCAGCTCAATTGAAAAAGTATATAAAGAACTGGATGAGAATACTTTAGGAATAAAGAAAAGCTATCTGTACAAGGTGCTGGCTACAGAACCAAGCAGGATGGTAACAAAGAGGGCTATTATTACGCGATCGGTGCTTAAATAGCCTCTTTTAAACGAATATTGAAGCCGCTTTCAGGACAAACCAGAAAGCGGCTTTTTTGATGTCTTTGTCTGTTAAAATTCCGTTAAAAAGCTGCATATTCCCACTAACAGACCCACAACAGACCCACAAAAAGAAAAACAAAATGTTCCTAACAGACCCACAACAGACCCATTTTTATTGTTATTTTAAGCGTTGAGTTTTGGGTTTAATGGTTAAAATACCGTTAAAATGAGGCTTTATAGCGTTGAGTTATACCCTTTATTCTACTGATATAATATTGTATTTATAAATTAACTCGTTGATAATTAGTAATTTATTCCACTTTTATGCTGGAAATGTGTGCTTTATTAGTTATATTTGTACAAAATGATTTGATAATTTATGGCAAAGTATTTACGTGTAATAGTTGATGTTATTGATGAGAATGAGAATATTATATCTCCTGAAAATGCAATGAACGGGTTTGTTACACCTCTTAATGAAAAAGAGATGAGCAAACTTGACTTTAATGAATTTCACTACCGTATTGCTCAGTTTATCGCATCCTGGAAGCCAACTCACTATTTACGAGAGAAGTATTTCCCTGATATTCCTTATGAAGGGTCAAAGCTACCAAATACTGATTCTTCAAATAAGGGACGCACATATTTTGAATTCGCTTCTCTTCGCATTGAATATCAAACAACGAAAAAAAACTTTCTCCCTTTGAAAACCTCGCAGAAAGATAATGCACAAGGGTAATTTTTACATTTTCTCTTTCAGACAGTTCAGAAATGGCCTCATATATGGGGCCATTTAAATCATTCATATCTCTTTCTGTTTCGTTAAAATATACAGAAGGATAGTCGTACTTATGTTCTAACATGAGATAAGAAAAAAAATTAAATATTATCTGTTGATTCACTTGAAACTTTCTGAATAGTAAGCATTTTTGATAAATTTGATGGTTCTGTAACAGAAAATGAAACATTGTTTATAATAGTATCTCCAGGGTTATTGTAATGAATAGATAGCCATTTTGAAACTATATTAGGGTCACATTCTTCTTTTGTTTGCATAGCTATTTCATGAAAAAAACTATAATCTATTTTCCCGTCAGGATCTGTAAGAATTGCACTTGCTCTTATACTTTGTATCTCAGAGTTATTACTAGAATATAAAGATAAATTATAGCTTGTATATAAATCATTTCCTTGAATTATCCATAAATTTCCATATTCTTCAGATGTATTTGTACTAGTTGTAAATCCAAATTTTTTAAAACCAGCAGATAAAAGATACGGGTCTACTCCTTTAATGTAATTTTCTTTACTAGTTTCACATGAACAAATTGTTGCAATTAAAAAAATAGTTCCTATTAAATATGTCTTTTTCATACGTTATATATTAATTTTTTATATATTATTCTACTCTTATTACTCCGATGACAAGAGCCACATGGTATATGTGATCTATTGCCAGTTCGAAAGGTTCGTACTCTTTATTATCCGATACGATTGTGACGTGATCTTTGTCTGTTCCCGGCTTAATTCGTTTGATAAGAGGTCCCTGATCCGTATCAAGTACATAGACTTTGTTCCACTGGAAGAATAAGTCTTGAATGTTTAAGCGCTTACATGCTACAATATCGCCACTATTGTATCGCGGGTACATACTACTACCTTTTACTCCTATCAGAAAATCGGCTCCTTTAAAAGTAGGTATGATAAATCTTTCGCATTCGTATTCCATGATCTGTTGATCTTCGGTAAAAGCTCCAGCCATAGCATTAATCGGGATAAGTGGTATTCCTTCTTCTGAATCAGTATGATGAGCTACAGGCAATTCTTTTGTGTCTTTATTTTGTGTTGATAAAATCATACTTCCTTTTCCTGTAATTAACCAATTAAGGTTTAACTGAGGATAATTATCCGCAATTTTAGATAGCCATTTACTCTGAATATCTGTCTTATTATTAATAGCTCTTCTTATCATACCATCACTGGCTGATATAGTTTGTTCAAAAGACCTAACACTAATACCTTGATTTCTAATAAATTCTTCTAATCTTTCAATCATAATCAAAATTTAGTTGTGAATTTTATCACGATTTACTTGTTTATTGTGAAAATTATCCTCGTATTTGCAATGCGTTTACAAAAATAAAGATGGGCGCAAAGATAATAAATATATCATTATACCCAAGTTAAAACGTTGATATTAACTACTTAAATATAAAAGATTATGGCAGAAATCCTTATGAAACGCGGTGACCGCCGTGAGTTAGCCGCAAAATTAAAAGTAAGTCACGTGACAATTATTAGTGCATTGAAGTTCCGCACTCATAGCAATGTTGCAAATATGATCCGTAAAGCAGCACTGGAAATGGGCGGAGTTCTTCAGGGTGCTAAGAGTTTGAAGGAAGCGACGCACGAGTCGGAAAAGGAGGATCTATGAAAACTTATAGCACTGATATGTATTGCCAGCGTCTGGCTAACACTTTAGTAGCTTACGGAAAGCCGTTCAGCTACGATGGATATACAATAGAGTTTACCGCTACTCAGCGGTTTGTAGATGACATACAGAACCTTGACAAGGTTTTGGCTAAGATTAAGTTTACTGTTAAATAACATATTATTAACCATTTAATTTTTTGATTATGAAAAAGAGAAAATTTCCACAAGGTGTTGCAAGATTCTTTCATCCTGAAAAGTCTGGTTCAAACGCTAATCCTGAAACTAAATTTCTTGGCACTCACCAGGAAGAGAAAGCCCGCGAAAGAAGCTGTATCGTAGTAGTACCGGGTGTAGGTATGGATTCAAGAAGGTACAGAAGAGGTGCAATCTAATCATATTAATCTATCATGTTATTAGTTAGTTTAAAGCTGTCTGGTCTGTGAAGATCGGACAGTATCTTAATTTAAAAAATTATGAAAATGAAACACATACTTATAGCAATACTTGCCCTGGCAGTGGCAAACACATTAACAGACGGATTGATGAATGTAGCCGGTATTACATTTCTGTCTTTAGCATTGATTCCGGTTGCAATGAAATTAGACAGAAAGAAACAATAACTCTATACGCAGCAGCGGGACCTGCCGTTCTCAGGATAACGTAATTAGCCACATAGTGATAAATTTTGGTGATCGTAGGTATATAAGGTTAAAAGAGCAGGAGGCCGCGTTTCGGGTTCGAATCCCGAAGCTGCACTAACAATAATCATTAATAACAATGGCAGTAATCTATAACGATAAGGTTTGCGTGTTGGCAAATGAATTAATAAGATTCGATGCAAAGCGTAATATCGGAAGCGATAAAGGCTTTATCGGAAGATCTAATTTTGATAACATGCGTTCTAACGGACATATTATCATCGCCCGTCGCAGCACGCCGGGACATTCTGCCTTAGTAGAATTCGATACCATGCGCCCCGATATGAAGAAAAAGTATATAGAAGTATACGGCGATCCGTATGCCGAACTTGCCAGCCGCGACCAGAAGAGTGACCTGGAAGAGGAAATCCGTTACAACAACAGCGCATACAGCTTTTTTCAGACTTACGTGTATGGCGAAAACAATCGCCTGCCGCAGGCTAAGATCAACGAATATACGCTGTCGGTAAATGTTATGGAAGCACTTCTTCGCTTGCGTGATCGCCAGAAGCAAAGCGCTATCGGTGGTAATACCCGTATTAACGTATGGGAGCGTCTGGGCGTCCAGTGCACGGCGTTGCTCGATGTGAAGGATGCCAAGGGAAAGCCGTTGTTCCCGCACAACCTGCCTGCATCGTGGAAGTCGCTGAAGCGCAAGTGCGAGGCGTACGATGCAGCACGTCAGCAGGGAGCAGAACAGGGTTATCTCAGTGTGATACATAAGAATTATGGTAACGATGCCGCATCGAAACTGAAAGAAGGCAGCGAACGTTCGGAGCTTGCCGAATCGCTGGTACGTCAGTTCCTTGGCTTGCACATGAACTGGAACAATGTTCAGATCATGGAAGAATACAACAAGGCTGCTGCACAGTTCGGGCTGGAAGAAATCAAGTCGCCAGCTACCATCGGAGCATACCGTCGCAAATACGATGTAGTGACCAAGACACGCCGTCGCGGTATAGGAGAATGGAACAGCAACTTGAAGAAGCAGGTACGCCGTACAGCTCCGCTCACTGCTATGACGTACTGGGTGTTCGATGGCTGGGATGTAGAACTTCTGTACCAGCGTGAAGAAGTGAAGCGCGTGCGCAAGGAAGGAACCGTAAAGGAAGAACGGCGCATTACGTATTACAACCGCAAAACGCTGGTAGTGGTGCTCGATGCCTGCTGCAAGTACCCGATAGGATATGCCATCGGCGACAACGAGTGCGACGCTCTGATCAAGGAAGCTCTTACCAATGCCGTACGCCATGCCAGGGAACTGTTCGGACAGCGCTATATGCCGGTACAGATGCAGTGCGATAACTATCACAAGAAATCGCTGTTCCCGTTCTACGAGGAAATGACAAAGTACCTTACACCTGCTGAGGTCAAGAACGCACAGGCTAAGATCGTGGAGCCTTACTTCAAGTATCTCATTTTGGAATACTTTCAGAAGTTCCCTTCATTTGCCGGGTTTGGTATAACTTCAGATAAGTCAATACAACCTAATTCTACATGGCTAAGAGATCACCGCAAGTTCATTCCTACCGAGGCTGAAGCGGTAAAGCGCATACACGAGGTCATGCAGATGGAACGTGCAAAAAAAATAGACGCATACATGCAGGCGTGGAGCAAAACACCCGAAGACCGGAAGATTCCTTTCCCTGACGAACAGTATCTGCTGCTCATGGGACAGACCAGCGGACGTACAAACAAGCTGGAGTCGCGCGGCATTATTCTCGAACGCAACGGTATGCAGTACTACTACGACAGTCTGGACCGCTCGCTGCTGAATCATTTGGGTACAAGCTGGGTAGTCCGCTACGATCCCGACGATACCAGCCATGTGCTGATAACCAATGCCGGGAAGAAAGGTACAAAGGATGAAGGCAAGGAACTGGGTACACTCCGATATCTGCTCGACGAAAAAGAAGCCGTGCCGATGGCTCTTGTAGACCAGAAGCAGGAACACTTCGAACAGCGCAAGCGCATCAAGGAATTCAACGAAGGCTTGAAACGTGAAATAGTGGAAACAGCCGAGCATGATGTCGATGTGATACGTGAGAATGTATACAGCAGTGCCCTACCGGGACACAATATTCTGGAACGTCTGCTGATAACCGACAGCCGCGGACAGCACAAGGATAACCGGAACGAACTGAAGCTGCACGCCGAGGATGCCGAATACGAAGAAGATACACCGGCATACACACCGAGTCCTGTATACCCAGACGATGAAGACGACTTTGAGTTTGATCCTACTCAGGCAGGGTTTTCAAGATAATTTAAAAACGATTTAATAACACATTAAAAAGATATTGAACTATGGAAGCGAACAAATTAAGAGATTACATCGAAACATTGATTCAACGCGGTTCTTCAGCCGCAGAACTGGCACGCAAGTGCGATATATCCTCAGCTGCTCTATCCCAGTTCCGCGCAGGCAAGTACGGAGCTAAGGAAGACGCTCTGGCAGAAAAGATAGCTGTTGGCCTTAACTTCTACGACAATACGTGGAAGATCGTAGAAACCGTGTCCTCATACAAGCAGGTAAAGCTATATCTGATGGCCGCAAAGAAGAATCACCGCTGGTTCTGTATCAGCAGCCGCAGCGGTAGCGGTAAGACACATTCCCTTATTGACCTGTATAACACCTGCCCTGACAACTCTATTATTTACTTAAAGTGCTGGAAGTGGACGGCGAAGAAGTTCCTTCAGAAGCTTGGCAGATGTCTGGGTATTACTTTCAGCCGGTACACTGACACCGACGATATGCTACAGCAGATAACATCCAGCATCAACCGTATGGCAGACCGTAACCCGGTACTGGTACTCGACGACTGCGGAAAGCTTTCAAACAGCGCCATGGCTTGCCTTATTCCGCTGTACGACGACACGAAGTACCGCATGGGATGTGTACTTGCCGGAACGGAAACACTTCGCCGTACCATCAAGCGCAATGTAGGACGTGTAGACGGATTCGACGAAATAGACGGACGTGTGGTGCGCAACTACATTACACTGCTGGGAGCAACGAAGAAGGACGTACGTGCCATCTGTGCGGCAAACGGGGTGACTGATCCGGACGAACAGGACGAAATATGGGGAAAGCTCGACAAGGTAGAAAAACTGCCTACGGAGGATTCCCGCAAATCGGCATGGTTCGTCGACGATCTGAGAGAACTGGAAGGTATGATCATGGATAAAGTAATCCGCAGACAAGTACAGAATGGAGAAATACAGCTATGAGAAACTGGAGTATCAAAAACATAGAAGAACGCCAGTACGACTTTGTGCCGTTTACTTCACGTTTTGCCGACCTGTTCGGGCGGACGGAAGCTACAGGCAACTGGATAGTGTACGGCAAGTCCGGGCAGGGTAAGTCTTCGTTCTGCCTCCAGCTTGCCAAGGAGTTCGACGAATTGGGGAAACGGGTGCTGTTCGTTTCCCTCGAAATGGGCGACAGCTACGACTTTCAGCAGTCGCTTGCCAAGGCGGGTATACGTTCTGAGTGCAACCGGATCAAGTTTACCGACGAATGCAATCCGGATGATCTTGCAGACGACCTGAGTAAACAGCGTAGCCCTGATGTAATAATCATCGACTCTCTGCAATACTTTATCGACTTGTACCGCGTGCGTGCCGCCGACTTCATCAACCTGCGCAAGCGTTTCCCGAAGAAGGTATTCATCTACATATCTCACATGAAGGGAAACGATGTAGACGGCGACACGGCGTACGACTTGAAGAAAGATTCTTTCAAGCGTATTCACATTGAGCACTTCAAGGCGACTTACGTAGGCAGAGGCAACGGAGGCCCAAAAGGTTTCTTCGTGATATGGGATAAAGGCTACCGGCAGTTCTGGCTGGATAACGGACAAAAAATAGAAGAATATGGAAAAGACAACGAAAAGAATGATAACGCCATGGATGATTAGAAGGCTGCACGTGCTTTACGCTAAACATGGCTTGAACGAAGAACAGTACCGCGGCCTGATCAACGAACTGACAGACGGACGTACAGACACAACCAAGGAGCTGACTTACTCCGAGGCGCAGTACCTGGCAGGATATATTACCGGTGCAAACGTCCGGCTTCATACTACTGCCTACGACATGGCAGAACGGTCACTCAGGTTTCAGCGCAGCGCAGTGCTGAAACGGTTGCAGAAAATCGGAATAGACACAACCGACTGGCGCACGGTAAATCAGTATCTGTGCAGTCCTCGCATAGCCGGGAAACCTCTTTACCAGCTCGACAGCGACGAACTGTCGGCTCTGATACCCAAGCTTGAAGAAATCCTTAAAAAACAGCAGCATGGCAAATAAACGATACGACATCAACGATGAACGGATAGCACGCATAGACAGCATCCTTTCCCGCCTCCCTAAGCTGGAGAAACGCATCGACGAAATTAACGCTGCACTCTTTGCCGGAAACATTACTTCGGCAGCTTTTATAAAGCTCACTCAGGAGCGCAGCGTGCTGGTGAAGCAATACGACGATCTGGAACGTGAAGCGGCGGAAACCTACCGCATAATAGACCAGAAAAGTAGAGGTAAGATAACGATAGTAAGTACTAATATAGAATAACATGAGAAAGAAGTATAGAGTATGGAGAGTGGTAATAAGAGTTTTCGATCACTCTATGGCAATACGTGTTCTGCATGACACGGACAACCTTCAGGACATAAGAGAGTACTACCAGAGAGTATACCGCAACAAACAGCCGATACGGCTTTACTATACCGAGTTTTAATAACCTTTTAAAAACATTTTAATTATGATTGATTTAACCAATTTAAGCGCAGCTCAGAAAGCTGCATTGAAAGCACAGCTGGAAGCTGAAGAAAAGGCAGAAAAAGAACGTGTACAGAATGAGCGTGAGGCATATAAGAGCCTTGTAGACCAGACGGTAGAAAACAACGTAAAGAAGCTGTCTAAGCTGTCCTGCGAAATGGAACGCATCAAGCAGGAAGTGTTTGCCGAGTTTGCTACGCTTATCAAGACCAAGGATGAACTCTTTAAAACCAAAGCAGATCGTCAGAGCGATACCTTTACCACAGCCGACGGAAGAATGTCTATTACGCTGGGTAATCGTGTAAACGAAGGTTGGGACGACACCGTAGAAGCAGGTATCGAAAAGGTGAAAGATTATCTGAAGACACTGGCTAAGGACGACAACAGCGCTGAACTCGTTCAAGTGGTCATGGGTTTGCTTGCCAAGGACCGTAAGGGAGCACTTAAAGCAAACAAGGTGCTGGAGCTGGAAAGACTTGCGGTAAGCAGCCAGAATGCCGATTTTATCGACGGTATCAATATCATCAAGGCTGCATATCGTCCGATACCTACCTGCCAGTTCATTCAGGTTGAGCTGAAGGATGAAGAAGGTAAGTCACGTAAGTTGCCGTTGTCCTTGTCTGCAATGTAACATTTAAATATTCCCGCTTCGGCGGGAATTTAATGATATAGATTATGATTAACGACATGAAGCCGGGGGAAGTCCGTACGCTGGTAGACGGAACCCCGATAAAATTCATTACCGTGCCAAACATAGCCAGCCTCGATAATCCTTGTTATGGCTGTGCATTCGAGTACGAACCTTGTGCAGAAAGGCGTATCTTACTTGGCGCATGTGACGGATTAGACCGTGACGACGGACAGTTCGGAATCTTTGTAAAGCTCAAGAAAGATGGATAATCAGCAGGAATTATTCAAGCCTCGCAGGGTGGCTGCACGAATCCATTACAGCATGATCAATCAGGTTATGTATCTGTGGGTAAAATGGAACCACCCCTGCGACTTGAACGTACAGCATTCATGCGATCGTGAATGGCTGGGTGTCTGTTTCAATATAGAAAACAACGACACAATAGATATGATGAACGATTTAAAGAATAGTTTAAAAATTGAGATTATCGATTTATGACAGATACAAAAATGATTATAGTTCCATTTGCAATAGAACTTGCAAAGAAAATTATTAATAAAGAGATAGAAGGTAGAATCTATGATACTTATTACAAGTGTCCTGCAAGGATTGTAGACTTTAATTTTCAGACGATTCAAGGTAAATTTAATGTTGTTATTTCTGAAATTGGAAAAGGTAAAGAAAGGTTTGCTTTATGTAATGATGATGGAATTATCTATTTAGATAGAGAGGGTAAATTCGATGAAAAGCCTGTATTTATGCTTGAAATTCCAGAATACGTGACATTCAAGGACGGCGATGTACTATCATACGATAGCGGAACATTTATACTAAAAAGAATTGATGATAAAGATAGCATTGAATATTATGCTAATTTTTACGGCTTAGATGTTGCATTTGATTCTGCTTGTTTAATGGGAAATATAGTGAGTCAGCTTAGGCTTGCCACTGAAGAGGAAAAACAAGAACTAATTGAAGAGCTTAATAAGAGCAAAAATCCTAAAGCTAAAGAATATTGTAGGCGTTTCTTTAGTGTTAAACAAGAACATGAATTTAAGCCTTTTGATAAGGTGTTGGTGAGAGATTTTACAGCAACAACATGGAGTGCAAGCATATACTCTCATAGCTTCAAAATAGACGATGAAGTATTTTATTCATGTAGCGGTCATAGTTATAAATATTGTATTCCTTACAACGAACAGACAGCGCATTTATTAGGTACAAATAAAGACTGGAAAGAATAAAAATGAGAGCACAATCTAATAAAGAAAATCAATATAAATCAATTTTCCCTTTTGTAAATGAATATATAGATAATGAAAGGAAAGATACAGACGGATTAGTTATTGGAATGCTTATTGTTTTAATATTAGCTGTATTAATCTTATTCATTATTTACATAAGTATTGAATAACGTACACACCTGACAGAAAAGAGTAAATTTCATACTGGAGAAAGCCAAGGAAGCCCGCTACAACTATTAAGATACCAGCTCAGGGATAAGTCCGATATCAGTGCTTCCATTTTATCTGCATACTCGGTCGCCAAATTGAAATTGCAGGACATGCGTTATCATCCCGGAGTGGCCTGATAAGCCTATCCGGGAGCACAAAAAAGAATTTGCATATTTGCGGTGCTCAAAGCGCAGCAAATAAAAAAACAAAAAAAATCGGGCAAGCGTGTTTGGATAATAAAAAAGAATTTGCATATTTGCGGTGCTCAAAGTTTTTAACATATCTACAAAGGACAGCGAGTTCTGTCCGATTGCGCTGCATCCGGGCATTTTTTATGCCTGTATGCAAACCGTCTATAATACGGCGGCATCTGTACCCGTGCATACGTTGCAATGGCGTATGCGAGTCCTTTGTAGATAGACTTTGAGCGACGGGTTAAGCGGATGCCGTTCTTTTTTTATCATCCGCACAAATGCTCATTAAATCATCTACATTATGGTAAAACAAAACGAAATGCAGGATGCGCACCTGCAACTGTCGAAGTCCTCAACCGAGGAACAACTGAAACAATACTTCATGGGTATTGTAGAGTTAAACAAGTCAAGTGAAGAATTTCCTATCAACCTTGATGACATCTGGCCGATTGGGTACACCCGAAGAGACAATGCTATTCGTGATTTGAAGAATGGTTTTTATGAGGGTGAAGACTATGTAATTAAAGATTTATCGCAAGTGCCTGATTATCAATTTTTACTCAAAATTGAGGAAAACTCCAACAATTCGCAAGTATCTGATAATCAAAGATTACTCAAATTTGAGGAAAACTCTAAAGGAGGTAGGCCTAAATCTTACTACTTTCTTTCCGTCTCATGTGCAGAATACTTAATCGTCCGCAAGTGCCGTCCGGCGTTCGAAGTCTACCGCCGCGTATTCCACAAGGTAGTAAATGGTGGAGTCAATCTGTTGGGAATGGGGAAATACTACACCATACACGAATACTGCCAGATGTTTGGCAAGTCAAACAAGAGCTTCTACGGACTTATAGCAAGCTACCGCGACGAATTTGCCATGATAGGCAGCATGTGGTATATATCGAAGTCGCTCTGCAAAATGCTGGAAATGCGGAACAATGCAGAACGCATCCGCCTTTCCATCCGCGAAAAGACAAAGAAACGCCAGTTGGAACTTGAATTTATCGAAGATGAAAGGTGATTTTGATACGAAAAAATGGCTGGAGTATATCAGGCACAACGATAAATGTGATATCATAGATGCGCTTGACAATGTGCTGTTTTCCGCCACAATTCATTACATGGAACCGTGTAACGGATGTCCTTCCGATGACAATGTAAACGACGTATTGTGTGTTCGTGACCTTCTGAACACTCTGAAAGAATGTACACGACAGCAATTTGACTGACACAAAAATCCCCGACACCGAAAACCGATGTCGGGGATTTCTGTTTCTTACGGCTCGCCAAGGAAGTGACATATAGCCTCATGCTGTAGGGGCGTAAGAGTACGCTGTCCCTTGTGGTAATGCAGTTCTGCAAGCCTCTGTTGTAATTCTTCATTTAACACGATCCAGCGCCTTAGCTGGGTTACTGCACTTCGTACGCTCGATTTCGGGAAATACATCTGTGCCAGGTCGCTCATGTAGATTGCTCTCATAAATTGTGCTTTAATAGTACTTCAAAATTACCCCGCGGTAAAGATACATTATTCGCGGGGTAAAGATAAGTTTTTCCGGCGGTAGTTTATTCGCCTTCCAGCTCCTTGTACGATTTCACCTTCTTGAACTGAAGATTCTCTAGCGCCAGCGTGCTTTGCAGTCCCAGCCCAGGGCGGAATTGAAGATGTACCTGACGGATGTAGCTTTCGTTAAAGTCGTCTGGAACATCTGCCCCGTTACTGCGTATCTGCGCCTGAAAGGTTCCCAGATTTTCCATCTTGACGATTTCCCCCTTCGCAATGTGCCGGTTAATCTGCTTGATAAGCGCGCGGATCACGTTCAGCACGTCACCGTCTGTCAGCGTGGTGCTGTATGCTATATCGTCCGCCAGTTCGTTGATGTCAACGGTTCCGCTTGCCTGCGCCTTTGCGTAGAATTTTGCTTCACCTTCCAAATCTCCCGGCTTCTTGTATGCCGCAATAGAATAATTGATTGCCATGTGTTTGTCTTTTTTAGGTTAATACTGTGTGAATTCTGTCCGGACGATGTAAAAGTAAGCATACAGCTACTAATATAGTCGCTAATTTGGCTAAGTCCTGACAATTACGTATTTTTGTACAAAACAAATGCAGCAGCCAACTTGCATAACTCTAAAAATTTTTAAACCATGGGACGCAGCAGCCAACTTATAGCAGAACGTAACCGACGGATAGCTGAAAGCTATTTTGAGCTAGAACCGGTTCTTCGTAATTATTCTGACGTTGTAAAAGCACTTTCACAAGCCTTTTTCCTTTCGGAATACCGTATTCAGGCAATTATCCGCCAGCTTGTCAAGGCAGGCGAATTCAAGCCGTCAGGCGAAGCGAAAAAGCACGTACGTAAGCGTATATCTCCACAGAACATTCAACTGAGCCTTCAGCTATCATTTTAATGCAGGTGTAATGCGGATGGCTACCGGCTGCTGTACTTTCTGCTCTTCCAGGCTGATATATTCCGTCACGGCTACAGTATAAGTCGATTCGTACACCTTGATGCCGTGGTTGGCTGTATAAAAACGGCTGTTGGTACGTATCAGTTCGCCTTCTTCGGTAATGCGCCTGCCCTGTAACAACACATGAAGGCGCTTCCGCAGATCATCCCTTTCCTTTATCTTGTCTACTGTTCCGCTGCGATAGTGAGTGTCGTCGTAGCAGTCTATGATCAGCCTTACCCTTACGGTACATGTACCAGTCTGATCTTTGCCTCTAACGTTGCTCCATGTCGTATCGGGCGCGTCTATCAGCACAGCAGGAAAGGTCAGAGGATAGCTTTCACGTGTGGTTTCGTCTATCATTTCCAGCTGTCCGTAGTCTTCGTCTACAGTTTTCATTTCCGGCATGTTCTCACCTACCAGATTAACGAGTTGCATTAAAATATGTTCCATAGTTCTTGATAAATAGTTGCAATTCTTTTTCGATTATCTTGCGAATTTCTTTTTCCATATTTGCGTCAGGCCCGAAAAAATGGCGGCGCGGCATACGTATAACAGAGCCTTCACGCTTCAGCGCCATGTTTCTCCAGAACATTGCTTCACGTGTCAGAGCTTCGTTTCCTTTCGTCTTTCTCAGTCCGCCTTTTTTCTTCACAAGGCGTGCTCCTTTGGCTGCTGCATATCTATACCAGAAATATCGCTTCTTCTTGGCAGTCACTTTGATGATTCCTCCTTCGTTGTGTATCTGTGCGTAGTCTACCTGATTGCGTATGTATACCTTTCCCGGTTCCGGCTTATAATAAGTAGAGTCTCGCAGGTGATTGGTACCCGATAGCAGCGTCTTGTAGCTTGCCTGAGTCCCTTTAAAGCTCAGCTTACGGCGGTAAGGTTCCTGCCATTTCCTGCCGCTGAAAGCGCTGTCTGTAAAGCGTTGCTTGGTCAGCGATACGGCTTTTGTTCCTACCTTGACCGGTAGCGTGCGGGTATAGAGTCTATTCAGTCCGGCTACGGCTCTTTTTACCTGTTCTTCTATGTTGGGTGAACTCATTTCTTATTAACTTTAGCAATTAATCTTTCAATCATACCTCTTGTTAAAGGTCCCATCTTGTCCCTGTCAGGTCCCATATACATAGAGAAGGCTTCAGCAAAGTATTCATGCTCTTCAGTAGATGCATAATATCCCATTTCACTCACTTCGTTTCTTCCGTCTCTTGTAACTCCAGCCTTTGCGAATGTATCTATAGCATCCATTTTCATATGATACTGACTTAATAACTTATGCCCTAACTCGTGATCTACTACAGCTCTTACTACGTCTTTTTCGCTTGAGATAGTGTCATACTTCATTCCTCTTTTTTGCCATTGCTCTAATTTTTCCCAAATCTTTTTAGGATTATTCAGCTGGCTTAAATTGAAATTGATGCTATTATCTGATTCATCCCATGAGGCTAATGCCTTCCTACTTTGTGGCGCTCCTATCTCTGAAAATGAAGGTATATTGAATTCTTTCATTCTCAAATTAAGCTGATTCAGTATTTTCTGGAATGTTTCTTCTTCTGACTTCTTAGGAGTAATTGTTACTTTTTTTGCTATATTGTTATCCGAGATAAACTGTTTGTAGTCAAACTTTATTTTTTGAAAAACAGCTTTTTTTACAGCCTTGTCTGCTCCGGGATAAGTCTCTGTATAATACGGATGCGAATCGCTGAACAGCTTGCCGTCGTCGGCAGGATTGTTATCCAGTCCGGGGACGGAAGGAACAGGCTGAAAGTTACCTACAGCTCCTGTAGTCTGAGGTTCGTCGGTAGCCTGAAGGGAACACTTGCAGTTCCATCGGTCACCGGGGCGATGACTGAGCCAGAACGGGTGACCAACTGGCAGAGTCAGCTTCGCTTCCCAGTACTGCTTATGCGCGATGTCCGGTTCGGGCGACGTGGTAGGCATCCATCGCAGGTTAGGCAGTACATCCTGATAGGCTTCAAAATGTTTCCAGTCTGCCGCCTGATGGGCGCGCAGTACGGCGGTGTCGTATTCCGTGCGAAGCCAGCGCACGACGTAATGATCTGTAATGTTCTGCACATCGTTTAGCCATACGTCGAAAGGTTTCAGTTTTCCGTCGTTGTCGATAAGCTGTGCTGCAAGGTCGTTCTGCATACGGTGAGTACGGAAAGCAGAGAATACTTCGTTATTTGTGCGGATCTGCTCAAGGAACAGTTCATCGCCTGTAGGGTAATCGGATGCAGACAGACCTTCGGCAGCGGCTTCATTGAATATGCGAAGCGTTTCCTCGAATGCGTCACGCTGTATGTCGTCGCGAACGTTCAGACCGTCGTATATCTCACGCAGCATCTTGGTAAGAACTTCCTTGCTGAAGTCTATACCCTGCTCCAGTTCGTTGTGAAAACCTCCGCACACGCTGCATCGTTCACCGTAGATATTATCCATTAAAACGGCAAAGCCCCGTTTTTCTTTTTCGGGGCTACTCCGAAAAAATCGTATACCCAGTTACGGAAGTCATCGCGGGCGCGCTCGTACCACGCTTTCTGCTGGTTATCCATATTCAACCGGCGGTTGGATTTTCTCGCAGGTTCTGTATTGTTCTTGCTCTCTATCTGGTTAGCCATTTCCTGTTGCAACTTGCGGTTGGCCTCTTCCTGTGCTTTTATTTCAGCTTTCTGAGCTTCGTAGTCTTCAGGCTTGTCGATAAGCAGCACTTCATAGATGTAGTCGTCAGATACAGGTACACCCATAGCCTTGACCTTCTGTATCACGTCTACCTGCTGATTAGGGTTCAGTCCGCGGTTTTTCACATAGACAAATTCTCCGCCTTCTGTATTAACTCCCAGCGCGTTGAATACGTCTGTCATATCATAGTTCAGCACGTCCAGAATAAAGTCGCGGTCGTCCGCCTTCAGCATATCTTCTTCTTCCTGATGCACGGTTCCCAGCGCTTGTGTGCCGGTGCCCTTGGCATCGGTAGTCAGGGTGTTACCCAGTACGCGGACAGACATCTCCGTGTTACAAGCATCTTTGAAACGCTCGTACAGGTCTACCGTACCGCTCTTGTTTGCACTTTCTATCAGGTTCAGGCTGCTTTCCTTTGGATGGATGTACACGGCGTTTGCTCCTTGTCGGCGTGCGTCCTGAATCAGACGGCTTCGGGCTTCTTCATCGCCAGCATCGTAGGTGTATTCACGTATCGGCATACCGAATATCTCGCAGAACTGTTTCCAGTTGCCGAAGTTGCTTCGCTTGTATAGCACCATCGGAAGAAGTTCTGCCAGCATTCCCAGATCGCGCGGGTTGTCTCCTACAAACAGCATGTTCTCAAATGCATCTATTGGTATACCTTCTGTGTCGCTCTGATACTTCAGGATAACACGGCGTACAGGATCATAGTGTTTATACGGCACATGGTAATAGTTAATATATCCGTCGTCGCCACGGTAGAACTGAAACAGGCTGTAGCCCCAGAACTTCGACATGAGCACTTCCTTGACAAACTTGCGGAACCAGGGCGAACGAATCTCTTTATTTACATTCTCATCCGGCTTCCCGTTACGTCGGAACTCTATAGGAATACGGCTTACACCGACTTTTCGTTTTTCAATAATACCGCCCAGGTGAAGGTCGAGCAATGCCGATTCGTACATGTCGTACAAGCGTGCACGGTTGTAGAAGTCTATTGCTTTGGCTGCGTTCAGCGCACTGATGTAAGAAGACATGTCGAAGTAGAACAGCTCCGGCATCTGTAGGATCACGTCCGGTTCCACACGGGCGTAAGGTCCCGAAGCATATACAGGTTTTATCTGGGTATATCCGCCTTCTGTTATGCGGCGTTTTTTCTTTGGTCTTGCCATATTTAAAACAGTTTTAAATGTTGATTAAAAGTAAGGATTCCACGGCTCGTTGCTGGCTATCTGCCAAGGGCTGTTGTCGGTCTGAGTTTCGGCAGGAAGTTCGGGAAGTCCTTCTATGTTGGCTTTAAAGTCGTGCACATCGCGCAGGAACTGCATTGCATCGTCGTATCGTTCCTTGCGTATGTCCGACATCTTGTAAGGGTTGTGCTGGCAGAATATCTCGTACACGGCAATATCAAGGCAGATTTTCAAAATGAGAACGTTTCGTTCTTCGCCTTGTGCGGAAAAGATGGCATCGCAGTCGTATCGGCTGTTTAGCAGGCTGCGTACCGTAGCTATTGCACGGTTTTCGCATACTTCGATAACAGCACTGCTACCTGATTCTTCACGCAGCAGACTGTCCAGGATGTCACGGTGTATCGTGGCATCGTAGTCGGTAAGTTCTATAAAGTTGTTCATAATCACCATCTATAAGGGTTACAATCTTTGAACTCGCTGTAGCCGATTGTTACACCGGGATCGAGTTCCTTTATTTTCTCATTGATTATATTGAAGCATCCTTCTATACAGTCGGGACCGTCGGCAGGATAAGGCAGTGTAAGTTCGAACAGGCTGAACTGTTCGCGCAGTTCCTTCATGTGCGGGTTATCCTTTTCTTCTTCGTTGAATACCCACATTCCGTTCCGGTCGATAGGCTCCAGGTTGGCTTCTATTCGCGTGGCCTTATCCATCTTGCTGCGTCCGTCACCTTTGATATAAAGGTTATCTTTCCGCTGCTCGTTCTGCTCACGTATCAGAGGTTTGAATACCTGCTCAAAGAAAGGATCTTGCAGGGTGTTGTTTTCCTGATAACAGTACACGGTACACTGACTGCCAATGTACTTACGGAGCTGGTAGAACCAGTCGATATACTCTGCATTAGTGACACGCCCGACAAAACCTTTGATGATATAGTACGTACTGCGTATCTTTCCGCACGCCCAGACGGCTTTTGTGGAGCTGGCTTTGTTCTTGCTGTTGCTGTAGGCCGGATCACCGTATACTACTACAAACTTGAACTTCTTCAGCGAAGGAACTTTCCCGTAGGGCAGGTTATGAAAGATGTTTCCTTCCGTCACGGGGTTGTTCATATATTCACCTTCATACGCCGCCTTACTGATACTCTTGCGGATGCGCTCGATGGCTTCTTGTGTGTTCTTTTCGGGCCAGTTGCTTTTTCCGTTCTTGTCTACCAGATTGACTACGTCCCAGTGATCGGCCATGGCACCGGCTCGTGCTACGCAGGTGTCTTTGGCAATGATGTTTCCGCAGAAGATAACCAGTGTTTTTTCTGACACAGAGCGCGTAGGATAAAGAGCTTTTTCCCACCATTTCCATTTCTTGTTCAGCGTATCGGGGTTACGGCAGTCTACGTCGGTGTCGAAGTCATCCACCAGCAACACATCCGGACGTGCCGCACCGTTACGTGTACCACGGGGAGCGTTACCAGCGCCCACGCCAGTAAAGGCACATCCGCACTTGCAGACGAACTCCGTGTCGGTCCACTGTCCTATGACAGGCTGCTCTCCGTAGAACGCCTTGATGCGCCCGTTCGATTCAAAGTTTGCCTTATATGGACGCAGCAGCTTTTCTGCGCTGGTTTCGGTTGCACTTGCCAGGATGACATTTTTCTTTCGTCCGGTAAGTGCCAGATACATCACGCAGAACATTACGATAGTACTCTTTGCGCTTTCACGGCTCCAGCTCAGCACTTCGAACCATTCGTCGTGCTCCAGTATGCGCTTGATGGCTTTAATCTGGAACTTTGCAAAAGGATATTTGGCGTACATTGGAAAGAAATACTGAATCCATTCCACGGGGTGAGCCTCCAGATATATTTTCTTCTTGGTTTTCTCCGCTTCCGTCATGTTCACCTCTACGGGCGTGGCACATTGAATGTCGCGGAGGTATTCTTCCCATTCTTTCAGCTTCTGTTTTTCTTCGTAGGTAGCCATATTACTTGATCTGTTCTTTCAGGAAAACGTCCCATAATTTAACATACTCTTTTGCCTTATCCAGGTCGATACGTCGAAGAAATTCGCCAAAGCGCATCCCGACACTGATAATGTCGCTGATGCCGACATCTGTTTCCATGTTTTTAATTGCCGCGGCCAGCTTGACCATTACGTCTGCTTCCTTCGTATCAGGGTGACGCTTGGAAGGCTCTCTCTCAAGGATTGCAGAGTTCATGTTGTTAAGCTGCTGATACATTCTGCTCAGTATCGCTTCGCGGGTTACAGTCATTCCGGCTTTCAGATTATCCCAATTTCCGGCCTTAGCCCAACGACTGATCGTCTGACGCTGTGCTCCCACTTTCTGCGCTATCTCTTCGTAGGTATAGTTCCCGAGCAGGTAAATTTCTCGCGCCAGCATCTTTTTTTGCTCACTTCTAAGGTCTGCCATATCTCATATCAATTTATTACAGAGCAAATTTCAGATTATAAGGTGAGCCGGTAAAACATCGTTTGCATCATGCCGTATTATCGTTGCACGGTGAAAATCACTTTTTATCACCTTGTGCACTTTTCTGAATTTTGCAACAGAGAAATTGACGGATATGAAAAAGGTTTTTGCAAATGAAATACCCGGTAACGGGGCTGTTAGCGTATTGATGTACGGAAATGTTGGCAACGGCGAAAAGGTAGACAGCGAGCGCGTTGTCACGGAGCTTATGGAGTTGGCTGCTGCATACGGCAAGATAGACGTTCACATACATTCCAAGGGTGGCGATGTCTTCAGTGGCATTGCCATCTACAATGCGCTGCGAACCGTTAAAGCGGACATTACAATATACATCGACGGGCTGGCGGCCAGCATAGCCGGCATTATTGCCTTGTGCGGAAAGCCTCTATATATGAACAAGTATGCACGGATTATGCTGCATCGTGTATCGGGCGGAAGTTACGGCACAGCCGACGAACTGCGCAAGGCTGCCGATATAGCAGAGGAGCTTGAAAATGATCTGGCAAACATGATTGCAACCCGCTGCAAGATGAAGCCGGAAGATGTAAAGACTAAGTACTTCGACGGGCAAGAACACTGGATATCGGCTCAGGAAGCTCTTTCCATGGGAATGATAGACGGCATAATAGATACAGGGGAAAGCCTGTCGGAAAACGCAACCAACACGGAAGTATATAACTATTTTATGAACCGGCTCAACCTAGAGCCACAAAAACAAAGAGATATGGATTTTATCAACGAATTGAAGAAACGTCCTTCGTTCGCGAACCTGGCAAACGAAGATGACATGTTGCGACACATCACCACGATGGAAAATCAGGCGGCAAAGGTACCGGCTCTCGAAGCTAAAGTGAAAGAGCTTACAGACCAGATTGCCGAAAGCAAAAAAACAGCACATCAGGCATTCCTGAATCAGGCTGTAGCAGAAGGAAAGATCACAAAAGAGCAGGTTCCTACCTTCCTTAACCTTATGCTGGCAGACGAAACTAACACTCGCAAGTGTATTGAAGAAATGCCGAAAAAAGGTACTGTAAAAGTAGAAGACATTCTTCAGCTTGACGGATCTGTTAAGAAGGATTTGGAAAACATGAGCTGGGATGAGATCGACAAGGCGGAAAGACTGGCAGAACTGAAGAACCAGTACCCGGAACTGTACAAAAAGAAGTTTAACGAAAAATTTAACGAATAACATGGCTATACAAAAAGAACTTTGGCAAAACACGATCATAGAAGGTCTGTTTGCCGACAACTCATTTATGAGTAAAGCAGTTAACGACGACACGTACGTAAATCAGGGAAAGAAAGTGCACATTCCTAACGCTGGCGCACCAAGTAATGTCGAAATTGACCGTTCATCGGTACCGGCTACAGCAAAGAAACGTACAGACGTAGATGTAGAATATACGCTGAACGAGCTGACAACCGATCCTATCTACATTCCTCATGCAGATACCGTTGAACTCAGCTACAACAAACGTAACAGCGTAATCAGTCAGGATCGTGCTCAGTTGATCGAAAAGGCAGCTGAACAGATGCTGTATAACTGGTCGCCTGACAGTAATCACTTTGTGCGGACAACTGGCTCTAAGTCGGTGAAGGCTTATACGGAATCAGCTACCGGAAACAGAAAAACACTTGTGAAAGCCGATGTGCTGGAACTGATGACCAAGTTCAATGCCGACAATATTCCACAGCAAGGACGTTATCTGCTGCTTGACGCATATATGTATGCACAGCTGCTTGACGACTTGACCGAAGGCGACCAGCGTGCGTTCTTTGCATCTGCTGATGCGCAGAGAGGTATTCTGGGGCAGCTGTTCTCATTCAACGTAATGCAACGTTCTCAGGTGCTGAGATACGCTACAGGTGGTACTTTGACAAAGTGGAATGTTTCAGGTGCTGCAACTGATAACGCAGCCGGTCTTGCATGGTACGAAGGCTCTCTTTCTCGCGCACTGGGAGAAGTTAAGATGTTCGACAGCATGGATAATCCGCTGTACTATGGTGATATCTATTCGTTCCTGGTTCGTGTAGGTGGTACTATCCGACGTAACGACAAGAAAGGCGTATACGCTCTGGTACAGGATGCCGCTGTTTAATTGGAGGATTGCTTATGGCTTTACCTAAAATATCAATCAAATTCTTAAACGGCCAGCTGGGTACAGTATCAGAAAGTCAGGACGGGCTGCTGGCGCTGGTATGCGGTGGAGCTGCGGTATCGGAAACATTCAAACTGAATACCGCTTATACTATTCGCCGGTTGCTGGGCCTTACTGATCTGGGAGTAACGCAGGAGAATAATGCCGGGCTGTACAAGATGGTACAGGAGTTTTATCAGGAGGCAGAAGAAGGTACACCGGTGGTAATATATGGAGTTGCAAAGACTACGAAGATGACAGATCTTTGCGACAAGGATAGCGGCGCTTTGCGTGGATTGCTTCAGAGCCAGAAAGGTGCACTTCGCGGGTTGGTTATTGCGCGCGATCCGGACAGCGAAGAAGTAGTTGCTACTGAAGGACTTGATCCGGATGTCTTTACAGCGCTTACCAAGGCACAGGCTTTGGCCGAATGGGCCACTACCGATCTGTATGCACCGATCTTTATTGCGCTGGAAGGAAGAAGCTATCAAGACGCTTCTTCGCTGAAAGACCTGAAAGATGGTGAAGATAATCGCGTATGTATCGTTATAGGCGACACGGTTAAAGACAGCAAGGGTGCTGCTATGGGACTCTTTGCCGGGCGTGTGGCTATGGCTCCAGTACAGCGTAACATCGGCCGTGTGCGCGACGGTTCTCTTTATCCGGATGTGATGTATCTGGGAAGCAAAACTGTAGAAGACAGCATGGACGATATTGCTACTATCTACGACAAGGGATATATTACTCCGCGTACGTATGTAGGGCGTTCCGGCTACTTCTATACAGACGACCGTTTGTGTGTTAAAGATACCGACGACTATGCGCATCTGGCAAACCGCCGCGTGATTGACAAGGCATACCGTATCGCATACAATACGATCCTTAATTATATGCTCGATGAAGTATACGTTAATCAGGACGGAACGATGCAGACCGGAGTCTTGAAGAGTTGGCAGTCTACCGTAGAAAGTGCTATCAATGCACAGATGACGGCAAACGGGGAACTGAGTGCAGATACATCTGCCGGAGAGAGTGGAGCGACCTGCTACATTGATCCGACGCAGAATGTGCTGGCAACATCTACCATCAACATGACGTTGAAAGTTCGTCCTTACGGATATGCACGCAATGTAGTGGTAGAACTTGGATTTGACGTACAAACTAACGCATAACAGATATGGAAGTATTTAACAGCAAAGAATATGAGTGGAGCGACATTACGGCCGTAGTGGCCGGTCGCCCCGTTACAAAAATAAGGGCTATTTCCTATACAAAAAAACAGGAAAAGGAAGCCCTGTACGCTAAGGGAAACAAGCCTCACAGCATACAGCGCGGTAACAAGAGCTATGAAGGCTCTATAACCTTATTGCAGAGTGAGCTGGAGGCGCTGGAAACCGCAGCCGGTGGCGATGCACTGGATGTGCAGACTGACATTCTGGTATCTTACGGGAACCCGAGTAAAGGCGACGTAATTGTTACTGACCTGATCAAAGGATTTGAGATTACGGAGATACCTAAAGGTATGAATCAGGGTGACAAGTTCTCCGAACATGAGTTGCCCGGTATCGCAATGGATATCATTAACGGATATGTATAATTAAAAATTGATTAAACGATGTTTAAATACACAGAAGAACAGATTAAGGCATGGAAAGAAAAGTGGGGTGAAAATAACGTGTTTGTCTGTACCGTAGACGACAAATGCTGTGTACTCCACAAGCCGCGCCGTCAGGATTATTCCTATGCGATGGTTGCAAGCAATGGAGGCAAAGATCCGGTGAAATTGCAGGAAGCACTATTGAACGGATGCTGGATAGACGGCGACAACGAGATTAAGACAGAAGATTCTTATTTCTTCGCTATATCGGCACAGATTGAAGGAATGAGCGAAGTCAAACAGGCAGAGCTAAAAAAATTGTAGAGGACGCGGACGGAACTTATCGGGCGAACTGGGTAGGATATTACAACACCATGTTGCGGTATTACCTGTACATTGATCCTGATACGTTAAGCGATGAGGAATGGGCGCAGACTATAGCCCAGCTGGCAGATATACGTAAGAACGAAGCAAAAGCAAACAAGTGACATGAATATACTTCAATTTTTAATTGACATACGCAGCAAGGACAACGGTGTTCTTTCGCAGGTGACTCGCTTGCAGGACCGTCTGGATGATGCGGACCGTTCGGCTAACCGCTTGTCGTCTACGATAGGTGGAAAGTTGCGGACGGCAATCATGTCACTTCCTGGAGCAGAATTTTTTACCAACCCTATCGTAGCTTTGACGGCCGGTATCGGTGTCGTATCGAAGCTGGGAATGGATGCTGACCGTACAGCTGTTAGCTTTAATGTCCTTACAGGAAGCATAGATAAAGGATCTAAACTTCTTGGTCAACTTAATGACTATGCTGACTATAGTATTTATGATCGTCTTGGGACGCAAGAAGCTGCTAAAACTATGTTAGGCTTTGGTGTTTCTATTGATAGCGTAATGAGTGATCTTAAAATGCTTGGTGATGTAGCGATGGGTGACAAGAACCGAATGTCTCAGCTTGCTTTAGTATTTGGTCAGGTAGCTGCTGCTGGAAAATTGCAAGGTCAGGATTTACTTCAGCTAATTAATGCTGGCTATAATCCTTTGCTTGATATCTCTGCACTTACAGGTAAGTCAATAAGTGTTCTTAGAGATGAAATGTCAAAAGGTAATGTTTCATTTGAAATGTTACGCCAGGCATTCCAACGAGCTACAGGAGAAGGCGGAAAGTTTTATAACATGGCTAATGAGATTGCAAAAACTCCTTATGGTAGATTACAACAACTTGCAGGTAATTTCAATAAAAAGTTGCTTGACATGTATAAAATCATTCAGCCTGCTCTTATACCTGCAATGAATACTCTTAACAGCATTCTTAATCTTACTACTCCAATCATTAAAGGACTTTCAGGCATGGTAGCATGGATTAGTAATAATCTTAATTGGCTTTTGAGTATAGTCGTTCCTCTTACAGCTGCATGGGCCGGATATAATACCTATATGTTTGTGAGTACTACGATTCTTAAAGGCTGGACGATAGCGCAATGGGCGCAGGTAACTGCAATGATTGCCGCCGAAAAAGTGCAGTGGCTGCTGAATGTAGCCATGTCGGCAAATCCGATAGGTCTTGTTATAGCCGCTGTCGCAGCTCTTACAGCAGGTGTGATATACTGCTGGAATAAGTTTGCCGGATTCCGTGCCGTCGTACTTACAGTATGGGACACTATTACAGGTTTTGGGAAAGCAATCAAGGATGCTGTAGTAGATCGCTTCTGGGAGATAGTGGACGGCATAGGAGCTGTCGGAAAGGCGATGGTATCTCTTATTAAGGGAGATTTTGAAGGTGCCTGGCAGCAGGCTCAGACGGGAGCAAAAAAACTTGTCGGAGTAGAATCAGCTCAGAGATTTGTCGGGAGCGCTTCGGCTGTTGTTAATAAGACAGGAACGCTATATCAGCAGCATCTGTCGCGTGAAACGGCAAAGCAGAAGGCTAAGGATGCAGCAATAGGCGATTCGAAAGCCGTTGCCGGTACAACAACTGGTAATGTGCCTTTTGGAACCAGTACTCAGACAGACGCATCGGGCAAAGCAAACGAGATTACTACCGGAGGAACCCGTAATACGCAGATAACAGTTAATATAACCAAGTTTTTCGACTACTTGAACGTTACGATGATGGATAAGGCTGATACGGCAGAGATTCAGCGTGTTGTCCTGGAGTGTATGAACCGTAGTCTTGAAACAGCAATGTCGGCAGCAAGATGAGTGTAAGTAAATTTATATTGGGTAATATAGCGGCTCGCACTGTAGGACTGAAAGTACCTCCGTACTGGCTTTTCAAGCATCCTGTAGTCGGACAGGAAGATTCAGGGGAATACACCGACTTGATGAAGCTGGACGATGCAGAGCTGGAAGATATGGTTCGGACAAACGCCCTTGGAGTAGCGATGCGCTTTCCGCTGGAAGTGCAGCCAGAAGGCGGGGAATGGTGGCTTCTCCCGGTCGAGCCTCTTATTACCATTACGGGGAAAAACATTATTGTAAGGCGTCAGGTATCTAAGGGCAAAATTCGAGGAAGCATAAAGGAACGCTGGACTCAGGACGACTATCAGATTAAGATAGAAGGTGCTCTTATCAATCTTACACAGAATGATTATCCCCGCAAAGATGTGCAGAAGTTGAAGTCTATGTGCGAATCGGCCAAGCTGAAAGTCCGTTGTCCTCTATTCGAATTATATAGCATTAATCAGATAGTAGTAGAAAGTTATGAATTTCCATTTACGGCAGGGGTACAGAACCAGGCTTATTCGATATCCGCCTACAGTGATGATACGTATAAGCTGCTGCTGAAGCGTAGTGACTTGAAGTGATATGTATACGATGGGTTACGACATACAGGTAGGTGATTTCCGGCTGGGTATGCTGGATAGCGTAGAGATACACAGAAGTGTCGAGCTACTTGCCGATACGGCTGTAATAACACTGCCGGCATCGGAGTACAACAAGGCTCTGAACATTGAGGATCTTATACACAGAGGCGACCGTATTACCGTCAGGCTGGGATATATGGAAAGCGGACTGAAAGATGAATTCTCTGGATATGTACAGCGTGTGGGGACAGATAATGGAAACATTACGCTGGAGTGTGAAGATGATTTGTTTAAGTTCCGTGTTCCTATCCCTGATGAAGTACTGAAGGATGTGTCGCTTGATGCACTCTTGAAAAAAGTGGTAGAAGGTGTAGGAGGCGGTTATGAGATAGACTGCGATTACACCTGGAAGTATGAAAAGTTTGTCATCCATACGGCTACCGGATATGACGTGCTGAAGAAGGTGCAGGAAGAATGCGGAGCAGATATCTACCTTCAGGGTAATGTTCTGCACATTCATCCTCCTGCCACAAGGCAAGGCAATGATGTGTACTATGACTTTGCCTACAATGTAGAAGAATGTGACTTGACATACAGACGTGCGGAAGACCGTAAGGTTCGCGTTGTGGTTAAAGCCCTTCTTCCGGATGGAAAGGTGAAGGAATACGAGGTGGGAGCAACGGGAGGCGACCGAGTAGAAGTGCGTTCAGCTTCGAGCGACGATGCTTCGATGAAACAACGCGGAGAATCAGAAGTCAGAAGATTTTCATTCGACGGCTACGACGGGACGATAACCACCTGGATGATACCTTACTGTCAGCCGGGCGACGTTGCACAGCTGCACGATGCAGACTATGAGTATAAAGACGGAAGGTATTATGTCCGATCCGTTACTACTGAATTTTCAAGCTCAGGCGGGAAACGCACAATCGAACTTGGCATACGATTAAGTTAGCGCTTATGGATAATTATAAAAGACTTTCTGATAATCTGGCACAACTGTTAGGCCGTGGAAACAAGATCGCTATATACCAGGGAATCGTTAAGAGTGTGGAAGGATTAACCTGCACCGTTACCTTCGGATCGATCGATGTGGATGGAATAAGGCTCAGGGCATCGACTTCGGAGAACGAAAGTAATCTACTGATAGTTCCTGCTGTTGGAACTCCGGTAACGGTAGGAAGTCTTTCCGGTGACTTGTCGCAGCTGGTTGTCCTTGTAGTTGATCAGGCAGAAAGCATTACGATTAACGGAGGAAAACTGGGCGGGCTGATTAATATTGCCGCACTGACCGACAAGATTAATGAACTGGTAGACCGATTCAACAGCCATACGCACCAGCTAACAGGTGTCCAGCCTGGAAGCGGAAGTGTTACTGCTCCTGCTCCAATTCAAAAGGCTGATAAATTCAATAAAGAAGATTATGAAGACAATAAAATAACACACTGATATGACAGGAATACAGATAAGCTCCGATTTCGACTTGCATATATCTCCGCAACGTGGAGAGGATGGCAAGATAACGGCAGGCGTAATGCTGGGAGATACACTGCACCAGAACCAGGCTTTAATCTTAGGTTCGTACAAGGGTGAATTCAAAGAAAGCCCTTATGTAGGTGTAGGTATAACCGATATGCTGCTTGATCACGATCCGCTGGCATGGCGTACGGAGATAAGGGAACAGCTGGAGCTTGACGGCCAGACGGTAGACGATGTGGTAGTAAGTAATTCCGGTATCAGTGTAGATGCACATTATTAATATGAAAACTGAAGGTATGGAAATTATTACAGGAATTAAGAATATGCTGGCTACACTGTTCAGCATTACGCTGGCATACTTCGCACCGGTGAAGGATATGGTATTCGTTATCTTCTTCATCTTTGCGATTAACTGTCTGGCCGGTCTTATTGCCGGTATAGTTGCTAAGCATGAGAGATTCAGCAACCGTAAATTTTTTCACTGTTTGCTGGAAACATTTGTATTCTATGTGATCGTGCTGAGCATTTATATAATCGGCGAAAAAATGAAAAATGTAGACGGTGCGCTACAGTGCATTACAGGCATCGTATATGCTGTGTGTTACTTCTACGGGGTTAATACTTTGAGAAATATGAGAAAGTTGTTTCCACAGTCACGCCCTATTAACTTTTTGTATTACGTTCTCAGTTTTGAGGTAGTACGAAAGATACCTTATTTACAACAATTTTTAGATAACGAAAAAAAAGAGGAGGAATCAAAATGACACAGATACCAAGAGGTTTGAGAAACAACAATCCGGGGAATATCCGATTAAGCACAGATAAATGGCAAGGACTTCGACAGGATCAGACAGACGGGACATTTTTTCAGTTCATTGCACCGAAATGGGGCTATCGCGCACTGATCCGCACACTTCAGAACTATCACCGTCTGCACGGTTGTCGTACTATCGCGGACTATATCAACCGCTGGGCACCGGCCAACGAAAATCACACATCGGGCTATATATCTGCTGTGTGTAGGGAAATGCAGGTTCCTACTACCTACGAACCGGACGTGAATGATCAGGCAACTATGTGTGCCTTTGCATCGGCTATCAGCCTTGTGGAAAACGGAGTACCGGCCGTTCAGAGTTATGTAATTGATGGATGGAATGCTTTATAACTAAGGAGGTAATATGGAAACAATCTTTGGCATCATTGCAGCGCTGATCTTTGCGCTATATACCGCAATCGTAATCAAAAAAACAGGCGGTATTCCTTATTCAATTTCTGAAACTTATTACAGGCTGGAGAACCCGAAATGGTTTTCTGTTTGCATGGCACTTGATGGTTTTACCTTCTTCGGATCAGCAGTAGGACGTACGCCTGACACTTGTCAGTTTCTTGTCTTTTTATCGCTGATAGGCGTGTTGATAATAGCACTATCACCAAGGTTTAAGGAGAAAAAGGAAGGCATTATACATTACATAGGAACAGCTATTTTATTACTAAGTTCTCAAGCCTGGGTCGCTTGTACAAATCCATGGCTGCTGGTTATATGGCTACTCCCGCTAGTGTACATTGTACGACATGTAATGGCGGACAACATTAAGACAGACTTGTGGAGTACAATAGTTTTTGCACGTTCCGCATTCTGGCTGGAGATAACAGGATTCTTTATACTTTTCCTTAATTTATTGTTATTATGATGAATAAAGTACTCGACAGACTGTACGAGTGGATGCAGAGCTTTATCCCCTTCGTGGGGGTAACGCTCTTGCTACTTTCGTGCAGATCACAACAGCCTATGACTTTGTCGGAAAACACAGAATCTGACAGACAGACCGTCACAAACCGCAATGAGCATACAGATAAGCTATCTGTACTACAGCAAGATATTGATATGTTTACGGAGCAGTGGAAACAAAAGATACAGCAGCTATCCGGAAGCTGGATATACACGGTCTATTCGAAGCCTGATTCAACGGGACAGCAATATGTAGAGTCTGTAACAACCGGAACCTTTGAAAACCGCACAGACGAACAACAGCGTGACAGTTCGTATACGCGCCATAATGCCGAAGCATTAGAAATACAGACTAAAACTACATCGCAAAATACTACAGAGAAAGTACAAGAAGTAAAGCAACTGGATGCAGAACGTAAGGCTAATATATCGTGGTGGCAGGCAGTGCTGATCTTCCTTGGTGTTGTAGGAGTCGTCATAATTGCAATTAAGTTGATCTGGAGGAAACTGCCATGAAAAAAGTAAAAGTTAAACAAGGACAGACTCTGAGTGATATAGCCATACAAGAGTATGGAGATATACAAGGAGTCTTTCTTCTGGCACGTAAGAATGATATAAGTCCTACGGATAAGTTGATGGCAGGAACGACTCTTATTCTTCCGGACGTTGTTGTGAACAGGGAAATGCAGGATTATTGCAAGAATAACAATGTATCTCCTGCAACATCGGAAACAGCAGACAGTGAGATAAGACTTAGAATTTTCACAGAACAATTTACTCAAGAATTTATGTAGAATATGGCAAGGACAGTAACAGAGATCAAGAAGGAGATGACCGATAAGTTTATGTCGGATGAAACTCTCAGAACGGCTTACGGCATTGCAGGAGATGCAACATGGGACAGTACTTTTAGCGCTGTCAGCATTGAGAATATTATCCTGTATATCGTGGCCGTATGTGCGTATACATTGGAAGTGCTGTTTGATGGATTCAAGCAAGATGTAGAAGACCGTATCGCCCAGAACATCGTCCCTACGATACGCTGGTATCACACGCAAGCTGTGAATTTTCAGTATGGCGATGCGCTTATCTTTGACGAATCAATACAAAGTTTTCGCTATGCTGCTGAAGACGAGTCAAAGAAAGTAGTTAAGTATTGTGCGGTAAGAGACCGAGGCGGAAGTATACAGGTGCTTGTATCAGGAGATTCAGGCGGAAAACCGTCGGTTCTTTCAAATGATGTTTTAACAGCATTTAAAAGCTATATGAACAGCGTTAAAATAGCAGGCGTAATACTCGACATCCGCAGCCTTCCGGCTGACAGCATAGAGATAACTGCACAAGTAGAAGTCGATCCGCAGCAGATCACTGAAGAAGGCATAAGGATTTCAGACGGCTCTTATCCGATCGTAGATGCTGTGAATGCTTACCTGGCTAATATAGTCTACGGAGGAACATTCAACAAGACAAAGTGTGTAGATGCAATACAGAATGTGCCGGGAGTGACGGACGTTCTGCTCCAGCAGGTACGTGTCAAGTCATCGGGAGGAAGCTACACGGTACTGGAAGGTAATAACTATACAGCTGTGGGAGGATGCTTTGTCTCAGACAATCTGAATAATACATTGAGCTATGTGGTATGATATAGATATGACTAAGTTTGCGCAGCATCTTCTTCCTCCGATGTTGCGTAAGGTGAAATTGTTTTCCTTGATTAAGGTATTGATATCTCCATACAAGCAGATACTTGCCGAATTTAAATTGTTCCGACAGCAGAGTCTTGACAACATGCAGATAAACGGTCAGGTTATATACATTGAGAAAATACTGAACGATACATACTTCCTTAAAAATAAGGAAATATACATTACCGATATCGAGGAACAGATACTGTACATGAATACAAGTGCTGAAGGCGATGCGCTGGTATATATGTCGAAAGTTGGAGAAGAAGGCGGTAACACCGTGTACATGACTCTTGAAGGGGAAGGAAATGTCGACGGGAATTATCAGGTAAACGTCCCTTCATTCCTTAGTGACTATATTGCAGAAATAACGCGGATCGTCGAAAAGTATAAGCCATCCGGAAGAAAATACATTATAAAAATATACGATTATGAATAATTTTTTGGTATACGAAGGCAATCAGCCGGTCTATCTTGATGACCTGCAATTTATCAATCAGGCAACTGCCGATTCTCTTACAGGTATAATAAAAAGTATATTGCAAAGCGATAGTACTGTAATATTATACGGATGTTTAATAACACAATTGGGAGTTGGATCAGGCCAAACAGAATTTATTTGCTCGGCAGGCTATATATCTGTCTCAGGAACAATATATGAAGTAAAGTCAGGAACCGTAAGAGCTGCTTCAGAAGCAAATCTATACTGGGAAATAGTTACGGAAAAAGACGGTCTGCGCAGATTAGGGAATGGTACAGAAGAATATGTATACGAGAAAAAGTATATTCGTCTGTCGACTACGGGTAGCATTCCAGTATCGCAATCTAATACGCTATATAAGTTTATCAAGAACAACTTATACAAGCAAAACACTGAATGGGATGGTACAGTAACAGATCTAGGAGATGATACAGCCTCCGGAAGCATTAAGTATAAATTGTTGGGTAAAGAAGGAACCAAGATTTTTTTGAATGTAACAGTTAATGCTACAACAGAAAAAAATGGTGTCATATTTCGTAATTTTCCCGTTGAGCAGGCTACCCGAAGATCTAACTTTACTTTCTTGGTATCTGCCATTGAAAGAACGGCTTCCGGCCTACTACCTGTAACTCTTAATCTTGTAGTAACGCCATCCGGCTATGTCACAGCTTACAAGAATGGTGAGATTTACAAGAATGATGCCGGAGAAACTACGATAGAATGTGTTGTTGAACTATATAACCCAGAAGCATTATGACTACAATTTATGACATAAAGAAAAGAGCACAGCAGCTCTCTGAGAAAACTGATGCGGAAAGTATATCACCAGCTGAGGTTGGAGGCTTATTCTCTGATCTGGCTGATTATGCTAATGATGTTGATGTGAACGGAAGCTCTCTAGGCATCCGTAAGACATATACCAGCGTGTCGGCTATGGAAGCGGACAAGAGTCCGGTAGGTGATGACGGAAAGCCCTTGAAGAAAGGCCAGCTTGTTAATATATACAACCAGGATGATCCTTCTTCTGCTGATAATAACAAAGTATTCAGCTGGCAGAACCCAGGCTGGCAGATCCGCACGACTCTTGATGCCGGCTATGCTACCAGGGAAGAACTTACCGAGCTAGAATTAAAACCACGATTCACTACAGATAATAAGGCAAATGATATAATTAAGGAGTTATATATAACAGGATTGGAAAATTATTCTAACTACTATGTATATCAGGTTGGGAAAGTTAAAAGTGGAAGTAATTATTGGTATGGAATACTTATTAGAGATAGTTCTAATTCTAACTTTATTTTTGAGTATACAGAGGAACAACCGACAAACGATATTCTTATAGCTAAGAATGGTAATGTTACTGTATATGCCGTAATTGACTATACGCAATTGTCAGATAATTTTACAGCTAATATTACAGAAGAATCTACCCAATTAAAAAATTGTCCGATAATTAATGCTTATCTAAAGACAAATGATTTGCAAAACGAGGTTAATGTAGTCAATACAAAACTACCTTTTCTGTCTCTAAAACCACGATTCACTACAGATAATAAGGCAAATGATATAATTAAGGAGTTATATATAACAGGATTGGAAAATTATTCTAACTACTATGTATATCAGGTTGGGAAAGTTAAAAGTGGAAGTAATTATTGGTATGGAATACTTATTAGAGATAGTTCTAATTCTAACTTTATTTTTGAGTATACAGAGGAACAACCGACAAACGATATTCTTATAGCTAAGAATGGTAATGTTACTGTATATGCCGTAATTGACTATACGCAATTGTCAGATAATTTTACAGCTAATATTACAGAAGAATCTACCCAATTAAAAAATTGTCCGATAATTAATGCTTATCTAAAGACAAATGATTTGCAAAACGAGGTTAATAGCCATTATATTATACCTGATAAGAATGATAGTTTTTCGCAAAGATATATAATACCCAATATTTCAGATGTTAATGCTGGTTGGCATAGTGGAAGAACCGATTGTTTAACAGAAAAAATCGAACCAAATCAAAAATTAATAGGAAAGCAATATATTTATAAGGATGGTAATAAAGATTATCTACATATAATTGTATCTGCTACAACAAGGCTTGAAATTCCTCTTGATAATTCTAATAAGTATGTAAAACAAGTTCAAGCTAATAACGAAAAATTAATTATTGAATTATGGGGAGATTCTATTTTTGCTGGAACAACCTATGTTCCGGAATCACAATCTTATGACGAATGGTGGAATATAAGATACACATCTGAGGAAGATGGAGAAAACATGATTGGAGGACAGTTAGAAAAATTATTAATAGAAGATGGTCATACAGGTGTTGAAGTATATGACTTTGCGTCAGGGGGTAAAACTATACCAACATTGATAGAACATGCAAACTTAAAAAATAATTATAGAGTATGTGACATAGCAGTAATTATGTTAGGAATGAATGACACCTATGCGTATGCTAAGTCGTTAGGAGATGGAACAGATTATTATGGTTATAATACTAAAGAAAATTTCCGCAAACAGTATAGAGCTAATATAGAAAGGATAGTATCATTTGTTAGAGAAAAAACAAGCGCAAAGAATATATATATATGTGTACCATATCCTTGCATTCAGAAATTATTGAATGCACACGTAGAATACAGGACTAAATCTATACCTTATTTTGAAATATGTAGGCAGGAAATTATAGATTTTTGCGAGTTAAATACTTATGATATAATAAGATGTGATTACGCATTTCGAGAGGCAGAAAATAAAGAAAAAACGTATACGACAGATGGCATACATCCAACAACACCCGTTGGTGCTGGTATTATTGCTCAATATATGAGAGATATTATTAGCTATAATCTATGAAAAAATTGTAGAATAATTCGGTAAGTTTAATCAATTTAAATTAGTATTAACCGAAGGTGGGTAATCCCACCTTCATAAAAATTAATATTATGTGCAAAACACAATTATTTAACACGGTATTACAACTTGTAAGGTTTAATAGGTTGCTTTCATAGGGAAAGTGGTCTACATTAAGTTGTAGGCCACTTTTTTTATTTATTAACACAAAAATAAATTGATTGCAGCACATAATTCAAAATAAATACTTATCTTTGCAGTGTAATCAAAAACAAAGATTATGAAAAAGGTAAACTCATACAACATCTACGACGAAGAGAATTATTCTACAATTCTTTATCATGCTATAGCTTCCGATGAGGAACAAGTTAAAGATCTTGCTAAAGGTAGGGGTATAGACATAGAAGGCCTTACTATTGAATTAGAGAAAACTAATATAAAAGATGAATTAGGAAATCCCTATAGACCTATTATAGAGGATGCACAAGTATATTAATCTATCTAAATATAATTATTATGGAAAAGAAATTATTAAATAAAATAGCTAACTTCTTCGTTAACCTTTACAGTGATGAAATTGAAGAGATGACATCTGATTCCATCTATGAATGGTGGTCTATGAACTGGTCTAACTGGGTTGAAGAAACCAATCAGGATATATACAACGAAGTTGAAAAAGCTATTTGGGATAAAATTAACAAATAATGGCAAGAGGTGGTAAAAGAGAAGGAGCAGGCAGAAAGACCTTAACTTCTAACAAGATAGCAAGCAACATCAAGCTTTCTCCGCAAACGAGAGAAATCGTAGAAAGATATTCTAAAGCTTTAGGACTTAATAAATCTGATTTTATAGATAGGTTTTTATTCTTATATGTAGAACAATGTCCTGATTTTATATATTGTTCTGAGTGTAGAGAACCGATTTTGTGGAATGCAATTCATAATGTTGCAGATGGAGAATGTGAACTTGAGTGTTCTAAATGCAAGCATATTACAAAAATAAAATTTTAAGGGAACTTTTTAGTTCCCTTTTTTAGTCATTAAAATAGCAAAGATACTTCTCAAAACTGCTGTATGATTTGTGGCCGCTTGCTCTCATTATCTCCATGGAATTATAACCTCTCATTACGTTATTTGTAATAAAAGTCCTTCTTCCTGTATGCGAACAGATAAGCTTCCACTTAGGGTAAAAATCGACTTTAATGTGTCCGTTTATCTTTGTTTCTCTTTTTACCTTCACTGAGAACTCTTTACCGATGTATTGCAAAAGCATTTTCAAATATTTATCGTAGCATGAAATGTCAGTTGTCAATGGTGACTGATAATCATACTTTTCGAGGATGGAAT